>Ga0181537_10000482_pt1 | contig 37501 bp, 36 predicted proteins | sample PEATcosm2014_Bin_39_FD_119765 | JGI IMG/M metagenome (GOLD analysis project Ga0181537, IMG submission 119765) | Peatland microbial communities from MTU Mesocosm Facility, Houghton, MI, USA - PEATcosm2014_Bin23_10_metaG | ecosystem: Environmental > Terrestrial > Soil > Wetlands > Peat | place... | reverse complement strand
CCCGACGGCAGCCGCAAGGTTCTGCGCACCCATACCTCGCCGGTGCAGATCCGCACCATGCTCGGCCAGAAGCCGCCCATCCGCATCATCGTGCCCGGCCGCACCTTCCGCAGCGATCACGACGCCACCCATTCGCCGATGTTCCACCAAGTCGAGGGGCTGGTGATCGACAAGGCCGCCCATATGGGTCACCTGAAAGGCTGCTTGATCGAATTCTGCCGCGCTTTTTTCGGCTTGGCCGATTTGCCGGTGCGGTTCCGCCCGAGCTATTTCCCCTTCACCGAACCTTCCGCCGAGGTCGATATCGGCTGCTCGCGCGAAGGCGGCGGCTTGAAGATCGGGGCCGGCGGCGATTGGCTCGAAATCCTGGGCTGCGGCATGGTGCATCCCAAGGTTTTGAAGAACTGCAACATCGATCCCGACATCTATCAGGGCTTCGCCTTCGGCATGGGGATCGAGCGCATTGCCATGCTCAAATACGGCATCCCCGATCTGCGCACTTTCTACGAAAGCGATCTGCGCTGGTTGCGGCATTACGGCTTCCTGCCCTTGGACGTGCCCTCGCTGGCCGGGGGTGCTTCGTGAAGACCACGCTCGCCTGGCTCAAGACGCATCTTGAAACCAAAGCTTCGCTCGGCGAAATCGTCGACACGCTCGCCATGCGCGGGCTCGAAGTCGAAAGCGTCGAGGACCGCGCCAAGAGCCTGGCGCCCTTCCTGGTCGCGCGCGTGCTCACCGCCAAGCGTCACCCCGACGCCGACAAGCTGCAACTCTGTCTCGTCGACACCGGCAAGGAAAAGCTCGAAGTGGTGTGCGGCGCGCCCAATGCGCGCGCCGGCATGCTCGCGGTGTTCGCGCCGGTGGGCGCGGTGATTCCGCGCAACGGCATGGTGATCAAGGCGAGCAAGATCCGCGGCGCGCTGTCGAACGGGATGCTGTGCTCGGGCTATGAGCTGAACCTGTCCGAGGACAAGGACGGCATCATCGAATTGCCCGAGGGGCTGGAAGTCGGAGCATATTTCGCCAAGGCGGCGGGGCTCGACGATCCGGTGTTCGACGTCAAGATCACGCCCAACCGCGCCGATTGCCTGGGTGTGCGCGGCCTCGCCCGCGATCTCGCCGCCTCGGGGCTGGGCAAGCTCAAGCCCCTGGACATGACCCCGGTGTCGAGCAAATTCGCCTGTCCGGTCGCGGTGCACCTGGCGGGGCCCGATGAAAAAGCCTGCCCGCTTTTCCTCGGCCGGCTGATCCGCGGCGTCAAGAACGGCCCGAGCCCGCTCTGGCTCCAGGACCGTCTCCGGGCGATCGGGCTGCGCCCGATCTCGGCCCTGGTCGACATCACCAATTTTTTGACATTCGATCTCGGCCGGCCCTTGCATGTTTTCGACGCCGACAAGATCGCCGGCGACCTTGCGGTGCGCGGCGCGCGCAAGGGCGAAAGCCTGGATGCCCTCAATGGCAAGACCTACGAACTCGACGAAGCGATGACGGTGATCGCCGACGCCAAGGGCGTGTTGAGCCTGGGCGGCGTCATGGGCGGCGCCTCGACCGGCTGCACCGGGACAACCGTCAATGTCTATGTCGAGGCGGCGTTGTTCGATCCGCTGCGCACCGCTGCCACCGGCCGCAAGCTCAATCTGCAAAGCGACGCGCGCTACCGTTTCGAGCGCGGCGTCGACCCCGAATTCACCCGTCCCGGCATCGAGATCGCCACAAGGCATATCCTGGAAATGTGCGGCGGCGAGGCCTCGGAAATCCGCGTCTCGGGCGCCGTGCCGGGCTGGCGGCGCAAACTGCGCTTCCGTCCCGACCGTTGCCGCAGCCTGGGCGGAATCGAATTGGCGGCGGGCGAACAGAAGCGAATCCTGGAAGACCTCGGCTGCGCCGTGACCGAGGAGGCCGATCATTTCTCGGTCGAGCCGCCTTCCTGGCGCGCCGATATCGAGGGCGAATCCTGCCTGGTCGAAGAGGTGCTGCGCATCCACGGCTACGAGCATATTCCGGTGGTCTCGCTGCCCCATGAAACGGCGTTGCCCAAGCCGGCACTGACCAACGCGCAACGCCGCGCGGCTTTCGTGCGCCGGTCGCTGGCCGCGCGCGGCCTGGTCGAGGCGGTGAGCTATTCCTTCATGGCGCTGAAACAGGCGGCCTATTTCGGCGGCGTTGCGGAAGGCCTGAAACTGCTCAACCCGATCAGCGCCGATCTCGATGTGATGCGGCCCTCGATCCTGCCCAATCTGCTCGACGCGGCGCGGCGCAACGCCGATCGCGGCTTTGCCGATTGCGCGCTTTACGAGATCGGTCCGCAATACCGCGACGACACGCCTTCGGGTCAGAATCTCGTGGCGGCGGGGGTGATCGCCGGCATGGCCCAGCCCAAAAGCTGGGATAGCCCGGCGCGCGAGGCCAACGTGTTCGATGCCAAGGCCCATGCGTTGGCGGCGCTCGAAGCCGCCGGCATCCCGGCCGAAAACGTCCAACTCACCGAAGAGGCGCCCGGCTGGTATCACCCCGGCCGTTCCGGCGCGTTAAAGCAAGGGCCGAAGCTGCTGGCCAATTTCGGTGAAATCCACCCCGGCATTTTGCTGGCGCTGGATTTGAAAACCCCGGTTGCCGGTTTCGAAGTTTTCCTCGACGCCGTGCCCGAGCCCAAAGCCAGGGGTCATGCGCGCAAGCTGCTCAAGCTCTCGGCCTTCCAGCCGGTGTCGCGCGATTTCGCCTTCGTGGTCGATGCGGCGTTGCCGGCCGAGACCCTGCTCAAGGCCGCGCGCGGCGTGGACAAAAATCTCGTCTCGGAAGTGCGCCTGTTCGATCTCTACCAGGGCAAGGGCCTGCCCGAGGGCAAGAAATCACTCGCCATCGCGGTCACATTGCAGCCCGAGACCGCGACCCTGACCGATGCCGAGATCGAGGCGTTTTCGGCCAAGCTGGTCGCGGATGTCGAAAAAGCCACCGGGGGGAGTTTGCGCAAGTAAACCATGGCCGCCGATCTTTCCCATATCCGCAACTTCGCCATCATCGCGCATATCGATCACGGCAAATCCACGCTCGCCGATAGGCTGATCCAATTTTGCGGCGGACTCGAGGAGCGCGAAATGCGCGAGCAAGTGCTCGACAGCATGGATATCGAGCGCGAGCGCGGCATCACCATCAAGGCGCAGACCGTGCGCCTCAACTACACCGCCAAGAACGGCCAGACCTATGAACTGAACCTCATGGACACGCCCGGCCATGTCGACTTCGCCTATGAGGTGAGCCGCTCGCTCGCCGCCTGCGAAGGTTCGCTGCTGGTGGTGGATGCGAGCCAGGGCGTCGAGGCGCAGACCCTGGCCAATGTCTATCAGGCGATCGATGCCGGGCACGAAATCGTGCCGGTGCTGAACAAGATCGATTTGCCCGCGGCCGAGCCCGCCCGGGTGAAGGAGCAGATCGAGGAAGTGATCGGCCTCGACGCCTCGGGCGCGGTCGAGATTTCGGCCAAGACCGGGCTCAACATCGAGGGCGTGCTCGAGGCGCTGGTCGAGCGTCTGCCGCCGCCCAAGGGCGATGCCGAGGCGCCGTTAAAGGCGCTGCTGGTCGATAGCTGGTACGACGCCTATCTCGGCGTGGTGATTTTGGTGCGGGTGAAGGACGGTGTGCTGAAACCCGGCATCAAGATCCGCTTCATGGCGACCGGCGCCGATCACGTGGTCGAGCGCGTCGGCGTGTTCACGCCCAAGCCCTTGACCGTGGCCGAACTCAATCCCGGCGAGATCGGATTCATCACCTCGGGCATCAAGACCGTTGCCGATTGCAAGATCGGCGACACCATCACCGAGGAACGCCGTCCGGCGGCGCAGGCCCTGCCCGGCTTCAAGCCGTTGCAGCCGGTGGTGTTCTGCGGTTTGTTCCCCGCCGATTCGGCCGAATACGATCACCTCCGCGACAGCCTGTCGAAGCTGCGCCTCAACGACGCCAGTTTCGAATACGAACCCGAAACCTCCGCGGCGCTGGGCTTCGGCTTTCGCTGCGGTTTTCTCGGCCTCTTGCATCTCGAAATCATCGAGGAGCGGCTGCACCGCGAATTCAACCTCGACCTCATCGCCACCGCGCCCTCGGTGGTCTATCACGTCCATCTCCACGACGGCTCGATGGTGTCGCTGCACAATCCGGTCGACATGCCCGATCCGGTCAAGGTCGATCACCTGGAAGAACCCTGGATCAAGGCCACCATCCTGGTGCCCGACGATTATCTCGGCAGCGTGCTCGCCTTGTGCGAGGAACGCCGCGGCGTGCAGAAGGATTTGACCTATGTCGGCAAGCGGGCCATGGCGGTGTATAGGCTTCCCCTGAACGAAGTCGTCTTCGATTTCTATGACCGGCTCAAATCGGTGAGCCGCGGCTATGCCAGCTTCGATTATCAGATGGACGGCTACGAGCCCGGCGAACTGGTGCAGATGAACATCCTGGTCAATGGCGATCCGGTGGATGCGCTCGCCACCATCGTCCACCGCAGCCAGGCCGACCGGCGCGGCCGCGCTTTGTGCGAGCGGCTGAAGGAATTGATCCCGCGCCAGTTGTTTCTCATCGCCATCCAGGCGGCGGTGGGCGGCAGGGTCATCGCGCGCGAAACCATCAAGGCCTTGCGCAAGGACGTGTTGGCCAAATGCTATGGCGGCGACGTCAGCCGCAAGCGCAAGCTTCTGGAAAAACAGAAGGAAGGCCGCAAGCGCATGCGCCAGTTTGGCAAGGTCGAGATTCCGCAAAGCGCCTTCATCGCCGCGCTCAAGATGAGCGACGAATAGGGCGCGCTCAGGCTAGGCGCGCGGGCGTTTGCGGTAGGCCAGGGTCAGCAGGAACCCGGGCACCGCCAGAACCAGCACCGCCCAGAATTTCAGCACGCTGACCAGAACCGGATCCCAAAGCTGGGGCGCGAGGTAACGCTGCACCGCATCCTGGATCGCGCTCAAGCTGGCGCCGTGGATATACTGCCAAAGCTGGCCGGTGGCGGTCGGCGCGAACACACCGTTCTCCTGCCAGCTCAGCAGATCGTGGCCGAGCACGGCGCATGCGCCCAGCAGCAGCAGAAAACCAATGAGACGCGCGATCAGGGCGAAAAACCGATTCATGATCCGTACCTCCGTCGCCAATATTCGGGCCGATAATCGGGAATCCATAGCGCCCGAACGTGACTACATCGTGGTGAAGTTGCGGCGGGATTGCCACAATGGGGAGAACCCGCGCCGCCGCCGATTACCGGGCGAATCCGGAAGAATCCGGCGCGCCATAAACCCGATTTTTACCGCTTACCGCTATCACTGACACACCATGCTGCTCGATTCCGAAATCCGCGACGCCGCCCTGCTGATGATCCGCCGCCACGGCACTTCCGCCGCGGTGCGCGCGGGCTATCGCGCCGGCATGCTGATGGAAGCGGGCGAGTTCGGGGCTTCCGAAATCTGGGTGCGGATCATCCAGGCGATCAACCAACTCCGCGCCGAGGCGCGCGAGGCCTTTAGCACCTTGCCGGTCGAAGCCGCGCCCGAAGCCTTGCCCGGCGAGGAATCCCAAGTCGCCTGGTTCCGCCGCGTCCGGCCCCGGCCTCGCATGGCCCGGGTTGCATGCGCCGATATCCTTCGATAGGCTCCGCGCGCCTTATTGGAGGGGTGGCCGAGCGGTTGAAGGCGCACGCTTGGAAAGCGTGTTTACGGGAAACCGTAACGTGGGTTCGAATCCCACTCCCTCCGCCATTTTCCGAACCGCAGAATTCGGTATCGCTGCGCCGCTTCATGGGACGCGGCTTTTTATCCGCCTGATGGGCAAAAAAATCCGGCGCCGCGTTGAACGTGGCGCCGGAGAATTTGCCTGGGGACCGCAGGGGGACCGACGATCCCGAGGTATCCGTACAATCAGTGATCCAGAAAATAACCCGCCACCGGCGCCCGATTCATTGATTTGGATCAAATAAACGGTCGAGTCCGGCCTAATCGAGCGATTTGCGGAAGCGCAGGATGCTGATTCCCAGCAGGCCGGCGCCGAGCAATGTCATCCCGAGAAGGTCCGGCCAGAGCGCGTCGAGCCCCACGCCCTTCACGAAAGTGCCGCGGATGACGACCAGGTAATAACGCAACGGATCGAGATAAGTGAGCCACTGGAGCACATTGGGCATGGAGCTGATCGGGAAGCTGAATCCCGAGAGGGTGAACATCGGATTGAGCACGAAGAAATTCGAGGCGAAGGCCTGTTGCTGCGTCTTGCACACCGTCGATATCAGAATCCCGAGCCCGAGGGTGCTGAACAGGAACAGCACCGTGCCTAAAAGCAGGATCAGCGGATTGCCGAAAAACGGCACCCGGAACCAGGCCATGCCGAAGGCCGCGACCAGCGCCACCTCGGCCAATCCGATGAGAAAGAACGGCACCGTCTTGCCGAGAATGAGTTCGGCCGGCCTAAGCGGGCTGACCATGAGTTGCTCGAGCGTGCCGACCTCGCGCTCGCGCACGATGGCCGAGGCGGTGAGGCTGACGATCAGCACAAGGGTCAAAGTCCCGACCACGCCCGGCACGAAGAACCAGCGGCCATTGAGGTCGGGGTTGTACCAGGGAATCGGTTCGAGATTGACGGTCACCAGCCTGGCGTTCTTGCCGTCGACGCCGCGATGCGCCAGATCGGTTGCGTAATCGGCCGAATACTGTCCGGCGATCAAATTCACGTAGCCCAGCGCGATCAGCGCGGTGTTGGAATTGGTGCCGTCGACGATCACCTGGAACGGCGCGGTCTGGCCCTTGCGCAGCAGATTGGCGAAGCCCGGATGGATCACCAGCGCCACGGCGGCGTCGCTGCGGTCGATGGCCGCCGCCACTTCCGCGTCGGTCGACGCGGTTTCGACGATGTGGAATCGGTCGGTGAAGGTGAAACGCGACAGCAGTTCGCGGCTTTCCTGCGTCTGGTCGCGGTCGAGCACCACGGTCGAGACGTGATAGACCTCGAAAGTCGCGGCATAGCCGAAGACCAGCATCTGCACCAGCGGCGGCACGATCAGCCGGAAGCGCTGCCATTTGTCGCGTTTCAGCTCGATGAATTCCTTGACGACGATGCGCCAGATGCGGTCGAACATGTGATCTCAATCCAGATTCTTGCGGAAGGCGCGCGCTGCCAGGAACGCGATCGCCGCGGCATAGACGGCCATCGCCAGAAGCTGCGGCGCCAATTCGACAATTCCCGAACCCTTGAGGAACAGCGCCTTCAGCGCGGTGACGTAATAGCGCGCGAATACCAGATATGTGACCGCCTGAACCGGCGGTGGCATCTGGTCGATGGGGAAGGCGTAGCCCGAGAGCAGCGTGGTCGGCAGCAAAGTGAGCAGCAACCCGATCTGGGCGGCACCCACCTGGCTCTTGATCTTGACCGAGATGAAATAGCCGATGCCGAGCACCACCACGAGAAACAGCGAGGTGGCGAGGAACAGGGTCGCGATCGATCCTCGAAACGGCACGCCGAACCAGAACACGCCGAAGACCAGGCAAAAGGCGGCGTCAAGCTGGCCGATGAGGAAATAGGGCGCGAGCTTGCCAAGCATCACTTCCATCGGCGAAACCGGGGTCGAGACCAGCAGCTCCATGGTGCCGCGTTCCCATTCCCGCGAAATGGTGAGCGAGGTGAGCTGCGCGCCCACCAGCGCCATGATCAGCGCGATGATGCCGGGAATGATGAAGTTGCGGCTCGATAGATCCTCGTTGAACCAGACCCGCGATTCGACGTCCAGCGGCGCGATGAATTGCAACGGCCTGCCTTGCGCGTCGGTGGCTTCGATCTGCGCGGCGGTGGAATACGAACCGACGACCGCCTGGGCGTAGCCCATGGCGATATTCGCGGTATTGGTGTCGGTGGCGTCGACGATGGCCTGAACATTGGTCACGCCGGAATCGGCGAGCCGTTCGGTGAAATCCGGCGGCACCACGATGGCGAGCACGCATGTGCCGCGGTCGAGCGAAGTGGTGATTTCGCCGTAACCTTTCGCCACCTGGACAATCTCGAAATAGGCCGAGGCCTGGAAATTCTTCAGCAAGGCCTGGCTGTTCTGGCTTGACTCGCGATCATAAACACAGACGGGCAGGTGCTTGATGTCGAGGCTGACGCCGTAGCCGAGCAGCAGCATCTGCATCAGCGGCATCAGCAACGCGATCAGCAGGCTGAACGGGTCGCGCCAGATCTGAAGCGCCTCCTTGACGGCCATGGCCTTGATCCGCACCAGCTTCATGGCGATTCCGGTTTCGCTCCGCCGACCAGCCGCACGAAAATATCCTCGATCGTCGGCTTGATGCGCTCGATGCGCGTGGTTTTCACGCCCTGACCTGAAAGCAAGGGCGGCAAATCCTTGATGGCGGCATCCGCGTCTTCGACCAGGACATGCAGCGCATTGCCGAAGGCCGCGACCTCGCGCACCCCCGGGGCCTTGGGCAACGCCGCTATCGCCACGCCGATGGGCTCGCATTCGATCAGCAGGAGATATCCGCCCAGCGACCTTTGCTTGAGCGCGCCCGGGCTGTCGAGCGCCACCAGCTTGCCGCGGTCGATGAGCGCGATGCGGTTGCAATATTCCGCCTCGTCCATGTAATGGGTCGAGACCAGCACGGTGACGCCGTCATCCGACAGCGTGTGAATCAAATCCCAGAAGCGGCGGCGGGATTCGGGATCGACGCCCGAGGTCGGCTCGTCGAGAAACAGAATCGGCGGCCGGTGCAGGATGGCGCAGCCCAGCGCCAGGCGCTGCTTCCAGCCGCCGGCCAGCGACGCGACCAGCGCGTCTTCGCGCCCGGCCAGTCCCGCCATTTCCACGGCAAAGCGCATGCGTTCGGGCAGAACGTCGCGGGCCACGCGGTAAAGTCCGCCGAAAAAACGCAGATTTTCGCTCACGGTCAAATCGCCATAGAGCGAGAATTTCTGCGACATGTAGCCGATATGCTCGCGCACTTTTTCGGGTTCGCGGATGATGTCGAAACCCGCGACATTGGCGCGGCCCTCGGTCGGGCGCAGCAGGCCACACAGCATGCGGATGGTGGTCGATTTCCCGGCGCCGTTGGGGCCGAGAAACCCCACGATCTCGCCGCGCGCGATGCGAAAACTGACGTGATCGACCGCGGTGAATTCGCCGAAGCGCTTGACCAGATTTTCGGCGGTGATCGGCGCGTCTTGTTGCGCGGCATCCGGGCTCATGCCGTCTCCTGCTGCTTCAACAGCGCCACGAACAAATCCTCGATGCTGGGTACGGCTTGCTCGATGTCGCCGCAGGGAATCTTCTTCGTCTCGAGCGCCTGACGGATTTCGGAGATGCGCCGTTGGCCGTCGTCCACCACCGCATGAATCCCGTCGCCGACCAGCAGCACGCTCATGACGCCGGCGAGGCCGGAGACCGCGTCGCGCGCGGCGCGGGCATCGGTGGAGGGGATCACCAGCAAGACGCCGGGCATGCGCGCCTTCAGCGCCTGGGGCGTGTCGCAATATCCCAGCCTGCCCTGATGCAGCAAGGCGAGCTTGGTGCAGCGTTCGGCCTCGTCGAGATAAGCCGTCGAGATCAGGATGGTCACGCCGCTTTCGCGCAGATCGTAAAGGATGCGCCAGAAATCGCGGCGCGAGACCGGATCGACGCCGGTTGTGGGTTCGTCGAGCAGGAGAATCTTCGGCGTGTGCACCAACGAACAAACCAAGCCGAGCTTCTGCTTCATGCCGCCGGACAGTTGCCCGGCCAGGCGGCGGCGGAACGGGATCATGTTCGAGGCTTGCAGCAAAGGCAGCGTGCGCTCTTCGCGCAGTTTCCGTGGTATCTCGAACAGATCGGCGTAGAAACGGATGTTCTCGTCGACGGTCAAATCCTCGTACAAGCCGAAACGCTGCGGCATGTAGCTGAGATGCGTCTTGACGCTCTCCGGGTCGGCTACCGCATCGACGCCATCGACCGTGATGCTCCCGCCATCGGGCTTCATCACCCCGGCCAGCATGCGCATGATCGTGGTCTTGCCCGCGCCATCCGGCCCGACCAGGCCGAAAATGGCGCCGCGTTCGACCGAAAAACTCACCTTGTCGACCGCCACGGCCGCACCGAAGCGCCGGCTTAAGGCTTCGACCGCGACCACATGATCCGCTTGCGCCATGATCACGGACTTGTGGGTTCGGAAGGCTGGGTGGATTCGGCGGGGGTGGATACGGGCCGGCTCGTGGTGTCGATGACGCCGTCGGCCGGCATGCCGGGGACCAATTCATGGGTTGGGTTATCGATGTCGATCTTGATGCGATAGACCAGCGACACGCGCTCGGCATGGGTTTCGACCGTCTTGGGCGTGAACTCGGCGCTCTCCGATATGAACGAAATCCGCCCGGCATAAACCTTGCCGGGGAAGGTATCGGTGGTGATCTTGACCGGGGCGCCGAGATGCACCCGCGCGATGTCGGTTTCGTTGATGTAAGCGCGCAGCCAGATGTGGTCGAGATCGGCCAGGGTAATGACCGGTGAGCCCGGCTGCGCGATCTCGCCGAGTTCCGCCTGGCGCACCAGGATAACGCCGTCGAAGGGCGCGGTGAGCACGGTATATCCCAGCACGATATTGGACAGGTCGAGCGCCTGCTGGGCGTCCTGGAGGTTGGCCTTGGCCACGTCGATGTTGTTTTCGGCGACCAGCTCCAGCGACTGGTCACGCGCCAGCGCGGCCTCGGCCTGCTTGGCGGCGGTTTCGGTGGAATCCCGTTGCTCGGTCGATATCCAGCCTTGTTTCCACAGGGACTGGAAACGCCCGGCATCGGTCTTCTTGAAGGCGAGATCGGCCTGGTCGCTGATGACGGTCTTTTGCGTGGCCACCACGTTCTGTTGCGCCATCGCCAATTCGCGCTGCTGCACCTCGAGCGCGGCCTGGGCGATGTCCACCTGCTTTTTATAATCGGAATCGTCGACCCGGGCGAGCAGAGTACCGGCCTTGACCGATGCGCCTTCGTCGAAGGGCAGCTCCACGATGCGCGACTGCACGGTCTTGAAGCCGATCACGCTTTCATGCGCCTCGATATTGCCCGAGACCAGCAACGTGTCGTTGGGATGGGCGAGACCGAGCCAGATCTCCAGGCTGCCGCTCCATTCCCAGGCCAAAAGCAGCGCCACCAGCGCGGCACATGCGCCGATGGCGAGTTTGCGGTGATTGCGGAGATCCTGGAGCGTCGGCAAGTTCATAAGGATACTGTATCCGTCACCCCAAGCATACGCCTTGATTTAGCTCAAGAATCCGCTATGCGGCGGGTTCAGGCGGCGAGCAGCTGCCGCAACTGGGGCGCGCGCCGGCAATAATGGCGAAGCTGTTTTTCCTCCTGGCGCAGCGCGTCGAGCAGATAGCGCTTGCGGGTCCGTTCGGCTTCCGGCTTCGCCTCGAAGGCGGCGATCGCCTGCCGGACGCGTTTCAATTGAGCGATATCCAGATCGTATAACGAGCGCATTCTTCCCTCCATCCCTGTCCCCGGTTCTCGAGGATGTCCCAGCATGGCGGGGTGAAAGCAGCAGATAAATACGGAATAGACCCTAAGGGGTTTCCCTTATTCCTGACACGCAGGCGACGACACATTCGCGGGCAGAAACCGTGCCCACATCGCGTGGCCCACATGCCGTGATTGATCCACATCAAGGCAAGGCGGCGCCAAGGGATGAGTATCGCGTCATGGAATTGGGATCGTTGCGAGAGGAAGTTCCGATGCCTGCCGCGCCAAAACAGGTCGTGGGTTGTTTCATCTTCGAGAATTTCCCTGCTGTCGAAAGCCGCGGCTCCCGCCCGCAGGCGGAAGCCAGATGGCAAGATCAAGACGATATCCGCCCGGTGCTCGCTTTTTTGGCCGCCATCGGCGTGACGACCGGGATTTTGTGGCTGCTGGGCCTGTGAGTATGGGCCTGTGAAAACGGGCCCGTGAAGGAGAGAAGAGAATGGTCGCGCTTGAAGCCGCCGCTGCGCCGCAGATCATAGACCTGCCCAAGCCTACCCAATCGGGCGGCTTGCCTTTGTTCGACGCCCTTCAGCTGCGTCATTCGACCCGCGAATTCGACGGCAGGTCTTTGCCGCTTGGCACATTGTCGAGCCTGTTATGGGCCGCCTATGGCGTCAACCGGCGGACGGGCGAACACACCGCACCGTCCTGGCGGCATTCCAGCGAAACCGACATTTTTGCCGTGACCGAATTAGGGATATGGCAATACGACCCCAAGGGAAACAGGCTGTTGCCGCGTCTTGCCGGCGATTGGCGGGGGCAAACCGGTCTCCAGGATTATGTCGTGCAGGCGCCGCTCGACTTGGTTTATGTCGGCAATCTTGCGCGCATGGCCGAGGGGCCGCACGAAGAGCTTATGCTCGCCGCCTATACCGATGCCGGATTCATCGGCCAGAACGTCTATCTGTTCTGCGCCTCGGAGGGTTTGGCCACTGTGTTTCGCGGCATGGTGGATCGCGAGAAATTCGCCAAGCTGCTCGGCCTGGGCAAGGACCAGATCGTCATTTACGCACAAACCGTGGGCTATCCGAAAACGCCGGCGTGATCCCGCCGGTTGGCGGGTGCGTCGTCACTCACCCCAGACCAGGAACAAGCCGATATCGCCGGGCATGCCGCCGGGGAAATCGAGCACCCGGGCGGCAAGATGGAAACCGCGTGGCTTCAAATCGCGTTCCCAGCGCAGGTATATCTCCGCCGCCTCGCCGCGCAGCGTTTTGGGCCAGCCCGGCAGCGGCGCGTTTATTTCGCGGCCACCGTCGCTGCACAACCCGCTCGGAAAGCTCAGCAGCAGGAATTCCTTGGCGCCGTGTTCCGCCGCCTCGCGTGCGCGCTGCAAAATATTTTGCCAGACGCCGTCGTCGATATGCTCAGCGACCAGCGCCTTGACATGATTGCTCCTTCGCTCCGCCGCCTCGCGCTGGGCGGCGCTTTCGCGCGCTTCCCTCGTATGTTTGAAATCGCCGGCCAAGCCGCGGAAATCGGCCATGGTGAAACCGGATGCGATGGGCGCCACGTGGCCGGCGCCTGGCGCCGTCGCGGCGGATTTTTCGCCGCTTGCGTGAAAATGCTCGTCGAGACCGATAAAAGCGCGGCTGACAAATCCGGGAAGTCCCGATCCGGGCTTTGCCGGCGGCGGCGCGCCTATGGCCAGCGAGGCCAGCACCGGCAGGAGATTGGCCCGGCTGACGATGCCCACCAAGCGCCCTTCGCGCACCACCGGCACGCGCTTGATCCCGTATTGAATGAGCAGCCGGGCGATTTCCGAGGCATTCGTGGTTTCGTCCACGGATATTACCGGGCTCGACATGATGTCGCGCGCGCGGCGGGGCTCGGCATGGATGCTGGCCACGAAATCGGGATTGAGTTCCTCGCCCTCGGCCAGCATCGTCAGCCACCAGTCGCGACGCGCCTCGCGGGAGGATTCGTTGCGGCCGATAAGATCGCCCTCGCTGACGATGCCCACCGGCGCGCCGCCGGAATCGATCACCGGCAGCGCGCTGATCCGGTGTTCGAGCAGCAGACGGGCAATCTCGTCCGCGGGCATGTCGAGCGTGGCGGTCACGACGTTCCGGGTCATGATGTCGCGGGCCAGCGTTGCGGCCATTCCGTGATCCTTGCAGATTTATGTCAAATCTTGGTCGGTTCTTGTCCGGTTTCAAGAATGCGCCGCAAAAACAAAGCGCGGCATTGACGCAAATCAAACTCCCGGATTGATCCACATCAATTCTTGCCCCTCCGATCCGGCGCAGGGTTGATCCCTCACCGGTGAGAATGTCATGACGCAGTGGATTCGCTTCACGCAGCAAGGACGCCTGGGCTTCGGCAAGCTCGAAAGCGGGAACATCGCCGTTTACACGGGCGATATATTTTCGAACCCGACGCTAACCGGAAGCACGGTCGCGCGCGCCGAAGTGGAACTGGCGACGCCCTGCGATCCGAGCAAGATGGTCTGTCTGTGGAATAATTTCCGTGCGCTTGCGGCGAAGAACAATTTCAAGGAACCGGCCGAGCCGCTCTACTTCTTCAAGGCACAGACCGCATTTCTTTCCGGTGGCGTGAAAATACCCCGGCCGAAGAATTATTCCGGCAGGGTGGTATTCGAAGGTGAGCTCGGGATCGTGATCGGTAAGCGCTGCCGCGCGGTGAGTGAAGCCGACGCGCCCGGTTACGTCTTCGGTTACACCTGCGTCAACGACGTCACCGCCTTCGACCTGCTCAACAAGGATCCGTCATTCCAGCAATGGTCGCGCGCCAAAAGTTTCGACGGTTTCGGCGTTTTCGGGCCGGTGATCACGACTGGGCTCGATCCGCATGGCCTGACAATCCGCACCACGCTCGACGGGCAGGAGCGCCAGAATTATCCCGTGTCGGACATGTTCTTCGAGCCTTACCGGCTGGTCAGCTTGATCTCGCAGGACCTGACGCTGCTGCCGGGCGACATCATCTCCTGCGGCACGTCCCTGGGCTCGGGCAGCATGAAGCCCGGCGTCAAGCTCGACATCACCATCGAGGGCGTGGGCACGCTTTCGAACATCATGGAATGAAGGAGACGGACATGGCGATGAAGATTTGCGTGATCGGCGCGGGCGCCATCGGCGGGCTGCTCGGCGGCAAGCTGGCGCTGGCCGGCGAAGACGTCACCTTCATCGAGAAGTCGGCGGCGCATCGCGACGCGATCAACAAGAACGGCCTCACGCTGAAGATGCATGACGGTCCCACTTTGCTCGCCAAGAACGTCCATGCCTTCGCCGATATGGGCGAGCCGGGGCCGCAGGACATGGTCGTCATCGCGGTCAAGGCACAGCAGATCGCCGCGGTGGCGCCCGAGATCAAGAAGCTCTGCGGGCCGGATACCAGCATCATGACGCTGCAGAACGGCCTGCCCTGGTGGTATTTCAAGAAACACGGCGGTCCCTTCGACGGCAAAAGGCTGAACAGCGTCGATCCCACCGGCGTGATTGAAGCGAATATCGATCCCGACCGGATCATCGGCTGCGTGGTATTTCCCGCGGCCTCGGTCGTGGCTCCCGGTGTGATCCAGCACGAGGAAGGCGACCGCTTCTCGGTCGGCGAACTCGACGGCCGCAAGAGCAACCGCATCCAGGCGATCTACAACATGATCGTTGGCGCCGGGCTTAAATCCTTCATCCTCGACAATGTGCGCGCCGAAATCTGGCTCAAGGCCTGGGGCAATCTGTCGTTCAATCCGATCTCGGCCTTGACCCACGCGACCATGGTCGACATCGCCCGCTACCCGCAAACCCGCGAGTTGTCGGTGAAAATGATGGAAGAAGCACAGAATGTCGCCAACAAGCTCGGCATAACCTTCCGTCATACGATCGAGAAGCGCATGGCCGGCGCCGAGAGCGTGGGCGCGCACAAAACCTCGATGCTACAGGACGTGGAGGCGGGGCGCGCGCTGGAGGTCGAGGCGCTGGTCGGCTCGATCGTCGAAATGGCCCGGCTGACCGAAACCCCGACGCCGCATATCGACGCGGTCTATGCCTGCACCAAGCTGCTCGACAAGGTGATGACCGACGCGCATGCCGCCATTGCCTTGAAGACGCTGAACTGAACGAACGGAAGAAAGCGTGGGTGAAAAGGCGGCTCCTAGCGGGCCGCCTTTTCGTTTATTGCGTTTGCGTGAACAACTCAATCCATTACCTTTGATCCATATCAATGTGAGACGTCGGTCCGATAGTAGGCTTTCCTCTAGCCCCGCATATCCAGGTTGGAGGAAGTCATGGCAGGCGCCGATATCTCGAACAAACGCGAAGAAATTATCGACGTCCCCGAACTGGTCGCCAGCCACAAACTCGGCCGCTATCAGATTTGGGTTTTGGTGCTGTGCGGCATCCTGATGTTCTCGAGCGGATTCAACATGCTGACGCTGGGTTATCTGGCGCCGGCGGTGACCGCCGATCTCAAGCTTCATCCCGGCGAACTCGGCATCGTGTTCGTGTTGCAGGGCCTGGGCTCGGTGCTCGGCGCCTTCACCTGGGGGCCCATCGCCGACCGCATCGGCCGCCGCTCGGTCATCTTGATCGCGCTGATCTGCGCCGTGCCCTTTATTTTTCTCTTGAGCCGCGCCACCTCGCTGAACGAGCTGATCGTGCTGCAATTCTTCGCCACCTTCGCGCTGGCCGGTCCGCAATATAACTGCATGCCGTTGAGCAGCGATTTCATGCCGCGGCATCTCAAGGTTACGCTGACGGTTCTGGTCTGGACCGGTTATTCCATCGGCACCATCCTGGTCAGCCCCTTCGCGGCCTATGTGGTCGGCTTTTACGGCTGGCGCTCGGTCTTCGTGTTCAACACCTTCATTCCCATCATTCTCGCGCTGATCGCATTCATCTGGCTCCCGGAATCGATCAAGCAGCTGGTCCACCGCAAGGATGCCGGCGCGAAAATCGCCAAGATTCTGGCGCGGATGTATCCCGAGAAGAAACTCTCGGCGAACGCGAAATTCGTGACCTCCGAAAAGCAGCAGAAGGGTTTCCCCGTTCGTAAGCTGTTCACGGAAGGCCGCGCCACCTTTACCGCTCTGCTCTGGACCATGGGCTTCGCCAACATGGTCACGCTGTTCTTCATGAACAGCTGGCTGACGACGGTGTTGCACAATGCCGGTTTCGCCATCGGCATCGCCATCCTGATCGCGGCGGTTGTCCATGTCGGCGGCATCATGGGCGGTATTACCATCTCCGATCTGTTCGACCGTTTCGGTCATAACCGTTTCTACGTGATGGCCTTGGCCTATGTTCTGGCCGCGGTTTTCGTCGCCAGCGTCGGCTATGCGGGTGCCGATATCTTCTGGACCACGGCGGCCGTGTTCACAGCGGGATTCTTCCTCTACGGCGTGCAGAACACCTTCAACGCCGTCGCCGCGGTGCTTTATCCCACCGAGATGCGTTCGACCGGCGGTAGCTGGGGACAGGGCGTCGGCAGCATCGGACAGCTGGTCGGTCCGTTGCTCGGCGGCATTCTGCTCAGCCTCAATTGGCCGTCGAATCAGCTGCTCTATGTGATCGCCTTGCCGCCGCTGGTCGCGGCTGCCGCGGCGACCATCATGGGCCTCGGACACAAGGCGCCGGAAACCGAATTGGAAGCCGAAGCGGTGGCGGTCAAGCGGTAATCGTGCTCGCAGGACAGATCAAGACCCAGGAGTAGATTCGATGACCAACCTTCTCATCATCAATACCCAGCCGCCCGCCATCCGGCAGGAATATGCCGATCACCTGCGCGAGAAGTTCCCGAAGCTGAATGTCGACATCGTCGACCATCACAGCAAGGTTGGTCCTTACGTGGGCGCCGCCGACATTATCGTCACCTTCGCGCCGATGATGGCGGATCACGTTCTGCGCGAGGGGCCGAAGATCAAATGGATCCACTGCCTGACCACGGGCACGGACGGGGTCGACGATCTGCCGTCGCTGCGCCCGGAAATCCTGATCACAAGTTCGCACGGCATCCATGGCGACACGGTTTCGGAACATGCGCTCATGCTCATGCTGGCCCTGAGCCGGCACCTGCAGGATCACGTGCGGGCGCAAGACCAGCACAAATGGGCGACCGATCCGGCCCGGCTGCTGCACGGAAAGACCGTCGGCATTTTCGGCGTGGGCGCCATCGGCGAGGGCTTGGCGCTGCGCTGCAAGGCCATGGGCATGATCGTCCACGCCATCGATCCGGTGCGCCGCCGCGTGCCGGGGGTGGACAAGTGGCATCCCTGGTCCGACGCCGAAACGATCTTGCCGGAACTCGATTATGTCGTCCTGCTCATGGCGTTGACGCCGAAGACCAAGGGTGTGTTCAACGCCCGGCTGCTCGCCAAAATGAAACCCACAGCCTATTTCATCAATGTCGGCCGGGGCGGTTTGTGCGATGAAAACGCGGTGGTCGATATGCTGCGCAACAAGCGCATCGCCGGCGCCGGCATCGACGCCTTCGTCCAGGAGCCGCTGCCCGAGAATTCGCCGTTCTGGGATCTCAAAAATCTGATCGTCACGCCGCACAATGCCGGCCCGTTCGACGAATACGCGAAATACTGCTTCCCCATCCTAGACGAGAACATCCGCCGGTTTCTTGCCGGCGACACGAAGCACATGATCAACCTGGTGGAACACCAGGTTCAGCATCTGGAACACGCCTGAACAGGAGGCTCCCATGGCCCAAGTAACCGAACTCGACAAAGTCACGGTCGCCAAAAGCGGCGATAGGCCGGTTTCCGAACGCGTCAACACGCCGGTTTCGACCAAGGAACTCGAGCGCCGCTGGGCGGCGGTGCGCGCCGCGATGGACGCAAGCAAGATCGACGTCCTGCTCATGCAGAACAACAACGATCACATGGGCGGCTATGTGAAGTATTTCACCGACGTTCCCGCCGGCAACGGCTATCCCTTTACCGTCGCCTTCCCGAAGGACGACGCCATGTCGGTGGTGAATCAGGGTCCATTCGGTCTCGATGTCCAATTGCCGCCCGAAGGCAACTGGCAATTCCGCGGCGTTCGCCGGGTGCTGGGCACGCCGAGTTATGCCAGCGTCGATTACAGCATCGATTACGATTCCGAACTGGCTTCCAAGGCGCTGGCGCCCTATGCCGGCGCCACCATCGGCATGGTCGGGCGCGGCACCTTGCCGAGTTCGATGCTCGATTTTCTCCGTAACAAATATCCCAAGGCCAAATTCGTCAACGCCACCGACATGGTCGATCAGATCAAATGCGTCAAAAGCGACGAGGAAATCGCTCTCGCCCGGCGTACGGCGGCCGTTCAAGACGCGGCGATCGACGCGGCGATGAAGGCCGCGGTGCCGGGCAAGAAAGACATCGAGATCGGCGCGCTGGCCGAGGAAGTGGTGCTGGATCTGGGCGGCGAGCAGGGGATTTATCTGTGCTCGTCCTACACGCCGGGATCGCCTTCCGGCCACGAGCCCCGGCACAACCAGCAACGCGTCATGCGCCGCGGCGACCTTTATACCCTGCTGGTCGAAACCAACGGGCCGGGCGGTTATTACACCGAAATCAGCCGCACCATCGTCCTCGGCAAGGCGACGCAGGAAATCAAGGACGAGTTCGCCTTCGTGCTCGAAGCGCGCAAATACGCCCTAAGCCTGGTGAAGCCCGGCGCTTCCTGCAAGGACATCTGGAATTCCTATAACGCGTTCATGCGCAAAAACGGCCGCCCGGAAGAATCGCGTCTGTTCTTCCATGGCCAGGGCTACGATCTGGTCGAACGGCCGCTGGTGCGCGTCGACGAGCCGATGCCGATCCGCAAGGGCATGTATTTCGCCTGCCACCCGACCTACATGACCAAGAATCTTTTCGCAACCTATTGCGACGATTTCCTGGTCACCGATAACGGCGTGGAACGGTTGCACAAATACCCGGAAAAGCTCCACGAACTCGGTTGAGACGAGCGATCTTTCCCCGCCTACGGGCCCCGCCCAACTTCTGGATGGGGCCCTTTCTTTCCTATGCGGGGCAGGCGGTTGACCTAAATCAATGCGGTCAATCGCGGGAAGGCCATGCTGCCGTTATCCATTCTAGGAGACGATAGATGCCCGATCTTCTCATCAACGACCCGGCCTGGCTCCGCAATCACGCCGTCCGGTGCCGCGAGATCGCCGGCCAGACCGAATCGGCAGAGACCAAGCAGTCGCTGCTGGTTCTCGCTGAACAATACGAGGCCGACGCCGAAAATCTCGAACGCGAGCCGGAAACGCCTCCGGCCACGGCGTGAGCGCATCATGACCGCCGCCAATATCCTCGACCGCCATTCGATTGAGAGTGTCTATCCGCGCGATGTGTGGGAGCTCGAGGCGGCGAATAATTCGCGCGGCGGGCAGAAAATCCTCAGCGGCCTGTTGATCGAATCATCGCCCGACGACGCCGGATATTTCCGCATCCGCCGCGCCACCAGGCAATCGGCGGAGCAGGAAGGCACCCAACGCTACGTGATCTTCATCTGTCCCTATATGGGCAAGGCCTATGACGTGTTTACGCCAATCTTCGGCGTGCATGGCGCGATCAAGGAAAAGCACGACGGGATGGAACCGATCGACGACGAATATGCCGATTTCATCGCGCGCGTGCTTATCGCCGCCAGCCACGCGCAATTGAGTCACATTCCGGGCCATGGCGAGCCTCTGCCCAAGGGCTGACCGCCGCGCTGCGGGCGGTGCTTCCGCCTAGAGCGGCGTTACCTTCACTGTCAGTACCGCGGCGCGACCTTCTTTCAGGGCGGCGAGACAGCGGTCGATCGCGGCCGGCAAGTCCTCGGCCCTGGCCACGCTTTCGCCATGGGCGCCGAAGGCGCTCGCCACCTGTTCGAAATGCCGCTCGTCGCCTTGCCTTCCGCTGTGCAGCCGGGCCTGGAACTCGTCTTCCTCCGAAGCCGTGCCCTTGGGGTATACCCGCAGCACCGAGGCCTTGACCGCGCGCCAGCCGCCATTGTCGAGCACCACGGTGAAGATCGGCAGTTTGAATTGCTGCGCCACCGCATAGACCGCGTCGGGGTTGGAGAAGTGGAACACGCCGTCGCCGCTGATCTGCACCACGCGCTTTTCGGGCTGTGCCAGCTTGACGCCGAGCGCCATGCCGCCGCCGCCGCCGAGCCCGCCGCCGCCATGGGCGAAATAGGTTCCGGGCTTGGTGCGCGGAAACTGGGCCAGCACGGTATGGGTGTTGGTCACCGATTCGTTGACCAGGATGTCGTCGGGCGAGAGCTTGGCATTGAGCGTGGCGCAGACATGCTCGACCGTCAAAGCGCCGTCCTTCTTGGCCGCGGCTTCGGCAAGGCCCTTCTTGCGCGCGGCATTGGCCGGCGCCCAGGATTCGATCCGCGCCTTGACCCGGGCGCGGAAGGCATCGTCGGCGCGTTTTTTTACCGCGGCTAGAATCTGGCGCAACGCAATCGCGTTATCCGCCTGCAGGCGCAGATCGGTGGAAAAGCCCCACATCGGTATGTCGGCCTTCAACGGGTCGATGTCGATCTGGATCCAGCGGATCGACGTGGATTTGGGGAAATCGTTCGGTATCCAGGGCACGTCGATATCAAGCAGCAACCCTAGATCGGCGCCGTCGAGCAGCGCGCCCGAATGGAGCCCGGCATAGCACGGCGAATCATGCGGGATATTGACCGTGACCGGGAAATTCTCCGCGACGCGGATGCCGCATTCGCGCGCCAGTTCGTCGAGCGCCGCCACCGCCTCGGGCTTGCGGCCGAGATAAGCCGTCACCGCGATCGGGTTCTTGGCCGCCATCAGCTCGGCCGCGATCTTGTCGGCGATTTCCGGGGATATGCCGCCCGCCTGTACCGGTCCGTATTTGGCCTCGGGGTAGGATTGGACGGACTCGCCGTCGATGGTCTGGGCCAGCATTTCGCGCGGCAGCGCCAGATAGACCGGACCCGGCGGATCGCTTTGCATCATCGCATGGGCGCGGCGCAGCACCTCTTTCGCCACCACGCCCGAGGGCAGGGTGTATTCCCAGCGCACGAAATTCCGCACGATCGCGGCCATGTCGTAGGGGTCTTGCACGAAATGGACATAGGTGTCGCGGCCGCCGGTCATCTCGCCGTGCATGGTGTAGGGCGCGCGTCCGGCCATCATCAGCACCGGAATGCGCGTGCGAAACAGATTGTGCATCGCCATGGCGCCGTTTGCCGTGCCGGCATCGACATGCACCAGCACCGCCTGGCCCCGGCCGGTGGCGAGCGCGTAGCCCCCGGCCATGTGCACGGCCACGTTCTCATGCGGGCAGATGATCACCGGCGGGCGTTTGCGGCTGGCGCGGTCCCACTTGGCCAATTCCTCGATGATCGGCGCGTGATCGGTGCCGAGATTGGCGAAGATGTAATCGACTCCGATTTCATTGAGCCCTTCGAGCAACACATGGGCCCCGGTGATCTTGCTCGTGACTTGATCTTTCATGCGACATCCTATGCTTGTACGGACACGCCCGCTGCCGAGCGCGGATTGACGTTAGTGCTTCAGCCGCGCCGCCGCCTCTTTGACCAGGCTGAGATCGGTGTATTGCGTGACGTCGATCTTGTCCTTGAGAAAGCCCATCTCTTGCGCCGCGTCGAGATTGTGCTGCAACGCCGTCAGGTTGAGCAAGCCGTCGGGATTGCGGTATTGGTCCTTCTTGGTCATGAACCAGCCGGCGAAGCGTTCGGGCGGCTGCTTGGTGAAATCCGCCATGATCTGCACCGCCTGGTCGTGGTTCTTGGGATCGAGATACCAGCGCAAGGCGCGCAAAGAGTCCTCGAGGAAATCGACCAGCACGGCGCGGTGGGCCTGGATATACCCCGTACGCGCCGCCCAGAACGAGAATTCCGTCGGGCCAACCGCCTCGCGTTCGGTGAAAAGGATGCGGGCCTTGTCGGCCATTTCAGGATCGAAGGCGGTCTGGACCGTGGCAATGATCAGCGACGTCTTGCCCGAGAGCAGCATCGATTTCATGTTCGGAAAACTCACCTCGACCACGCTGTAGTCGCGCTGGTCGATGAGGCCGTGTTTTTTCAGCATCACGCGCATGGCGATGTCGACGCCGCTGCCGATGGCGTTGGTGGCGATCACCTTGCCTTTCAAATCCTCGACCTTGTGGATGCCGCTGTCCTTCAACACCATGTAGGGCTCGGTGAAATAGCCCGGCACGCCATCCTGGAACTCGTCGATGAGGATGCGCACGTCGCTCATCCCGGCGTTCTCGATCGCGGTGCCCAAGGTGGGATAGGTGAAGGGCACGATGTCGAGCTGATCGGCCGCCAGCGCGGTGATCATCGCCGGTGTGCCCTGGAAATGCGTGGCCTCGAAGGTGTAGCTCTGGTTGAGATGCTTGGCCACGCCGTCCTGGGCAAACAGCACCGGCACCAATTCGGGCGGGGCCACGACCCAGCCCATGCGGATATTGAGCGGCGGATCGGCCCAGGCGGCATTGCCGCCTGCCGCCACAAACACGGACAGCGCCGCGACTATGAGATGCATCACACGCATGAAATCCTCCCTTGTGGCGCCTTTGGGCTCCTGGCCGGAAAAGGGCTGGAATCCGCTTTGTTCGCACCGGGCGTAAAATTATGATAGGTGGAGCGGCGAAGCAATTCAGAACCGTAAGAAACGCCCATTTGAGACCAATGGACATGCCGGCAAATAATGGGCTGCGCCCACTCTGCGCCGCCGCAAGCGTTACCGCGGCGGCGCCGCGCCTGGCCGAACTTGACGGTACAGCCTATGCGGTGTTCAAGCTTGATGGCGTCTATTACGTGCTGGAAGATGCCTGCACCCACGGTCCCGGCCAGTTGAGCGAGGGCGCGGTGATCGGCGAGGAGGTCGAATGTCCGTTCCACCAGGGCCGCTTCAACATCAAGACCGGCCAGGCGGTTCTGCCGCCCTGCACCGAGGCGGTGCGGGCCTGGAAAGCGGTGGTAATGGACGGAAGCGTGTGTATCGATCCAGACGAAGGTCGCTGAGGACCGAAAGCCTGCATGGCAATATCCAGGGACGATAACGAGCTGCTCACGCGCACCGGCGCCGGCACGCCGATGGGCGATTTGTTCCGGCGCTATTGGGTGCCGGCGCTGTTTTCCGACGAGTTGCCCAAGCCCGATTGCCCGCCGGTGCGGGTCAAGCTCATGGGCGAGAAACTGATCGCTTTCCGCGATTCCATGAATCGGATCGGCCTCATCGACGAGTTCTGCGCCCATCGCGGCGTATCGCTGTGGTTTGGGCGCAACGAGGAATGCGGGCTGCGCTGCCCCTATCACGGCTGGAAATACGATTTCACCGGGCAATGCGTCGATTTGCCCTCCGAGCTTGAAGAGACCGGCATGCGTGCCCGCATCAAGCTCAAATCCTATCCTTGCATCGAAAAGGCGGGGGTGATCTGGACCTATATGGGTCCGCCCGAATTGAAACCCGAACCGCCGGCGGTGGAATGGACCGAGCTGCCGGAGGAGCGCCGTTACGTCTCCAAAAGGATTCAGGACAATAATTATCTCCAGGCGATCGAGGGCGGCATCGATTCCAGTCACGTCTCGTTCCTGCACAGCGGCGCGTTGAAGCACGATCCGCTGTTCCGCGGCACCAAGGGCAATGTCTACAATCAGAACGACAAGATGCCGGTTTTCGAGGTGGTGGAATTCGACGGCGGGTTGTTGATCGGCGCGCGGCGCAATGCCGATGACGGGCGTTATTACTGGCGCATCACGCCTTGGATCGCGCCCTTCCACACCATCATTCCGCCGCGCGGCGGCCATCCGCTGGGCGCCCATATGTGGGTCCCGATCGACGACGAGCATTGCTGGGCCTGGAGCATCAACTATCACCCCAAGCGCGCGCTCTCGCCCGAGGAGCTGCGGGCGATGAAGGACGGCGCCGGCATTCACGTGACCTATATGCCCGGCAGTTTCATTCCCGCCGCCAACAAGGACAATGACTACCTGATGGACCGGGAATCGCAGGCCTCGGGCCTGACCTATAGCGGTGTCGCCGGCATCGCCATGCAGGACGCCTCGCTGCAGGAAAGCATGGGCCCGATCCAAGACCGCTCGCGCGAAAATCTGGTTTCGACCGATAACGGCATCATCATGGCCCGGCGCTGGTTGCAACGCGCGGCCAAGGCCAATCGCGAGGGCAAGGTTCTGCCGAGCCTCGATCCCAAGGCGCAGCGCGTGCGTTCCTGTTCCATCGAATTGCCCAAGGACGTGAAATTCAAGGACGGCGCGAAGCACGGGCTGTTTGCCCCGTCCAATACCGATCCGGTATCGGTCTAGCCCGTCTCGGCCGAAGGCGGCCGCCTTAAATCCACCCGGCTTTTCCCCCGATTTTGCCGCAATCCCCGGCCAGGATCGTCGCCACGAATATTATTCGAGGAGGAATGACCGATGTTGAGATTGGCGCTTTTCTTTCTGGTCATATCGCTGGTCGCGGCGCTGTTCGGTTTCACCGGCATCGCGGTGGTGGCGGCCGACCTGGCCCGGCTGTTGTTCTTCGTGTTCATCGTCATCTTCCTGGTCCTGCTCGTCGCGGGACTGATGGTGGGCAGCACCATCTTCTAGTGGGCCATGGGCGGGCTTTTTTCCGCATCGGCGCTGGGCTAGTATCCGCCGCTTTTGCGCGAAAGGATGGCCGCCGATGAGACTCTGCCGCTTCAATGACAATCGCATCGGCCTGGTGCGCGGCGCCAATGTTCACGACGTGACCGCGATCATCGACGAATTGCCGGCGGTACGCTATCCGCTGCCGCTGGGCGATCCCTTGATCGCCCATCTGCCAGCCTTGCGTCCGAAAATGGAAAAACTGGCCGATGCGGCCAAACCGGTGCCGGCGTCCTCGGTCAAGTTCCTGAGTCCGGTCGCCAACCCGTCCAAGATCATCGGCACGCCGGTCAATTATCAGAAGCACCGCGAAGAAGCCGACAAGGACGCCGCGATCGCGGTTTATGGCGGCGCCAACCGCACCCGCACCATCGAAGAACAGGGCCTGTTCATCAAGGCGGGGTCCTGTCTGGTCGGGCCGTCGCAGGGCGTGGCCGTGCGCTTTCCCGACCGCCGCACCGACCACGAGGCCGAGCTTGGCCTGGTCATCGGCAAACGCGCCCGGAATGTGAGCGAATCCCAGGCGCTGGGGTTCGTCGTCGGCTATGCCATCGCCCTCGACATGGTGGTGCGCGGCACCGAGGACCGCAGCTTCCGTAAATCGATCGACAGTTACGGCGTGCTCGGGCCCTGGATGGTGACGGCGGACGAACTCGGCGATCCCGCCAATCTTGATTTCTCGTTGACGGTGAACGGCGCGCCGCGCCAGGCCTCGAACACGCGTTTGATGGTAATCGACATTCCGAAACAGATCAGTTGGGCATCGCAGTGGTACGATCTTCTGCCCGGCGACATCATCATGACCGGCACCTGCGAGGGCGTGGCGCGGGTATTGCCGGGCGACGTCATGACCGTCGAATTCGCCCGTATCGGCAAGATGGACGTGGCGGTTCGAGCCGCGGACTAGGCCCCGTTCAATTAGCGGGCGTGATCACGCCGTTGTCGGGATTGACGATCACGATTTGCGGCGTTCCATCCCGGATCACCGTGGCGCGGTAATTGCTGCCGTCGCGTTGCAGGTCGATGAAGTCATTGTCGCCCGCCACTTCAAGCCAGTTCAGCGCCTTGGTTTCGCGATGCTCGCGCGCGGCCACCAGAATGGGCGCGTTGGCGCTCAAGATCCTTCCGGATTTTCTCTGCGCTGCGGCCGCGTCGATCGCCGGAGACGGATTCGGCCCGGCGGTCGGGTTTATCTGCGACATGATGGAAGCCGCATCGTCTCCCGGCGGCGGGATAGGCGCCGATGCTCCCTGCTGTGCCAGGGCCGTGCCCGCAGACAACGCGATCAAGGCGAGTGAAGCCGCGATCCGGACTATCATCGAATGCCCTCTCGGAATCCTTCTCGCATGGGGGGCCGGCTTGGCCCGTTCTGGGATTGCCTCTGGGCCCGCTGCGTGCCGGACCGGGCTCGGGTTCCGCGCGTTTCGCCGATTAAGGCCAGGATTTTGTCGGTTTTAAGGCAAGCGACGGAGCCGGTTGGAAATATTTCTGCGGGGCCGATCGCGGTATCGGCCTTATAATAATTTCATAAACCGGACGCGGGATTTATTAAGCCCGGTCCGGTCCGGGGGCGGTCTTCCGCCATGCCGGCGCAAGCCGCCTGTCTCACGCGTGTTCTGGAGGAAGGAGGCGCCTATGAATGTCGCAGCGATTCTCAAGAGCAAAGGCCGGGACGTGGCTACCATCGCGCCCGACGCCACCATCAACGATGCGGTTTTGCTGTTGCGCCGACGTCGCATCGGCGCGCTGGTGATCGGCGACCATGGTTCCGGGGTCGCGGGCATCCTGTCCGAACGCGATATCGTCCGTGCGCTCGCCGATTACGGCGCACGCATATTCGATCTGCCGGTCTCGGCGCTGATGACGCGGCGCGTCATCGCCTGCGCGCCGGAGGACAGCGTTTCGGATTTGATGGCCGAAATGACCGCGCACCGCATTCGTCACTTGCCGGTGATGAAGAACGACGCCTTGATCGGCATCGTCAGCATCGGCGACGTGGTGAAACACCATGTCGACGCGGTTGAGCACGAAGCCGACGCGATGCGCCAGTTCATCGCCAGCGCCTGAGAACCGGCCGTTTTCCGAAAAGCGCCCGGCACGAAAGCTTTGGGCACAAAGGCACCGGCGGTTCGGGGCTCATGGTCCCGGCCGCCGGTGCTCTGCCTCCCGGCCCTTACGGGCGGGATGTGCGCTGGAGGTTTCGTTATTAGTGACCGCCGCCCTGGATGCCGAGGTGGCTCTGGCTGTTCACTCCGGCGTTGGCGCCGCCCGTGTTGCCGGTGCTGGAACCATAGCCGCTATTGGCGCCGGTCGCGGCCGAGCCGCTGGAACCGGCATTGTAGCCACTGCCGTTGACATGGCTCTGGCTGCCGAGACCGGCATTGCCGTTCACGCCGACGCTCGCGCCGCCGGCATTGACGCCGGCGCCGACATTGGCGCCCGTGCTGGCACCGAGATCGGCGGCGAGGCTCGGCGTGATGCCGATGCCCGCGTCGTTCGGGCCGAACTGCGGAATGACCGCGCTCGCCGCCAGAGCGATGGCGGCGGCCAGACCGTATTTTCCGAGCTTGCTGATGCTTCTCATCATCATCGACTTCCTTCCTTTCGTTGCAGGATCTCTCCTGGAATTGAACGATCCGTGGAGAGAAAAAGGACGCGTGAAACATGCTTGGCTCGGCCGCCGTGGGGGGAGCTACGGCGGCGCAGGAGCGCAACCGCATGCTTCACGCGCCTCGCAAGAATCTATGCCCGTCGGCGGGCGACCGTAACCCCGGTGCGCGAAAATCCCCCAAAAGATCACAGTGTGGCGGGATCGCGGCGCGCTTATCCGGATTTTTATCTTGAGCCGCCGTATCGGGATTGGGGCGCCGGCGTTGCCGTCAATTACCTGCTCGACAAGCGCCGTATCTTCGAGGATCGTGCCGGTGTTCTCATGCGTATATATCCGGTATATCCGGTATCCATGCCGATACGAATATTCACCACCTGCTTGTTCCAGGCGACGCCGTGATCCTCTCGGGCTGGGGCCGGTTTCCGCGCGCCGAATGCCGGGTCATTGATGTCCATGACTGGGCATCGGCTTTGGCCGCGATCGCAGCCAATCCAAGCCTGATCGCCCGCGGCAATGGCCGCTCCTATGGCGACTCATCGCTCAACCCAGCAGCCACGCTGGGCATGATTCGGGACAATCGGCTGCGCGATTTCGATCCGGTTTCGGGAATGCTCGATTGCGAAGCCGGCGTGATGCTGGCCGATATTCTCGAGACTTTCGTGCCGCGCGGGTGGTTTCCGCCGGTGACGCCCGGCACCAAATTCGTCACCATCGGCGGGATGATCGCGGCCGATGTCCACGGCAAGAACCATCATCGCGACGGCGCCTTCGGCGGTCATGTCGAAAGCCTGGAACTGGCGCTCGCCGGCGGGAAAATCGCGACCTGTTCGGCCAAGGAAAACGCCGGGCTTTTCGCCGCCACGCGCGGCGGCATGGGATTGACCGGCGTGATCCTGTCGGCGCGGTTCCGTTTGAAGCCGATCGCGACATCCGCGATCCGCCAGGAAACCCTGATCTGCCGCGATCTCGACGAGACCATGGCGCGGTTCGAGGATTCCAAGGACTGGAGCTATACCGTCGCCTGGATCGATTGCCTGGCGCGCGGCGGCGGTGCCGGCCGGTCGCTGCTCTATCGCGGCGAACACGCGGAGTTGGCGGATTTACCGCCGACACGCCGCGCATCGCCGCTGCGATATGAAACCAAGCGATCCCGGCGCGTGCCGGCGGATTTCCCCGCTTTTGCGCTCAATCGCTGGAGCGTCGCGGCCTTCAACGAAATTTATTACCGTCGCGCCCGGCCCGGCACGGAGATCGTGGATTTCGAGCGCTTCTTTTATCCGCTCGATTCGCTGCTGGAGTGGAATCGCATTTATGGCCGCAAGGGCTTCGTGCAATATCAATGCGTGTTGCCTAAGAATGAATCGCGCTTGGGGCTCGCGGCCTTGCTGGCGAAAATCTCGTCCGCCGGGGCGGGCTCGTTTCTTTCCGTGTTGAAACTGCTGGGGCCGTCGTCAGGCCCGCTCTCATTTCCGATGGAGGGCTACACCTTGGCGCTCGATTTCCCGGCATCCCAAGCCAATCTCGAACTCCTGAATTCGCTCGACGAGGTTGTCGCGGCGCATGGCGGAAGAATCTATCTCGCCAAGGATGCGCGCATGGCGCCGGCCATGCTGCGCCGCTCCTATCCCGGGCTGGGCGCGTTCGAGGAGGCCCGCCTTGCCGCCGATCCCGGGCGCAAATTCGCTTCGCTGCAATCGCAACGGCTCGGGCTATGAGTTCGTCCATGAACAATCGGGAAACCGGCTCGGTTTTGATCCTGGGGGCAACCTCGGATATCGGCCGCGCCATCGCGCATGCCTATGCCAAGGCGGGGCGGCCGGTGATCCTGGCCGCGCGCCAAGTCCAGCGGCTCGAACCCGATCTCAAGGACATCGCCATCCGCTATGGCGTCACGGCGCTTCTCGCCGAATTTGACGTGCTCGACACAACCAAACACGGTGCATTTCTGGATTCCCTGGGCGAATTGCCGGGCACCATCATTTGCGTGGTGGGCTTCATGGGCGATCAGGCGGAATCGGAAAAGGATCCGATTGCCGCCGAGAAAGTGATGCGCAGCAATTATGCCGGTCCAGCATCCATCCTGGCTGTTGCCGCCAACCGCATGGCGGCGCGCGGCCATGGCGTGCTGATCGGCATTTCCTCGGTTGCGGGCGATCGCGGCCGCGCCCGCAATTACGTCTATGGCTCGGCCAAGGCCGGGTTCTCGGCTTATCTGTCGGGCATGCGCCAGCGCCTGTCCGGTTCGGGCGTATCGGTCATCACCGTCAAGCCGGGCTATGTCGCGACCCGTTTGACCGCCGGCATGAATCTGCCCAAGGCGCTCACCGCCCAACCCGGCGAGGTGGCGCAGGCCGTGCTCGACGCCGAGCTGAAAGGCCGCGACGTGATCTATGTGCGGCCGGTGTGGCGGCTGGTCATGGCGATCATCTGCGCCCTGCCCGAGCGCATTTTCAAGAAGACCAAGTTCTAGATTTCTGGCCGGGCCTGCCGGTCTGGTCTAGGCGAGGGGGTCTAGGCGTGGGCGACGTGGCCCGCCTGGGCGATCGCGTTCTCGACATAGACATGGACGGTCTGGCCGCCGACGGTGGCGGCATATTCGGTATATCCGACCATCTGGGTCCCGTTATTGGTGCCGGCCGCGATGGTGCTGGTGCCGTCATTGGTGGCGGGTTGGTTGGTCTGGCCACCGCTGGTGGTCGGGCCGCTGATCGCCGACCAGCTCGCACCGGTCAGATCGACATGATCCGCCGCGGTACCATTAATCCAAACGCTAAGCGCGCCGCCGCCGAAACTCTGCACTGCAACGGGCTCGTTCTGCGCCAGGGTGAGCACATCGGCGGCCGACAGGGTGATGCTGTTGTTTACCGAGGGATTGGCCCCGTCGGTCAAATCGAAAACCTGGATATTCTGCACATTGGTGCCGCTGGTGAGGTTCGTGCCGAAAGCGAGATCCTGCGCGGTCGGGCTTTCGATCGAGAGCGTGTTCAGCCCGCCGCCGGTGCCGCCATTGATGTCCAGACTGGTCTGGACGGCGTTGCTGAGCAGCGAGGCGCTGTCCCATTGGAAGATGTTGGAACTGCCGGCGGCATCCGAACCGATCATGGTGGTCGCGCCGTTCTGCGTCCCGTCGATGGCGAGTACGTCGACCGTGGCGCCGCTGCCCACCGCGGTCATGGCGGTCGAGCCATTGTTGTTGTCGTAGAGGTAGCCGAATTCCTCGGTGTGGCCGCTGGCGCTGTCGGTATAGGCGGTGACATTGGCCGAGGACAGCGCCACGCTGGCGGCGGCGGCGTTCTGCGAAATCTGGGCGCCCGAAGCGCCGCCCAGCGTATCGCCGGTATCGCCCAAGGCGTTGAGAATGGGGTTGAGAACGCCGGTGACGGCATCGTTGCCGCCCGCGCCCAAAGTGACGCCGCCGGCGTTATAGGTCACGCCCTCGATGTCGATATTGTTCACCGTGGCGGCGGCGCCGCTGACATAGGAGATGCTGAGCAGCGCCGGATCATTGGGCTGGACGTAAGTGGAGGATTCCGGCGTCACCGTCACGGTGCCGCCGCCGCTGACCGTCACCAGCTGCTGGAAGCTGTGCGCCGGGTCGACCGCGTCGGTATAGGTCAAGAGCAGCGTCGTTGCCGCGGCCGCGGTTACGCCGGCCGATGCTGCGGTGGACAGCACATCGGCGCCATAGACGTCGAACACCAGCTGCTGCGAGGCGTCGACATAGCCGTTGGTCGAGGTGACGTCGTAGATGTCCTGCAACGGATAAGTCGAGGGCACCGGGCCGATATTGTTCAGCTCTTGCGATATCTGGTCGGTGCCGATCTGGCTGACCGCGGCCTGGTGCGCGGCGTCGACGGCATAGCTGTAGACGCCGTTGGCGTTCATGGTGAGTGCGCCGAACTGGCCTTCAAGCGGGGTGCCGAAGGTTCCGGGCTGGCCGCTATAGACGCTGGAGAAACTCGCGACCGAGGCGGCGGGCGAGGACGAAACCACCGGCTGGTGCGTATAGGGATTGACGTCGGTGAAATAATCGCCCGAACCGGTGATCGGCATGCTGGCGCTGTCATAGACGCCGCTTTGCACGTCTTCGTTGACGGTGAGAAAGGTGCCGGGCGGCGGCGGGGTCGGGGTGGTGGGCGTGAGCGGGCTGCCGCCGGTGCCGTGGAGGAATTCGGCGCCATAGCCGAAGCCGGTCGGGGGGAGCGGGCCGCTGCCATTGAGTCCCGGGCCGATGCCGCCAACTTCATATGGGCCAACCTCGAAACCGGTATTGCCCGGACCCGGACCGGTGGTCGGGCCGGCAGTGGGATTGATCTGGGCCACGCCGCAGGGGCCGAGCAGGTTGAGATGGAAAGCCTGCAACAGATCGGCCGGGGAAATGACCGTGCCGTCGGGCAACTGGAAAGGCGTGGGCTGAACGCCGCAGGGGCCGACGATGTCATGCAACTCGAGCTGCGCGCCGTCGGGGAAGGTGAGGGTTACCGAGCCCTCATGCTGCGTCGCCTTGAGATCGAGCGGATTGAAGTCGAAGATCAGCGGCTGGTTGGGAACGACCTCGATGACACTGTGCTGGCCGGGCGCCGGCTCTTGCACCGCGACGGGCGGAGCCATCGGCGCATTGGGATTGGCGGGCGGGCACGGCACCGGCACATGGCCCGGCGGGCAGGGTGCTGGGCCGGCTTGCGGATTGATGCGTTCGATATGCTCGACGCCACCCGCCAGCTGCACCGGCCCCGGTCCCGGGGGAACCGGGCCTGCGTTCAATGCTTGCGCCATTTCAGCCACTTATGTCCTCGTTCCGGCTCGTTATGGTTAACGTCTAGTAACGATAAAGGGTGACACGGCGGGCGCCGCTCCGACAAAAGGATTTGGCCCCGGACCGATACATCCCATTGTGATTCTTTGGGCCATTGTGATTCTTCAGACTGCGGCGGGAAGCCGCCAGGCGCGCCAAGCCCGGCGGGTGCGGCGGGGCAGCAGCAGCAGACGCCGAACCGGCGCGCGCCGGGCCAGCCAGCGGCGGCGCATCATGCCGAAGCCCAGCAGCCCGACGAGGAAGATGCCGATGGAGGCGGGTTCCGACGCGGTGGTCGGCACGCAAACGCCCGACGAATTGGTGACGCAGACCGATGCCGCATTGGCGGCCAGCCCGAAATACGCGGTGGTGCCGGATGCCAGGCCGGTGCCGAAGATGACGTCGCCGGTGCTGGAAGTGCTGATGTTGAAATACACTTCCTGGCCGGTGCTGGTCATGCCTTCCATGCCGGTGGCGCCGCCCGCGTAGCAGACCGAGGGCGAGGTCTGGCACAGCGTCTCGCCGGGCGTGAAGGCGAAGATCGCCGGGCCGGACGAGAAGCTGGTCAACGACAAATCGTAGACGGTCGAGCCGGTGTTGTTGATGACCCCGACCAGTACGTTGCCGCTGACGTCATAGCCGCTGTTGAGATAGGTCGAGCCGTTGGAAATGTTGTAGGCGGCGCTGACCGTGTAAGCGCCCGGCGTCCCGGTGATGGTGAAGGTCTCGCTGCAATTGGTCAGCGTCGGACCGCCGCTGTAGCTGATGGTCGGGCAGGCCGTAGCATTGGCCGGGGTTGCGGTCAGGATGCCGTAAGCGGGCAACAGCGCGGCACAGGCAACAAGGGCCAAGGCCAGATGGCGGGAAAACGCGAGCATGAAACTCTCCTTCGCACGGAAGAGCGTTCTGCTCGATTAACCATGTTGGATTTCTGATTAACCATATATCACTCGAATTCGTGGATTGCAAATACAGAATAAGACTTCGCGAAGAAGTCGATTCACGATTATTAATTTTAATACTGGTTAATGCTTGGCTGCGGCTCTAACGCCGCGCCAGATCGAGAAGATAATCCGCGAAATCCGCGGGCTTGAGCTTGATCACCAGGCTTTCCGCCTCGCCTTTCAACGCGCGCGCGACCAGCATGTGATTCTCGACCTGAACCGGATCGACCTTGAACAGACCGATGGAATCCTTGAGCCGCGGATAATATTTGGGGTCGATCATCTTGATCTTGGCACTGACGCGTTCGGCAATCTGCGCCTCGCTCAAGCCTTCGGCCGGTTCCTGCTTCAACAGTGCCCAATCGGTCTCGCCGGCCCAGCCGCGCGCGATATCCGTCTTGGGATCATCCTCGCTATATCCCAGTTTGAAGACGTGCTTCGACAGGCCGACATCCGAGGCCCATTTGCCGAATTTGACGCTGCGCGCCACGAAGATCGCACCCAAAATGCCGTCTCCCACGAAGGCAAGCGAACCTTGCCATAGCCCTGCCTTCCGCTTTGGGTCAATCGATTCCCAGGAGGCGATTCGCCGGGGCCGACGCCACAGGACCCCGATTCCACTTGGCGATCAGCCGCGCATCCGATAAGCCTCGCGGCAAGAAGGATCGAGCGCGGGCGAGGGACATGAGAAAAACGGCTTCGCTGCTTCTGTTGGCGGCGGTTGTGCTGGGCCAGGTGGCATGGTCCGGCCCATCCTGGGCCAAGACCTTCCGCTGGGCGGCGGCCAGCGATATCAGTTCGCTCGATCCCTATGGCAGCCGCGAAACCTTCCAACTCGCCTTCCTCGCCAATATCTACGAGCCGTTAGTGCGCCGCGCCCGCGACCTGACGATCGAGCCGGCCTTGGCCGTGGGCTGGGAACAGGCGGCGCCGCTGGTCTGGCGTTTCCACCTGCGCCACGACGTGCGCTTCCAGGACGGTACGCCCTTCACCGCGGACGACGTGGCCTACTCCTTCATCCGCGCGACCTCGGACAATTCCAAGATCGGCCTGCTGCTGTCGGAGATCCAATCGGTGCGCAAGGTCGATCCCTATACCGTCGACATCGTCACCGACGCGCCCGATCCGATCCTGCCCCAGGAAATCGCCGCTTGGGACATCGTGAGCAAGGCCTGGTGCGAAAAGAACGATGCGGCGGAACCCGCCGATCTCGCCGACGGCGACAGCAATTACGCCGTCACCCATGCCGACGGCACCGGTCCCTTCCAGGTGGCCGAGCGTGTGCCCGGCACGAATACCGTGCTGACGCCCAATCCAGCCTGGTGGGACCAGCCGGTGCACGATCTCGATCGCGTCGTCTTCCGCCCGATTGCCGACGACGCCACACGGGTTGTGGCTTTGCAGTCGGGCGAGATCGACATGATCTACAACGTGCCGCCGCAAAGCATCGACCGCCTCGAACGCCAGCCCGATCTCCGCATCGTTCATGGGCCGGGGCTGGTCACCATCTTTCTGGGCTTCGATCAGTCACGCTCCGCGCTGATGGGCAGCAGCGTCGAAGGAACCAACCCGTTCAAGGACATCCGGGTGCGCGAGGCCTTTGCCCGCGCCATCGACGAACCCACCATCATCGCCAGGGTGATGCGCGGCTTGGCCGATCCCGCGGCCTTGCTGGTGGGTCCCGGGGTCGAGGGCTTCGATCCCTCCCTGAACCAGCGCCTGCCTTACGATCCCGATGCGGCGCGCCAGTTGCTGGCCGATGCGGGATATCCCGATGGATTCTCGCTCGACATGGATTGCCCCACCGACCGCTATGTCAACGACGAGGCGATCTGCCAGGAAGTGGTGACGATGCTGGAAAAGGTGGGCGTGCATGTAAAGCTCAACGCCAAGCCGCGCGCCGAATTCTTCGCCAAGATTTTCGATCCCGGCTGGCGCTCAAGTTTCTTCCTGCTCGGCTGGAACGCGTCGAGCGACGATGCCTTTAACGCGCTGGTCAATCTCGCGGCGACGCGTTCGCCGGCGCGGCATCAGGGCGAATACAATATCGGCGGCTATTCCAATCCCGATCTTGACCAGCTGCTCGACGCGATCGAGACCGAGACCGATCCCGGCAAGCGCCGCGACGAGCTGAGCCAGGCCTTGGCCATCGTGAAAAACGACATCGCCTATGTGCCGTTGCACCAGCAAGATGTGGTTTGGGCGGCGCGCGACACGATTGAGCTGGCGCAGCCCGCCGATGGCAGTTTCCCGCTGCGCTATGTTCGGGTGAAATAGGCCGGGGCCGGCGTGTAATAGCGGAGTCGCATGCGATGATGTGGGTCTGGAATCTGCTCAAGGAAACCCTGGTCAATTTCATGAAAGACAAGGCGCTCAGCCACGGCGCCGCCATCGCCTATTACACCGTCTTCGCCATCGCCCCCATGCTGGTGATCGTCATCGCCGTCGCCGGACTGATTTTCGGCGAGAAGGCGGCCCAAGGCGCGATTGCCGATCAATTGAGCGATCTCATGGGCAAGGAAGGCGCCCAGGGCGTCGAGGCGCTGGTGCGCAGCGCCAGCAACCGCCGCGCGGGCTTGGCCGCCACCGCCGTGGGATTTGGCACCCTGATCCTGGCGGCGTCGAGCGTCTTCGTCGAAATGCAATCCGCGCTCAACGCCATCTGGAAGACCAAGGCGCGGCACCCGAGTTTTCGCGCCTTCGTGCGCGCCCGCGCGGCGAGCTTCGGCCTGGTGGCCACGGTCGGGTTTCTGCTGCTGGTCTCGCTGGTGGCGAGCACCGCGATCTCGGCGCTCGACAAATATATCGATCACTTTTTCCCCAGCGGGCATCTCCTGTTCCAGGGCATCAATTTCGTGGTCTCGTTCACCCTGATTTCGATGCTGTTCGCCGCGGTCTATAAGGTTCTGCCCGACAAGCGCATCGCCTGGAACGACGTGCTGATCGGCTCGGTTTCGACCTCGTTCCTGTTCACCATCGGCAAATCGCTGATCGGCCTTTATATCGGCTCGAGCGCCGTGACCCGCGCCTATGGCGCGGCGGGCGGACTGATCATCGTCCTGCTCTGGGTCTATTATTCGGCGCAGATATTCCTGCTCGGCGCCGAATTCACCAAGGCCTATGCCGAACGCCACGGCAGCCACGCCCCCGGCGCGCTGCAGCCGAAAAACGAATAGAGCTAAGCCCCCTCGCTCATCAGCTGTTCATAGGCCGGGATGGTGAGGAATTCGGGGAATTTCTCGGCCTCGATCAGGTCGAGGAATATCTTGGCCGCGTCCTTGTACCGCCCCTTGGCATAGGCTTCCTCGCCGGCAAGCTTCTTGAGCTTCTGCAGCTCCTCCTCCAGGAGTTTGCGGCAAAGCGCCTTGTCGACCACCCGTCCGTCCGCGAGCTTGGCCTTGTGGCGAATCCACTGCCACACCTGGGCGCGGCTGATCTCGGCGGTGGCGGCGTCCTCCATCAGATAATAGAGCGGCACGCAACCCATGCCGCGCAGCCAGGCCTCGAGATACCCGATGCCGACATTCAGGTTCTGGCGCAATCCCGCCTCGGTGATCGGGCCTTCGGGCACCTTGAGCAGATCGGCCGCCGTCACATGTACGTCCTGGCGCTTGCGCGCGATCTGGTTCGCCTCGGGCATCTGCTTGTCGAAGATTTCCTTGGCGATTCCCACCAGGCCGGGATGCGCCACCCAGGTGCCGTCATGCCCGTCGCCGACCTCGCGCAGCTTGTCGGCGCGAACCTTGTCCATGGCCTGGGCGTTGGCTTCGGGATTGTCGCGGATCGGAATCTGCGCCGCCATGCCGCCCATGGCGTGGACGTTGCGGCGGTGGCAGATCTGAATCAGCAGGTGACTATAGGCGCGCAGGAAATGGGTGGTCATGCTCACCAGCCCGCGATCGGGCATGACCGCCTTCGGGTCCTCGGCCAGTTTCTTGATGAAGCTGTAGATGTAATCCCAGCGTCCGCAATTGAGCCCCGAGGAATGATCCTTCAACTCGTAGAGGATTTCATCCATCTCGAACGCGGCCATCAGGGTTTCGATCAGCACCGTGGCCTTGATCGT
>Ga0181537_10000481_pt1 | contig 37550 bp, 34 predicted proteins | sample PEATcosm2014_Bin_39_FD_119765 | JGI IMG/M metagenome (GOLD analysis project Ga0181537, IMG submission 119765) | Peatland microbial communities from MTU Mesocosm Facility, Houghton, MI, USA - PEATcosm2014_Bin23_10_metaG | ecosystem: Environmental > Terrestrial > Soil > Wetlands > Peat | place... | reverse complement strand
GGTGCCGGCAAACCCTCGAAAACATCCAACCGGGATGCACCCTGCCGCGTTCACGAAAAAGGAGGAAAAAATAACTCCAGTCGTTTAGGAGACACTACACTAGCCCCTTAGCTTTATTCAACTCCGCTCGGCGCTTTGGACTCAGGCCACGCCCTGCCCGGTTGATAAAGCAAGTCAGCATCCGCATGCCCGATCCAATGCCCTTCGGAGAGACGTTCGTTAAGGCCAGCGTCTGCGCGATCGTAGCGGCGCTCTTGGTAAACAGACCACGAGAGGGTGCGTCGGATCCGTCGTGACTTTCGCCACCCATCGTTTTTTCTTCCCAGCCGCCATTGGAAAGGTGCCCTAGTGGTGCTTAAAATATTGAACCGCTTTTTCGTGCTTCTCGGCCGCGTTTCTCGTGGTGAACGTGCCGAGGTTCCTGCGCTTGCCAGTTCTGGCGTCTTTCTTGCGCGAGTACAAACGATATTCGCCAGTTTTCAGTTTCCGAATCATAAGAGAATCCTTCCCCGCGTATTTGCTCGGCGCGACTTTAGCCCCTCTTTCTGGTCCGACTTCTGGTCTGGCTGGCTTTGACAGCTGATTTGTGCCGCGCTGCCGGGCCGCGCTTCTTCGCCGCCGCGCGCGCCTGCCGGGTCAGCGATCGATGCGAAGCTGCGCTATGGCCTTCCTTCTTTAACGCCTGTATGACTGCGCGGGACCTCGTGGGCGACGGCCGGCTCGCGGAGTGACTCTGCCCTTTTCGGTTTTCGCGTTCCGCTTGCTTGATAGTCTCTGGCGATGCCTTCCCTTTCGCTGGTACTTGCAGCTGAACGCCCGCGCGCCGGGCTTTCGAGAGCCCAATTGCAATCGCCTGCTTGGCGGACACGGCACCGTGCTTGCCCTCTCGCACGTGATGCATCTGTTCCCGCACGAATTCTCCGCCTGAGTGCTCGGTGACTTTCCCTCGCGGGCATCTTCTCGAGCGCGTTCGATCGTCTCTTTTTCCGGCATATTTGAACCTCGCAACTCAGATTAGTGTGCTCCGTGGTTCAGATGTATCGACGATTTTCTGTACCCACGTTGGCCTGCTACTGTAGGTAGACGCTGCCGCGTTTTCGTCACGCGGAAGCGCGAGTAGGAGATTTTGCGTTGACCGTCTTGGGCTTGCCATGGGCAGGCCGATGAATCTCCTGGGCGATGCTCGGCTTTTTCTTGTTGGCGAACGGCGGTAGCCCAACTCCATCTATACCGCCTTGCTGCTGGAGACGGGCATCGGGCAACGACCTTACACTGTCTGATGAAACTGCGTACACCCTCATCGCAGCCCCGACCTTGATGAGATTTTCGGTCTTGGCGTGTCGTTTTCAGGCGTCCGCGAAGCATACAACCGGGAGATTTCTCCATTTAGCCGGAACAGGTGGCAAACCCTGCTTGAGGTGACGCATCCACGTTAGGTATTTTTGGAAGGTCAAATCAGGGCGGTCAAATGAGGGAGGTCAAATGAGAAAGACCGGTCTTGCAGACCCCACGCGGCTTGGGCCGTTTGATTCAGCCGACAAGAAAATGCTTAGGGTCATTATCGAAACCCCCAAAGGGAGCCGCAACAAGTTTGCCTTCAATGCTGACGATCGCATTTTCGAACTGAAGAAGGTTTTGCCCGCAGGAATGGCATTTCCTTACGATTTCGGATTTGTTCCCTCCACCAAGGCCGACGACGGCGACCCGGTAGACGTCCTGGTCCTGATGGATGAACCCGCCTTTCCAGGATGCGCCCTCAAATGCAGGCCGATCGGTGTCATCCAAGGCCTGCAGGGCGACAAGAAAAACAAAGTGCGAAACGATCGAATCATCGCGATTGAAAAAGATGCTCACAGTTGGGCTGACATTAAAACCATTGGCGATCTCAGCAAGAAGTTTCTTCAGGAGCTCGAAGAATTCTTTGTGGATTACCACAAACTATCGGGCGAGCAATACCTGGTTCTAGGTGCGAAAGGACGCGCCCAGGCACGAAAACTCGTTACATCCAGCATGCGATGAGAAGAGACGATGAGGCAGCGTATTCGCGCACGTCATAAGGAAATCCATGAAGAAGTCGAATCGGTTCGCCGGTGTCGGGCCGGCCTGCTCATAAGTGATCTCAAGAACGGGGAGTGCCTATCGAGCGAAATGTGGTCTGCATGAAATTGATGCTCCTTACTTTCTGATGCTTTCGTGCGGGATCGCGGTTCAACTTGTAGAGCCACGAATCATTTGCGCACCCATACTCTCGGAGATGAACCAAACGCAAACCGGCAGACTTGCCCTGGGCGTGTTCACTCAACGCCTCCCGAACTAGAGAACACCCTACGCAGGCTTAAGATCAGCGGGACGATGATCAGCGCCGTACCCGCCGACGCAAGAATGCCTATCATTCGGCTGGAATGGTCGGCGATTGCCCCGTAAGCGATTGGCGCCAGACCGCCGGAGCCGATGACTCCGGTATAGAACAAGGCGAACGCACGGCCTGTATTCCCTGTCGGGGCGAGTTCAGCAACCGTGCCATATAGGACTGACGACGTGCCATTCAGCACCATGCCGAGAAACGGAAGAAATACAAGCATCGCGGTGATCGGTGTGAAGCATGTAACTACGATGAACGCGGCCGTCGCGATTTCGGTTGCAACCACGCTCCAGACTACGCCGACGCGCTGACCGACCCAGCCACAGGTCGCCTTGCCGAAGGCACCACCAACGAAAACCAACGCCAATCCGAGACCCACCGTTGCCGATGATCCGCCTCGCGCACGAATGAGAAACGGAAGAAACAGAAGGTAGCCCATGCGGGTTGCTGTATCCAGAACGCCGATGGAGAGCAAGACGCCGAAGCCGCCACGACTTTCACGTTTACGCTCGATCTCATATTGAATCGAAGTGACGCGAGTGTCAGTCGGTAAAAGCACAAGGAGACTGGATGCAACCAGAATCCCGAGGAGACCCATCAGCCCAACGACAGTTCGCCAAGGCAACACCGGCAGCAAAACAGCAACGATTGCAGGAAGGGTAGCTTTTCCCAGGTCGCCGGCAAAATTGTAGATCCCTAGTGCCCCGCGCGATTCTGAGCCGTAAGTATGAGTCACCAGATCTGAGGCGCGTGGATGTTGCACGCTTGATCCGGCTCCGGCAACAACGAGTCCGACGCACAGACCCGCAAATCCGGTGGGCAGCGCCATTGCCACAAACCCGAGCGCGGCAACAAAAGTAGATAGCGCAAGGGCCGACCGGGGCTTTAACCAACTGGTGGCGCGATTGGCTGGAACCTGAAGTCCGCCCATCGTACCGTAGTAGAGCGCTCGAACCACGGCGAGCCCCGTGTAGGACAAGCCGAACTGCGCCTGCCAAGCTGGCAGCAGTGCATAGAGCTGATCTGTGTAGCCATCATGCAGGCTGTGAGTAAGACAAGCGCCAAAGAGGGTACGGCGCTTGCTGTCAGTAGACCGCTTAGTTGGAAGATTTTGTAGATTAAACATCAAGGGCTCCCAAGAGACACAAAGCCTGTTTCGACTTTGCCCTCTGGGATTTTTGCCCTCGGGTGCGGAACCGCCTGGTCCTCCGTGGCGCTCGGACCGATCTGGGGGATCAGAACCCTAGCCACCAAATTCCGTCGATGGAATATCCTAATAAATAATTCCAAGCGACACAAGCTTTGCAAATCCGGGTAATCCGGGTGGTGGACCAGTTAGTCCACCACCGAATTCCGGATTAACTTAACTCTCGACTTGATTCTAGTTTTTGTGACCACTGTTTCGCCGACGCGGATGGTTTTAAGTCCGCTGCGTCTGCCAATTTCGCCATCCCGGCTTTGTCTATAAATTGCTGATTACAAGCGTATTGTACTTGTCTATTCCGCTGTAGCCTAGCGCATGAAATGTGAAAGTGTGTAAGTAAATGTGTCGCTTTTGAGGCTTTTTGACTCCCCATGCGCGGGAAGACCTTGCCCCCAATTCCGCCCTTGTCGGCGTTTTGACCGCGCAAATAGCGAATCTTGTTATTTTCGATTATCATCAATTGTGAAAATAGCAAAAAATCGCTTTGGATTTTTGGGAAGGCATCCTCTCCTGGAGGGCTGGATGATGAATGACGAAGACGAGAAACCTGACGTGCAGTTCACGCTTCGCGGGGTCACCGCTGACTATCCGGGACACGAGGTCGCGTTAGCCCTTGTTGACAACTACCGCGGCATTTCTCGTTGCGTGGGCAGCGGAGTGGCCGTCGCCCCTGGTCTGGCAATGACGGCGAGCCATGTCATCGACGGCTGCGTTCGATATCGGCAGCAAGTCGACGGCTATAGACATTCTGACCAGATCCTTTCTTTGACGGCGGTGCAGTCCTACGACAACAAGGTGTTCGTCTGGTCCGTCGACTTCATCTATGGTTCGGTCCTTTCTGATATTGCTTTCCTGCGCTTCGCTCGCCCCGGCTGGTGGGGCGATGGTCCTGGCCAAGCGAAGCCAGCCTTTGCCCGACTCAATCTCAACCCTCCGGCTCCCGGTGATGGAGTTCGTGTCTTCGGTTTTCCCAATTCGGAAATGCGGGATGGTGTTTTGAACATTTATCCGGCGGAATGCGAATGCCGGGTTCTAAAGGTAGAGGCCAGAACCGACGAACCGAAATGGAACAAACCTCTCGCTCACGTTGAACTCGAGGGGCAGATAGAACACGGAATGAGTGGCGGCCCGTGCTTTGACAAGGACTGGAACGTTATAGGCGTAAATTCGTCTGGATGGAGCGGAGTGTCTTTGGCAACGGTGGCGCTACTTTGGCCGGCAATGAAGATCGAGATTGATTTGTTCAAGACTGGTCCGTTCCCGGCTATCGACCTCTTCAAAAGTGGCGACAACGCTGCTCTAGGATATCAACGCGTCTACGTTACTTCCGATGGAAGTGCAAGATTCTCTCGAATCGACCCAGAAAGCCTAGAACCTGCCAACTATTTCGGCGCGACGGAGAGTTTGTCTGGTGCGATTGACCACGCTGGCGCTGCAGCTCAAGAAACGCTTGCTGAGCTCCGCGATACCCTAGCAAAAGCCCAGAGTGGGATCGAATCAATCAACTCCAACAAAATTGTACGCTTGGCACGTTACTACTTCTGGGATCTGGAGGCTGCGCTTCACCTTTCTATACTGCTTGCGTCTCGGCAACTCGGGCTTCGGATCACGGAGCCGCCCACATGGGATCAACTTTTGCAGCATTGGAGGGCACAAAAACCCAACGGTGATGTGATGGACGGATTAGCGATGCTTGACTTTGACTGGAAAGGGGTAGACCTGTTCGATACTCGATGCTATGCCGCTTTTAGCCGATCAGGTGTTTTTGGCGTTCAATGCGTCCAGGGAGTGAAGGAGGGCTTGCCTGTCGGACCCATCATGGCGGCGTCGCTAGAGCCTCCGTGCCGAAAAGGTTGTTCGCAGCTGTTCCTCCCGGACGGGCTTGATCGATTCATGGATGCAAGCCGACGCTTTGTTCAAAAACTCCTGCTACTGAGCCAACCGAAGCCGGATCAAGAGAAAGGATCTCTAGACCCATAACAAAGCTGCCAGCGGATAGAAATATGGGTGCTACTTAAACGCTACTCAGACCATGCCTTCACGCTGCCGGGGTAGGCATGCATTTCACCTCTGCAAATAGAAAATCTCGCTATTTTCGATTATCATTAATTGTGAAAATAACGACGAGCGCTATTTTCGTCCCGAGATAGGACCTGATGCACGCTACCAACATTCCCGGCCAAAAAGTATCGCAGGGCACCTATTCAGCATTTGTGCCTGCGCCCCTGCCTCCTGAACTGAACTGGACACCGCGTCTGATTGGGGCACTCTCGGATGCAGACCGGCTAGTCGGAAGACTAGCGGGCGAGGGTGGCCGGCTGCCTAATCCTCATATTTTGATCCGTCCATTCGTACAACGTGAAGCCGTTCTATCGAGCAAGATCGAAGGGACACAGGCCACGCTAGGCGAGTTGCTTGCCGCTGAAGCGGGAGCGATCGTGGATCGCAGTCCCGAGGATCTTCGGGAAGTTGGCAATTACGTGGTGGCTCTTGAGCACGGAATTTCCCGCCTCAAGAAACTTCCCCTTTGCGTCAGGCTGACCCGCGAGTTGCACGAAAAACTCATGACGGGCGTACACGGCCATCAGGCTGCACCCGGACGTTTTCGCAAAATTCAGAACTGGATTGGCAAGCCCGGCAGCACGATCGCAACTGCTTCCTATATCCCGCCCCCTCCAGGAGAAGTCGAGCCGTGTCTCGCGGCATGGGAAAAATTCGTGCATGGATCGACACTGCCGCCTCTCGTGACCATTGCACTCGCCCACTATCAGTTCGAGGCAATTCACCCTTTCCTCGATGGCAATGGCCGAGTCGGACGCCTGCTCATTACTTTGTTCCTGATCGAGCGCCAGATCCTTCCGACGCCGCTCCTCTATTTGTCGGCGTTCTTTGAAGCATCAAGGCGAGACTACTACGACGGATTGCGCGCGATCAGCGAACGTGGGGCATGGAACGATTGGTTGGAGTATTTCCTGCTGGGAGTCGCTCGCATGTCTGAGGATGCTTTGAGTCGAGCCACTCGAATCAACGGACTGCTTGCCGAGTGGCAAAAAAAAGTATCCGGAGAATCAAGCAACAACCCATTGCGTGTAGTCGAACTGTTGGGGGCGAATCCCTTCATCACGATCAAAGGCGCCGCGGACAAATTGACGATCGCGTTTACGACCGCGCAGCGCGCCATCGAGCGACTGGAACGAGCAAAGATTGTAAAACCGATGGGCGATGCCAAGCGCGACCGAGTCTATTGCGCGACTGCTCTCCTGGATATTCTCGAAGAACCGGCCCGCCTCAAGCCGGCCGACAACAAGTGATTCCGTGGGCTCTCGAACCCAAAAGCACTGGAATCGGGGTGGGCTCAACCAGAAAGCGTCAGAGCAATGGAGAACCTGGAATCAAGGATTTCGCGATCAGTGCACGGAGTTCAACAGAAAGAAAAGATATGAAGGACATAGGTCGTAACGATCCATGCCCTTGTGGCAGCGGAAAGAAATATAAGAAGTGCTGTTTGGGAAAACCACCCTTTGTGGTCGATTTCGGTTCAAAGCGCATATCCGAAATTGCCATACAAAATGCCCGAGAAACTAGTGTAGCCGCTTTTGCGATGAGAGATCGCATGTCGGCTGCTCGTAAGTCGATTATCATCCCGCCTTTCAACGCGCCAGACCAAGCAGCATCTGCACTGAAGAATTACCTTGAATGGCTCGAGGGGGAGTTGGGCAAATTGCTAGTGACCCATTCCTCGCTCTTCTGGCTCTTGCTCGATAGACGATTGCCGTTCGGACTAGACAACCCAAGTACCAATGTGCACGTAATCAACTATCTGACACGAAAGCACGAAGTAAAGACTACTGCATTTTTGAAGTACGGCTCCAACGACTTGAAGGATGTGATTTGGAATATCGACGGTACCGTTGTGCCTGATGTCAAAACGCAGGATGTTGTAACAGTCTGGGGCGATGTTTCCGAGATCCTTACCGAGGTTTTAGCTTTGGACGGTGCCTATCGCCGCGTCGGCAAGGGTGCCACAATCGACCTTCAGGAGCCCTACATCGAAGCGCGCCTAGATCAAGCAATGGATGAGTGCTGCGAAATATACGACCGCCGCCGAGCAGCCTACTCAGTCAGTCTCAGTCCCTTAGGTACGCTCGCGTCTTTTCAGAGCGAGGCTGCGGAGATCTCCTCCGAGTTTCGTATGGATCGACGCTCGACGATGGTTTTCTTGCAGAACTTTGAAGGCAGTGAGGAGTATCAACTAACCTCCCCCAAGACCGGTCGCATCCGTCATCCGAATTTTCTTCCGCGCACCCTCAGCCTTGAAGCGTTGGAATTGCTCGCCCCATTTGAAAGCAGGTTAATAGAGGTTACGGGTTTGACCATACGACAACTGCGGCTTTGTTTCGTGGCTATGAAGCAGTTCGTACTGGATCATTGGGAAGGTGAATATACCTTCGTGCAACGAGGCCTCTTCATCTCGGACAGCGGCCTTTTGGAACCCGCTTTGGCGACTCTCCTTACCGCACTCTTCCAACTCGAAGGAGAACGGGCTAACTCGAATCTGGTTTCGAATGCTTTCGTGAAACTGCTGTCGACCGGCTCTAAACTCGGACGTCAACTACTATCGCACGGAGCATTTGGATGTCTACACCGCTTTCGTGATCAGGATTTTCTCGATTTAACACTCCACCCTCTCGTGCTCAACAGTATTTTGATGGAGATTCAACTCGATGGCGAAATGCGGGTGATCAAAGGGTCGCATTTTGAAGAAGAGGTGAGTTCGCGCCTACTCACGGATGTACCAAAGGCAAGCTATCCGATGCAACCAGGGCTCAATCTCAAGCGCAAAGGCGAGCATGACCCTTATGCTGAGTGCGATGTGTATCTGGCAGTTGGCAATTTGCTCTTTGTCGTAGACTGCAAGGCTTATTCCTACACGTTGGCATATTTTGGCGGCGAGCGGAAAGCGGTGGAGAGTCGCTCCTCTGTCGTTCAGGGGTGGCTGGCGCAAAGCGACAACCGGGCACGAAAGATTGCAATAACGCCTGTAGGAGCCAACTACGAAATTCCGACTCGAATAACCCATCTCATACCGCTAGTGTGTACTGCATTTCCAGAGTTTATATGGGACCTTGCCCCGGAACATTTTCTCGTCGATAGGTCGATACCAAGGGTCTGTACGTACGGAGAGATGATTGAAGTGCTTAACGGTGATCCAGCAGGCCTTATTAATTCTCCTTTTGCAATACCGATTAAGCGCTAGGTGGAAAAGATGGGCGTATCGTCCGCCGCACAAATTCTGAACGGGACGTTACAGAATATGTGTAGTTCTCCATCTTTTTTTCCCCCCAATGGGGAAGTAGCGAACCGACTCGTATAATTTCGACCATGCTGCTGACGCTCACAACTACGCATAAACCAGCGACGGACTTGGGGTACCTGCTTCATAAAAATCCCGCAAAGCTACATTCGTTCGAGCTGTCGTTTGGGAAAGCACACGTCTTCTATCCGGAAGCGACCGCGGAGAGGTGCACCGCAGCTCTGCTACTCGATGTCGATCCGGTAGGACTGGTTCGTGGCAAGCGGGGACAGCATGAGGGCGGGACGCTCGATCAGTATGTGAACGATCGACCTTACGTACTCTCTTCTTTCCTCAGCGTAGCAATGGGTCGGGCCTTTGGGACCGCCATGTCGGGACGCAGTAAAGGCAGACAAGAATTGGCGGACCTGCCCATTCCGTTGACGGCAAACCTTGCTGTGGTGGCCTGCAGGGCAGGCGAGGGATTGATCCGGGAGTTGTTTGAGCCTCTTGGATACAGCGTGGTGGCACAGCAGCACTCGCTCGACGAGAAGTTTCCTGAGTGGGGCGAGGGGCCTTACTACTTAGTGACGCTGAGTGGCACATTCCGGCTGCAGGATCTCCTCAATCATCTTTACGTCCTGGTACCGGTGCTTGATGCCGAGAAGCACTACTGGATCGGCCAAGATGAGGTTGAGAAACTGCTGCGCAAAGGTGAAGGCTGGCTGACATCGCATCCTCACAAAGAAACAATCGTGAAGCGCTATCTGCCACGACAAAGACAACTTGCACGAGAAGCGCTCGCGAGGCTCACAGAGGAAGACAATCCTGATCCGGATGCGATCGAAGAAGCGCACGCAGCAGAAGAAACGAAGATGGAAGAGCCCATTCGGCTGTGGCAACAGAGGATGGGAGCGGTCGTCGCGGTACTCCGATCTGCGGAAGCGAAGCGTGTTTTGGATTTGGGCTGCGGGGAAGGAAAGCTCTTGCGTGTGCTCTTGGAAGAGAAATCATTCAGCGAGATCGTGGGCATGGATGTCTCCTATCGAAGCCTGGAAATTGCGAGTCAACGCCTGAAACTCGACCGAATGCCCACGAAGCAGAAAGAACGGCTGAAGCTGATGCATGGTTCGCTGATGTATCGCGACAATCGCTTAGCTGGATACGATGCAGCGACCGTGGTGGAAGTGATCGAACATCTGGACGCGCCACGATTGGCCGCATTCGAGCGAGTGCTTTTTGAAGCTGCGCACCCGAAAACGATCGTGGTGACCACGCCCAACGCCGAATACAACGTGAAGTTTGACACTCTGCCGGCGGGACAATTCCGCCACAAGGACCATCGATTTGAGTGGACGCGGAAACAGTTCCAGCAGTGGTCAGGCCGCATCTCTGAACGTTTTGGATATGCGGTGCGGTTTCTGCCGGTGGGAGAAGAAGATCCTCAAGTCGGCGCGCCTACGCAGATGGGGGTCTTCAGTCTGTGAAAGTCACGATTCCTGAACTCTCGATGGTTGTTCTGATCGGCCCGTCTGGATGTGGCAAGTCCAGCTTCGCTCGGGCTCATTTCAAGCCCACAGAAGTGCTCTCGTCCGACTTCTGCCGTGGTCTTGTCTCTGACGATGAGAACGCCCAGACCGCCACAAAAGATGCATTTGAGGTGTTGCACTTCATCGCGCGCAAAAGGCTTGCCGCAGGACGGCTGACCGTTGTCGACGCCACAAACGTTCAACCCGAAGCACGTAAGCCGCTGGTCGCACTCGCTCGCGAGTTTCACGTGTTACCCGTGGCGATCGTGCTCAACTTACCCGAGAAGCTATGCCATGAACGGAACCAGAACCGGCCCGACCGGCAATTCGGTCCGCATGTCGTTCGAAACCAATCACAGCAACTACGGCGTTCGCTGCGAGGATTGGAACGCGAAGGATTTCGGCATGTTTTCACTCTCTCGACTCCTGAAGAAGTCTCGTCAGTCACAATCGAGCGCCAGCCGCTTTGGAACAATCTGAAACACGAGCACGGGCCTTTCGACATCATTGGAGATGTTCATGGTTGCTACGACGAGCTAAGTACTCTACTCGGTCAGCTTGGTTACAAGATCGAAAACGGACCGGATGGACCGAAGGTTGGACCGCCGGATGGACGGAAGGCGGTCTTCGTCGGCGATCTTGTCGATCGTGGGCCGAAGATTCCTGACGTTTTGCGTTTGGTCATGAGGATGGTTGACGACGGAACAGCGCTATGTGTTCCCGGAAACCACGACATGAAGTTGATGAAGAAGCTAAAAGGGCGCGACGTACAGATGACGCACGGGCTCGCCGATTCAGTTCAGCAGCTAGATCAAGAGAGTCCTGAATTCAAGCAAGCAGTCATCAAGTTCCTCGACGACCTCGTCAGCCACTTTGTGTTCGACGATGGGAAACTCGTGGTTGCACATGCCGGCATGAAGGAAGAAATGCAGGGACGTGGATCGGGCAAGGTGCGAGACTTTGCTCTCTACGGAGAAACAACCGGAGAAACCGACGATTACGGGCTGCCTGTGCGTTACAACTGGGCCGCCGAATATCGCGGCACGGCAATGGTCGTTTACGGGCATACGCCGATTGCAGAGCCGGAATGGCTGAACCGCACCATCAACATCGATACCGGATGCGTGTTCGGGGGGAAACTCACTGCACTGCGCTACCCTGAACGCGAACTGGTGTCGGTGCCCGCTCTCCACACCTATTACGAGTCAGTAAAACCGTTCCTGGCCGAATCCGAAGCTGCTCCCGCATTGACCGCCCAACAGCAGCTCGATGATCTCCTGGATATCGAGGATGTAATCGGCAAGCGGATCATCAACACACGAAACCGGACCATCACCATTCGGGAAGAGAACGCCATCACGGCGTTGGAGGTAATGAGCCGATTCGCCTCCAATCCGAAGTGGCTCATCTATCTGCCACCAACTATGTCTCCCTGCGAGACAAGTAAACGCGATGGGTTGCTTGAACATCCCGAGGAGGCTTTCGCTTATTACCTGCACGAAGGTGTGCACAAGGTCGTTTGTGAACAGAAGCACATGGGGTCGCGAGCAGTCGTTGTGATCTGTCGTGATGCGGATTCTGCCCGGAAGCGGTTCGGAATCATGGAAGGAGAATCCGGAGCCTGCTATACGCGAACCGGGAGAAGATTTTTCGGCGACACAATGCTGGAGTTGCAATTCCTGGAGAGAGTCCGCCACGCAGTTGAGGCGGCCGGCATCTGGGATAGTCTGAAAACTGACTGGGTCTGCCTTGACTGCGAACTAATGCCCTGGTCGGCCAAAGCACAAGAGTTGCTGCGCCAGCAATATGCTCCAACCGGTGCAGCGGCGAGAGTCGCCCTGCCTGTGGCCACCGCGGCTCTGCGAGCGGCGGCAGGAAATCCTGAAATCACCGCTCTGGTGGAACGATTCCGGCAACGTGAGGAAGCTGCTCACCTTTATGTCGAGGCATACCGGCGATATTGCTGGCCTGTGCATTCTTTAACCGATTTGAAACTCGCTCCCTTCCACGTACTCGCCAGCGAGTCTGGCGTTCACACGGCGAATAACCACGTGTGGCATATGGAGACACTGGCGAGAATCTGCGCCACTGATCCGGAATTGTTGTTTGCCACGCCATTCCGAGTTGTGGATCTCACCGACAAAACTGATCAAGAGAAAGGAATCCAGTGGTGGGAGGAACTAACCGCAAGTGGCGGTGAGGGCATGGTGGTAAAGCCACTCGAGTTTGTGGTCAAGGGACGAAAGGGGTTGGTCCAACCTGCCGTAAAGGTGCGCGGTCGAGAATACCTCCGGATCATCTACGGACCTGAGTACACGTTGCCCGAAAACTTGGAGAGACTCAAGAGCCGGGGCCTCGGCACCAAGCGATCTCTTGCTCTTCGTGAGTTCGCCTTAGGATTGGAAGCCTTGGAGCGCTTCGTCCACAAGGAACCACTCCGCAGAGTCCACGAGTGCGTCTTCGGCGTACTGGCGCTAGAGAGTGAACCCGTCGACCCAAGGCTTTAGGATTGCGTGGTGAGAGACGACCTCATTCTTAACAACAAAAATGAGACGGCGTCACTTCGAGCACAACTCGGACTACTAATGAAAATTCATGTGTCGTGCAGTTGACCACTGTTCCCAATGACTTACGCCGAAAAAATCCGCTGCGTCTGTCAGCATGCAAGGATCTCATTTATTTACTATGGCTTACGAGATGCACAGCCTCCGCTTTTAAGTCCCGTGCGTCTCGATGTAATTCTTTGACGCTACACAACTGATATCGACATAGACATAGACATAGACATAAAACTGTGCAGCCAAATGGGTCGGTTTTTTGACCCAAACCGCCTTGCAGATGACTACGCCGATTTTTGCGCGTCCCTGCTTGCCGCCCAGGGTCGGCGGCCTAACCTTGCAGTTACGGCCGAGCTTCGTAAATGAAGTTAAAGGGGGTTTCAGTCGCCCGCCGGAAGCGTTTGAAGCCGCCAGCCGTCACCACTTCACGCATGCGTTTTTCCCCGGCTTGCGCACCCAGGGCCAGCCCTACTTCCTGCGAGAGCGACGCGGGCGTGCACAGTAAAGTTGACGCCCCGTAAAACGCCCGCCCAATCGGGTTCATATTGTCTTCGAGTTTGTCTCCTGCCGCCGGTTCGACGATCATCCACGTTCCGTCTTTCTTCAAGCTCCGGTGAACGTGCGTCGATGCTCCCACTGGATCTCCCATATCGTGCAAACAATCGAAGAACGTCACAAAATCGTAGTCCGCGCCCGGATAGTCTTTTGCCTTCGCAACCTTAAACTCAATCCGGTCGGCGACCCCGGCCTCTTTCGCGCGTTCCTTGGCCGTTTCAATGGATTTGTCGTGGTAATCGAAACCAAAAAACTTCGACTTGGGATAAGACTTGGCCATCAGCACGGTGGAAGCTCCCAAGCCGCAGCCAACATCGGCGACGATTGCACCCCCTTCCAATTTGTCCTTCATGCCTTCGAGCACCGGAATCCACGATGAAATCAGATGCGCCGAATAGCCCGGACGAAAAAATCGCTCCGTGCCGACAAACAGTTCAGGATGATGTTCATGCCAGCCCATCCCGCGCCCGCTTTTGAAGCACTCTGCGATCTGTTCCTCGGCCTTCGCCGCCGCCAGCGCGACTTGAAACGCCCCTGGTAGAAATGCCGGACTATTCTCATCCGCCAGCGTGAATGCCTGTTCTTCATTCAGAAAAAACTTGCCCGCCTTGCTGTCGTAACTTACATATCCGCCAGCAGCCTGATTGCAGAGCCATTCGCGTACATACCGCTCGGCCGTGTTCGTGCGCTTCGCCAGCTCCGCCGGAGTCTGCGGGCCGCCTGCCGCAAGTGCTTTGTACAATCCAAGCCTGTCTCCCACGCGCACCAGCGCCGCGTGGAAGGTCGCACCAAAATCTACGATCGCTTTTCCTAGAAATTCGTGCAGTTTATCCATATCTACGTTCATGACAAGCGTCTCCTCTTGCTAAATTTGTTCTTCAGCGCTGGGCACTCTGGCCACACCCGCGCCAAGTGTCTTTACTTGTAGCTCGGACAGCGACGACGGTCAATTCTTCGACACTTCTCTTTCGATACCCTGTCAATCCCCCGATAAGTCCTTTACTCGCAATAGAATGTGGGGCGTCGCACTCTGAGTGAGGGCGTGCTAAACTTTCGCACAATGTGACCCACGCTGATGCCGTCCACCCTCCCACCGCTGGTACGCTTCGCGAATTTCGAGGTAAACCTCCGCGCAGGTGAGCTGCGCAGAGAAGGCCGCAAAGTGCGGCTGCAGGAACAGCCATTTTCGCTCCTGACCGTATTGTTGGAATCAGCGGGAGAAGTCGTCACTCGTGAAGAGCTTCGCAAACGTCTCTGGTCGGAAGATACGTTCGTCGATTTCGACCATCGTCTGGCAGTGGCCGTAAGCAAGCTAAGGGATGCACTGCGAGACTCTGCCGAAAAACCACTGTTCGTTGAGACCGTAGGGCGCCGCGGTTACCGGTTCGTGGGCGAGCTGGAAGCTGCCGATTCACAACCTCTCGACTCAAAGGGTGGAGTGGGCGAGACTTCCTTGCCCGCCTCTCGACCTACTGCGAATGGAGTACTCCCCAGGGCAGAGCCTCTGGGATCCACACGATCACGAACCGGCAGGCTCATCCTCCTCTCCTCAGTCGGATTCGCCGTGCTCCTTGGTCTGATCGTTCTGCCGAAGTTTCTTCACATTCGCTCCGCGAAGGAGCAGTCTTTGAGTCCCCGGAGCCTGGCAATCCTACCTCTGCAAAATCATGGCCAGGATTCGAATAGCGACTTCCTCGGATTATCTCTGGCGGATGTACTGATCACGAAATTGGCATATGTGAACTCCCTAAGCATTCGTCCTTCCGCCGCGATCGAGAAGTATCGAGGGACGACCATTGATCTCCAGAAAGTTGCTGCAGAGCTCAAAGTGGATACCCTGCTCACGGGAAGTTTCATTCGAGACGGCGACAACTTACGGATTACGTACCAATTGGTCGATGCCAAAACCGAGAAGATTCTGGGTCAAGGAATGATCGACCTGAAGTATGACAATCTGCTTACCGTCCAGGACAAAGTTACCAGCCGACTGATCTCAGAACTGCAACTGACCCTGTCTCCGACGGAAGCGGAGCGTCTAAAGCCGGACGCCGAGGTTAATCCGGTCGCGTACGAATTCTTTCTTCAGGGACTCGATTTTCATGGGCAGCACAAATTTCCCCTCGCGATCAAGATGCTTGAAAAGTCCACTGAAATTGATCCCAACTACGCACCAGCCTGGGCCTACTTAGGAGCATCCTACACTTCAGATGCAGCATTCGAGCTTGGCGGCCGCGAGCAATACCGCCGGGCCCAAGCCGCCTACGAGCGGGCTTTGGCGATACGACCGAACTTGCTCGATGCGCAAATGTTCCTCGCCAACCTCTTGGTGGACACCGGGAAAGTTGAGCAGGCTGTGCCGCTGTTGCGTGACGCCTTGAAGACGAATGGCAACTATGCCTTTGCTCACTGGGAATTGGGATATGCCTACCGGTTCGCCGGGATGTTGGACGAATCGGTCGCTGAGTGCGAGCGGGCACGCCAACTCGATCCCTTCGTCAAGGCCAACGGCTCGGTGTTAAACGCCTACCTTTATTTGGGACAATACCGGAAGTTTCTCGAGAGCTTGCCAGTCGACGATTCCTCATTCATTCTCTTTTACCGTGGTTTCGGAGAATTTCACGAAAAGGAGTACGACCAGGCGTCACGGGATTTCGATCGCGCCTACGAACTCGAACCTACTTTGTACACCGGAATTGGAAAGGCTCTCAGTGACTCCATTCATCAGCGCAACGCGGAGGGCCGGGAACTGTTGAGCGAATTGGAGAAACAAATCAGGGAGCGAGGGGTCGGCGATCCGGAGGCCTCGTACAAGATCGCACAATCATATGCCGTGTTAGGAGACAAAATTTCTGCCATTCGAGTACTTCGCACGAGCGTTGAAGCTGGTTTTTTCAGCTATCCCTATATTGTCGACGACCCGCTATTAAGACCTCTTCATCAGGAGCCCGGATTCACTCAGATTTTGGATGTAGCGCGGCAGCGACACGATGCATTCAAGAATTCGTTCTTCGGTTAAGCCCTTACCCAATGTGATTCCTGCGGCCAGGGAACGAGCAGGCGTCTGTTTTAGATGCCGAGTCCAAAGTTCGCATTGCTCGGGCGGCTTTTGTTGTTGGTAAACCGCATGGTATCTTCGCGCACGGAAGCGTCCTCCGTTTCGATTGCTAAGATCTGGCCGTCCGATTTTGGATCTGCGAGAACTCCAAACCAAAGCGACCGAGGTATTTGCGGAGCCTATCCGCATCGTTTGAAATCGACTTGCGAGCGCGAGAGGCGCCAAAGAGACTGCGACCGGCTTCAGAGAGTGAACGACTGCGTATGCAGAAATCGATGACGAACGCCAACTGTGCGCGATCAAAAAGGTCGATCTCTTCCAGTTGATTCGACGTGAGGACTTGTCCAAGTTCGTCATCGTGCCGAGTAGTCGCTGGTTTATGCCACGTCACAGACAGCCTGCTAGTTTCCTCATCCACTACCTGATTGGAAATCCGCCCGCCAGGTGCCGGAGTTGCCAGGCGAGCGACGGCTGCGATTAGATCCCGGAAGTTGCCAGCCCGCAAAGCTGACTGTGGTTGGAGTGAATCGTAAGGCGTGGTCGTCGAGGCTAAACCGAACCGGCAGAGGCAGCGATCCCTCGCTGCTTCATTAATTCTTCGTGGAACGAATCGCTCGGAACCTTGCTCTGCTTGCGGAAGAGATTGAGCAGCGGATCGTCGGACTCGGTCATTTCGCCCCCGCCCTTTTGGCTGGGCTCGCCGTCAGATTCCAATCCCTCAGGCTCTACCATCAGTTCGGGCAAAACATGACGGTTCTGGGTGAGTACGCTGAGGAACTTTTCCACCGCCTGGCGATGTTCGGGCGTGGTCTGCGAGAATTCCACACCCATGCCCTTTTCCGGATGCATCACCCTGACCACACCTTCCGCGCGCATTTCCGCGCTGCCGGCGCGCATCGAAAGAGTCACCCGCGTGGACACCGGAAACGGCGACGTAATGTCGAGATAGCAAGCGCCCAGGCTCAGATCGGTCAGCTGACAGCGTACCGGCGGATCATCCTGCTCGCTCTCGGGAGAGTTGCGCTTGAGCCAGTCGCATAATTGCCGCGACGCCTCTGGAGCAACATCCACAAAGCGCAAACCAGCCTGGGCCATGTTCCCTTCCCAGGCAAATTCCGAAGCCAGTTCGAACGAGGTCTGAGTCCCAGGAAGCGTGAATGCCACCTTCCAAAGCCCGCTGGGCCGCTGGCGCCCCGGAATGCGCACCGCCATCCCGCCCTCGCTCAGGTCGGAAGTGGTAACGCGCAGCGTGGCATCGGAACTCACTTTGCGGATAATCACAGGAATTTGTACGGGAATCCGGAAATTTCTCCGGCGCTCCCGCTTCATCAACGCTCGTGCCGCCCGGAAACTTGATTTGGCGCGCTCGGTCGAAACCGGCTTGTAGAGGACGAAGTGCGCTCCCAGATCAAACACCGAACGCAATCCAGTCGCCGCGTCTACCACCGCGACGGCCACGGCTCTCTTGTTGCAAAGGGCGCTCCGGGCGCTGCGCAATACGTCCGCCGAGCGCGGATCGGCGCAATCGACAATGATGGCCTCAAAGCGCTCGCGGGTCAGCTTGCGTAAAGCGGTGTCGGCGTCGGCGCACAATTCCACGCCAATCTCGAGGTCGGCCAGGGTCCGGCGCAGCACTCGCACAATCTTCTCATCGGAGCAAAGCAGCAGCGATTTCAGAGTCATGGCTCGCTCTGTCCCCGCCCGTACATTCACAGGTTGGGGACAGCTTGATGATCCAGTCGAGGAAGAAGTCCTCATTTCACTCTACGGCTTTGCACATACCGCGAGCAATGGCCCGCAAGAGCCACAGGTTACGACCGTAACTCCGGCAAAAACAGCATCTGGAAACTATCCTGGCCTCAATTCGCAAGTGCCTGACACGCTTGGATCTTGTCATCCCGACGCGAAGCGGGGGACCCTACGTAAGCTTGCGCCACCACCGGGCTCTGCGGGAGTTGCACCGCTATTGAAGCCGTAGGCGTTGCCCTCCCAACCCTTTCGAGGTCCGTTCCGTGTTCTGAAATCGACCGATAAATGCGCCACCATTGCCAAAATCGGCGGCCTCCTCAACTCAGAAACCATCGTGTTTACAGTCATTTACAATGATTTTACTTCATCACGCAGGCATGAATTCCGTTGACTTTCAATGCAATATCGCCGTAACATATTGAGTCTCCACAAAAGCATTTGGGGCGAGAGCAGAGTAGGGTTATCTAGCCGAGTCTAGTTGTCCCTGGGTCGCATTCTGCCCCGTTTGAATCCAGACGAGAACGTGGAGAATCATATAGTTAGGCATATTACGTATTCGTCAGGCAGTTGACTCCCCCGATCGTAGAAAGGCACTTTTCATGGCCAAGAGACGCGGAAATCCCAACTGGGGCAAGCCGGAGCCGATCGGCCCCATTGTCCCTACCATTACTGAGTTTGAGCAGGTTGTGCGCGAATATAAGCTCTCTCCCGACCAGTACTTGCGCTCCACGCGCCTGCGGGAGTGGGCGCGCCGGAACAAGAACTCCAAATACATTCCCGAGCCGCTTCTGGAAGCCTGGGGATTCGAAATCGAGTCCACGCTGTAAACCAAGTATCCGCAAGGACTTGAAGTCTGCATTGCGTTCGTTGAATAGGCAAGGGTCGCTCCGAGAGCGGCCCTTTGTTTTTACCCCAGTTGCCAGTAGTCAGTTCGAGCGCATAGGCTAAACTTTGCTCGACTTTGTGCAAATCCCGCCGGCTGAACTGTTTGCCTTTCTGGCGGCGATCGCTTTCGCGGCAGGCCTAAATGTTTATGCTACGGTGGCGTTTCTGGGATTGCTGGGACGTTTTGGGCATATGCCGTTGCCTTCAGGCTTGCAAGTGCTTGAGAACTGGATGGTGATTGGTGCCAGCAGCGCACTCTTTTTCATTGAGTTTTTCGCTGATAAGGTTCCAGCGTTTGATTTGATCTGGAATGCGTTGCACACGTTTGTGCGGGTTCCAGCCGCGGCGCTCATCGCTTACGAAGCTACCAAACCCCTTTCCCCGGAACAGCAACTATTCGCAACTCTGCTGGGAGCAGTGGTGGCCCTTGCCGCTCACGGGGGCAAAACTGCCGTACGGGCTGCGGTTACGCCCTCGCCGGAGCCCCTTTCAAATATTTCCCTCAGCCTCGGTGAAGACGTTTTAGCTGTGGGGCTGGCTTGGCTGGCTACGCGGCATCCTTACATCGCCGCGACGCTGGTAGCCTTGTTCGTCGTGGTTATCGTGGCGCTAATCCGCTGGGTGGTGAGGGCTTTGCGCGCGTTGTTCCGCGGGGCGGAGCGCGAACTGACGGCGTGATCTATCGTTAATGGTATAGAATCCTTCGCGTCTTTGAATTGAGCCACGATATTTCTGGTCCTTTGTCCTAATTTTCTCAAAGGTGCGAGGCAGAACAATGAAAACAATTCTCTCTTCTTCTTGGATTGCAGCGGTTCGGGTCTTGCTGATTCAGCTGTTGCTGGTACAGCTGTCCGCGGCGCAGGCACCGATGAAATGGAAAATCCACGATCTCAATCGGCCAGTGCCGCCAGTGATTGATCCCGGAACGGCCAGCACGCCGGACACACCGGGGCGTCCTCCATCCGATGCGGTGGTGTTGTTTGACGGCAAAGACCTCTCGCTCTGGGCCGACAAGGATGGCAAACCCGCGCGCTGGACGGTCGAAAACGGCTATGCGCAAGTGTTGCCGGAGAGCGGCTACATTTTCACCAAGCAGAAATTTGGCGATTGCCAATTACACGTGGAATTTGCCGAACCGCTGCCCGCGGTCGGAGAGAGCCAGGAACGCGGCAACAGCGGAGTCTTTCTGCACGGGCTATATGAAATTCAGGTCCTCGACTCCTACCAGAACAAAACATATGCCGACGGCCAGGCTTCAGCCGTGTATGGGCAATATCCTCCGCAGGTGAACGCGGCGCGGCCGCCGGGGCAGTGGCAGGCTTATGACATTATTTTTCACGGCCCTCGCTTCTCGAAGGACGGCAAGGTAGTTCGTCCTGCGCGTGTCACCGTGCTGGACAATGGCGTGCTGGTGCAGGACAACGTGGAACTCACCGGTCCCACCTCTCATGGCCAACGTCCGCCCTACACGCCGCAGCCGGAGAAGCTTCCCCTGGCGCTGCAGGACCATGGGACTCTGGTGCGGTACCGGAACATTTGGATTCGGGAGTTGAAAAAGGAGCAGTGAGGGGAAGGGGCTTCCGGCTTCGGGCTTCCTTTCGGCGTCTCAAAATACAAATCTGCAGCTTTGCCGGTTCACCGGGGAAGTCCGCATGAGACGACAAGTTGCTCTGACCACGCTGCTGTTTTTCGCCACTCTGTGTCTGGCCGCCGACACAGAGAGATTCAGCCACATCAAGATCCACCGGCACCGGAGCGCGGAAAACAGAGTCCTCGTGGACAAGCTTGGAAAACTCACCTTCGACGACGTGAATCGTAAACTCATCTTTGAGAAGACCGTCGAGGACAAGTTCGACGTGCCAGAAAGAGTCGAAGTGGATATGACTCAGCCCCGAAGGTAGTTTTCGAAGTAACAACTCATCACAGGCGCGGCGGAGCCCTGGCCCAGGTTGTTTCTGCGATTCCCTCTCCAATTGCACTCGCCGCTTCCGTCATCGCCGATCAGCGCGTTGACGATTATTGGTTTTACCTGGCTTACAAGACCGGCGACCAAGACGAAGCCGGTGCTCTTCGAGATTCCCAAGAGCTCATCGCGGAAGATTATCGACAAAACCATCGGTGTTTTTGGCTCGCGAGGGGTGGTGAATGAGTTCCCGGAAAAAGGCGAAAGTCTTGAACCCGAGAAGCTTGCGGACTTCAAATCGAAGCAGGGAAGGTTGACAAACAGAATCGACCGGTCCCCGAAGCCAGAGCGGATAAGGCTACCATCGTCCGTTTGTCCGCCGCTGGCTGCGCGGGATTCGGGGAAGGGAAATCAGTTCAAACTGCACGCCAACGATCACGTAGTGGCCGTGAATAAGGCGGGAACATATAGCTTTGCTTACCTTGAACCCGGTAGGTACCGGCTAATCTCGCAATCCGCGAACGCCAACGGATTCGAAATGGAGTTGGAGGGCGGCAAGACCTACTACTTCTTGCAGAATACGTTCCAAGGCGTTTTCAAATGGGAAACCAAGCTTTTCCGCAACAGCGCGGAACTCGTGACATACCTTCTTCTAATGAGTGGAACATACTTCTCAGACTGGTCGCGCAAGTGAGAAGCTGAGCATCACTTTGCCCGGTAGACGGTTTTTCCGGCTACGATCGTCCATAATATTTTTGTGTCGCGCATTTCTTCGGGAGAGATGGTTAAGACGTCGCGGTCTAACAAGACTAAATCTGCGCGCTTGCCGGCGGCGATGGTTCCGATGGACTCGAGATTCATGGCCCGCGCCGAGTTGCGGGTGTAGGCGTAGAACATGGCTTCCCGGGGCATGTCCTGCGCAGCATCGAGCACGCCTTCGGAGCCTTTGCGCGTCTCTGCCTGATAGGTGGCCCGGAACACGTTCGCGGTGGACACTGGCCAGTCGCTCGCGCCGGAAATGATGCCACCGTCATCGAGAATCGAACGCGCGGGATATTGCCACCGGTAGATCTCGGGATCCAGATAGGGCTTCACGATTTCGATGGTGTCGGGACTGGCCTCGGCCCAGAACAGTTGCAGTGCGCTCACCACGCCCAGTTCGCGGAAGCGCGGGAAATCTTCCGGGCGCACGAACTGTTCGTGGGTGATGGTGTGCGACAAACCGGAATTTCCGTTGGATTTGCGAGCCGCCGCAATCCCATCGAGGGCGGCTTTCACGGCGCCGTCGCCGATCGCGTGGACGTGGATGATCAATCCTTGTTTGTCGGCCGCCACGCACAGCTCCGCAAATTTTTGGGGCTCAAACAACAAATCGCCGTTGCGACCTGTGTTTTTGTAGGGCTGGCTGAGATTGGCCGTCTGCGACGGATACTCGACGACTCCGTCCGCGAAGACTTTGATCCCTGACACGTGCAGATTGGGAACGTTCTTGTAGACTTCGCGCGTCTTCTGCACGGCAGCAAGTTCCGCCGCGGGATCTTTCGCAAATACCTGGGGAAACGCCACCACCTGCGAAATCAGTTCGCCATGATCGGCAAGCAGCCTGTAAGCCTGCAACACATCGTCCGAGGCCAGCGGATCGAGCCACGCCGTAATGCCGAGGCTGTAGTTATATTCCAGGGCGGCGCGGCCGGCCGCGAGCAACTCGGCAGGAGAGCGTGGCGGAAGCAGCGGCTCGATTTTCTCGGTGCCGGCATCCACCAGGAATCCATTCGGCTGCATGTTTTTGTCATCTTTATCGAAGCCATAGTAGCTGCGCTCGCCGGCGGAGAGCTTCTTGAGGAATTCGGCGGTGATGCCGGCGCGCTGCAACAGCCTACGATTCGCCCACGCGGTGTGTCCATCCATACCGCGCAGGAGGACGCTTTGCTTCTCGTAAACCCCGGCGCTGAATTGGTCGTTGAGAAAGTCGGTGTGCGACCAGAACCCGAGCGGGATGCCGTAAATTTCGAGCACGTCGCCGCGCCTGCCCTTGCCTGACTTTCCCGCGGCGCCGACAAAGGGCACAAGCTGCTCGAGCGTGTCCACTTTTTCGCTGGCATCGGCGCCAATCAGGCCGAGTCCGCCATCGATCGAGTGGCTATGCGAGTCGATGAACCCGGGGAAAAGAGTCTTGCCTTCAAGATCAATGCGCTCGGCGTTGGCCGACATGGTCTTTAGAACTTCCGCCAGGCTGCCTACCGCCATGATCCGTTCGCCGCGAACGGCGACCGCTTCCGCGTAAGGATTCTCCGGGTTGCCGGTGAAGACCTTCGCGTGAAAGAAAATCCGTTCCGCGGAATTCCCTTGAGCCCAGAGCGAAACGCACGCGAGGGCAAAAAAGAACACTGTCAATAGCGCGGTAGAGCTCTGTCGCGATGAGCGTCCCACTGAGTTCCCTTTCCCAGGCAGCCAGTGCCACAAGATTTCCGAGCGAGCACTTCACTATACACAAGTTTCGAATACACAAGTCTGGTCAGCCAGGAAGCCTTCTTTGTTACAATCGCCCTAATATGAGCTTCCAGCCACCATTTACTGATGTTCCCGATGCCCTTGAGGAAATCCGCGCAGGGCAAATGATTGTTGTGGTCGATGACGAAGACCGTGAAAACGAAGGGGATTTGACGCTTGCCGCAGAAAAAGTCACTCCCGAGGCCATCAACTTTATGGCCAAGTATGGGCGCGGCCTGGTGTGTCTGGCCATGACCGAGGAGCGGCTTGACCATCTCCGCATCGGTCCCATGACGGCGGAGAATACTTCGCAGTACGGCACCGCATTTTGTGAAGCGATTGACGCGCGGACCGGAGTGACCACCGGAATTTCTGCTTATGACCGGGCGCGGACGATTCAAGTGGCGATTGATCCGGCGACCAAACCCAGCGATCTGGCGCGGCCGGGGCACGTGTTTCCGTTGCGCGCGCGCAAGGGCGGAGTGCTGGTGCGGGCCGGGCAGACTGAAGCGTCTGTGGATCTGGCGCGGCTGGCGGGCATGGTTCCGGCCGGAATCATCTGCGAAATCATGAAGGACGACGGCAGCATGGCGCGCGTGCCCGACCTGATCGAGTTTTGCCGCGAACACAAATTGAAGATGCTGACGGTGGCCGAGATCATCCGGCATCGCATGGCACACGAGAGATATGTTCACCGCGTGGGCGAAGCACTTGTCGATACGCGCTTTGGTGAATTCCGGCTGATTGCTTACGAGAGCGAAGTGGATGGCGGGGGCGAGAGTCACGTGGCGCTGATTCTCGGTGAAATTGAAAACAGCGCAAAACCGGTGCTGGTGCGCATGCATGCGCACTGCCTGATGGGCGATGTTTTCGGGGCCACGGGATGCGAATGCCACGCCACGCTGGAAGGGTCGTTGCGGAGGATTGGCGAAGAAGGCCGCGGGGCGTTGATTTATCTGCATCAGACTTCGCAGGGATTCTCGGTTGAGAAAGTTGGCGACCGCTCGGCGCTCAGCTTTCACCGGGGACGGAAATTACCTGCGCTGCTGGATAGCGAAAGGCAGACGCAGCGCGAGATCGGTATTGGGGCGCAGATTTTGTCGGACCTGAACTTACGAAATATTCGATTGCTGACGAACCGGCCAAAGAAAGTGGCGGCACTGGAAGGATTTGGAATTGAGATTGTGGAGCAGGTTCCGGTGGAACTGAGTGCGAAGAAAGCGAAATAAGAACAGGGGTCAGAAGCCAGGGGTCAGTAAGCGCAAACGCGCCCGAGATATCAGAATGGTTTGCGGACTACGACTTCGTTGTCGCGAATAAAAAACTGCGCTGAACACGCTTCCGAACCGCAGATCACGGGGATTAAGCCGTTGATCTGCTTGCGGGTGATGAGTCCGAGCATGCCGCACGAAGGGCACGAGAGCACGGCCCAATAGGGATCTTCCTTTTCGCCGATTTGGCCGGCGTTTTCGAGCACAAAGACCGTGCCGGGCTGCATCTGCTCCGGGATCCACTCATTCAGGATGTCCAGTTCGCTAATCATTCGTCCCCCTGCTCCTATCCGTGTTAGACCAAAACCTCCGGCTATGAAGCATTTCTAGCACGCCGGCGCGAAACCAGCGATGTTACCGAAGTATTCGCCTTGCGGGAGACGACCTCGGCGCGCACCTGCCGCACTGCGTCGCTGAGGCATACTCCCAGGATCGGCTGACTCGAATTTTTCAAAATGTCCACAATCTGCCGCGTCGAAGTTTCAAGATAAAGATGGGTGCCGTCGGTGAGCAGATGATATTCGGAACCGTGGCTCATAACTTCCGACAGGCCCTTGCCGAATTCGCGTCCGAGAAAACGCAGTACTTTGCGCACACTCTGCAGGGAGAAACCTTTGCGCCGCAGTTCGCAGATCACAGCGACTTCGGTCAGGTGATGCATGGAATACATGCGGCGATGACCTTGGCGCTCGGGTTTGACCACTCCGCGCTCGTCCCACCACTGGAGCTGGCGAGGGGTGATCCCGGTGAGGTCAATCACTTCGTGCGATGAAAAAAGGTCTTGCATTGTTCCCCGGTAATGTTTGAAACAAACTGCCAGCAAAATGTTTCAGCCATTTTAGGCATGACTGGGTGGGAGTCAAGCAAAGAATCGGAGCGGGAGGGGTGACTAGGAGAGTTCCTGGTGGGAACGTGCGGATGGCAACGTGGAACCGCCGCCGACGAACTGGACGATCTCCAGTCGGTCGCCTTCGTTCAGCGCGGTTTCACCCCAGCGGTCGCGTGGCACGATGTCACGATTCAATTCGACGGCGACGCGGTCGGGCTTCATCCCGAGAACTTCCACCAGGGCTGCGAGGGTGAACGATGCGGGCGTGTCGGGGAACGCGCGCTCGTCTCCGTTGATGTGAAGTTTCATTTCGCGTCCTCGTGCTTTATTTTCTCACGGACGTTTGGTGAGGGGAGACCTTCAACGTTGGTTAGCTTTTTCTGAGAGTTGATCGAGCGCGCTGGGAAAAACATTTTAACCGCAGAGGGGGTTCCAGAAAGGTCGCGGAGAAGGCGGAGAAACCCGCCTTACTCGGTTTTGCGCAGTTGGAATTTTCGCGTGGCAGTTCGGCCCTCGTGGCTGGCCTGGACCATGAGAGACGCGTCGGGCAGCGCTGATTCTTCCACTTCGATTTTGATTTCCGCGGCGCCTCCGGAGTCGGTGATGGCCTGGGTATAGAAAGGAGCGGAGTCGGGGCGGGCAAAACGGAAGGTGAGGCGGGCGCCGGGGACGGCAGAGCCTCCCTCGGTCACGCGCAGCTGCATGGTCAGGTTACGATCGGAGTGGACCGATTCGGCGTTCAGCCACTGCACTTCGAGTTGCTTGATCGCCGCCAGCGTTTCGGGTTCCTGCCGATCGAGAACGCTGTCTAGCTTCCCTTCGCGGATCGCATCGAGCACGTGGCGGTGCTGTTCGCGGAGCAGTTGCTCTTTCTGTTGGTCGGCCTGCCCCTGGCCCGCCGCGGCGGCATAGGAAACCGCTTTTTTGCCGATACAACGTCCACGGACAAAAACCTGCGTCTGCAGCAGCAGCTCGCCTTCGCGAGCTTCGCTCTGCACGTGGTAGATGGTGTCCGCGTGCTTGACGTCGGTGTTGAATCCAAAAATCATAGGATCGCTAAATTCTGCCAACTGACCAGACGACCGATCAACGAACCGCTACTCAAACGAACCAATGATCAATTGTGTAATCGAAATCTGCCGCGCGCAAGAGTCCGGGACCACCGGAGTACTCCCCTTGCAATACTTTGCTCCCCGAATTCATGACGAATTCGATCGCAAAAACCGCCCGATTGCCCAATTGCGCAATCGTCTTGCGGCAATCAGTTCGTGCAATCGATTCACAAGCCCTGAACCTGAGCGGCAGTTCGCTTGACACTCTTGAGTGTAACCTCATAATCTAGAACGTTTACGCTGCGCTTAGCGAAAATTATATATACCTTATCGTATGCCAGACAATTACTTCGCGCGCTACCTCCCGCTCCTGATCCATATTCTGCTGGCCAGCGGAATTGCGGGCGCGATTATTACGCTTTCCTGGCTGATTGGGGAGCGTAAGCCCACCCGCGCCAAGCTGTCGGCCTATGAATGCGGTATGACGCCGATCGGCGACTCCCGCGACCGCTTCTCGGTGAAGTTTTACATGGTGGCGATGCTGTTCATTCTGTTCGACGTGGAAGCGGTTTTTATTTTTCCCTGGGCAGTGATTCTGCGCCAGCTCAAAGCGCAAGGCGAGGGCCATTTCGGGCTCTGGGAGATGTTCGTGTATATCGGCATCTTCCTGGTTGGCTTTTTCTACGTCTGGAAAAAAGGCGTTCTCGACTGGGGACTGCGGTCCTCGAGGGAGCGGGGAGACGTGTAGATGGCGATCGTCCCTGCCATTACCGACTTGGAAGCACTGAAGAGCCATCCGGCGGTGGCGCGGCTGCTGGCGTGGAATGCCTCCGCCGTGGAGGGGGCGAAATTTGACCGCGAGGAAATGACGATTTACGTGGATCGAGCCGGCATCCGCGATGCCTGCGCGCTCTTGCGGGACGATGCGGAGTGCGCATTCAACTTCCTCTCCGACGTCACCTGCGTAGATTGGTATCCTTCAGAACCCAGGTTTGAAGTGGTATATCACCTGCTTTCGCTTTCGAAGAAGGAGCGGGTGCGGCTGAAAGTCCGCTTGAACAGCGGCAGTGCGGCGGTGGAATCGCTGACTTCGGTCTGGCCCGGGGCTAATTATTTTGAGCGCGAAGTTTTTGATTTATTCGGCATCCGCTTCACAGGGCATCCTTATCTGCGGCGCATTCTGATGCCGGAAGATTGGGAAGGCTATCCGCTGCGCAAGGACTATCCGGTGGAGGGCTATAGCTAGAAGATATGGCTCATCTGACGCCCACACCCGTGCTGGAACCTGGCCAGGATCGCACCATGATCCTGAATATGGGACCGCAACATCCCTCCACGCACGGCGTGTTGCGGGTGCTGCTGGAGATTGACGGCGAGACCGTCGTGCGCATGATGCCTGACATCGGCTTTCTGCACACCGGGATTGAAAAGACCTGCGAGGCCAAGTTTTACCAGCAGGTGGTGCCGCTCACCGATCGTATCGATTATCTCTGCCCTATGACCAACAACCTCTGCTATGTGCTGGCGGTGGAGAAGTTGCTGGGGCTCGAGATCCCTCCGAAAGCGCAATGGCTGCGGGTGCTGTTGAACGAGTTGACGCGCATCAACTCGCATTTGGTGTGGCTGGGCACGCATGCGCTCGATCTTGGCGCGATGACGGTATTTCTTTACTGCTTCCGGGAACGCGAAGAAATCTTGCGCATGTTCGAGATGGTGAGCGGGCAGCGCATGATGACTTCTTATTTTCGGGTTGGGGGAATCGCTCTCGAGCCGCCGCTGGGATTTTTCGACCGCGTCCGCGACTTTGCCAGCTATTTTCAGTCGAAGGTGGATGAGTACGAAAACCTGCTGACCGGCAATCCGATCTGGATGATGCGCACCAAAGGCGTGGCGGTGCTGAGCGCGGAAGACGCCATTGCGCTGGGCGCCACCGGCCCCACCTTGCGCGGAAGTGGCGTGGACTTCGACCTGCGGCGCGACATGCCTTATTCGGGCTATGACAATTTTAAATTCAAGGTTCCGGTCTCGCAGGATGGCGATGTGTTTGCCCGTTATATGTGCCGGGTGCAGGAACTGCGCGAGTCGATTGAGATCGTGAAGCAGGCGCTGGCCGGCATGCCCGAAGGACCAATCAAGGCGGATGCGCCGAAAGTGGTGCTGCCTGACCGCGAAAAGATGAAGACGGAGATGGAAGCGCTCATCTATCACTTTAAGATCATCACCGAGGGATTCGCGGTGCCGGTGGGCGAGGTCTACCAAGCAGTGGAATCGCCGCGCGGCGAGATGGGATATTACATTGTGAGTGACGGCACGGCTAAACCGTATCGCGTGCACATGAGATCGGCGTGTTTCGCGAATCTTCAGACGCTGCCAACGATGTGCGAGGGAAGATTGCTGGCGGATGTAGTGGCGGCAATCGGGAGCATCGACATAGTGCTGGGAGAGATCGACCGGTGAAATTCTCCGAAGAATTTGAGGCGCGGTTTAAGGCGATGCTCGGGAATTATCCGACTGAGCGTTCGGCGCTGGTGCCGACGCTGCTCTATATTCAGGATGAAATCGGCTACTTGAGCGACGAGGCGATCCGGGAGATTGCAGGGCGTCTCGCGCTGACTGAACTCGAAGTGCGCAATGTGATCAGCTACTACTCGATGCTGACCACCAAGCCACGCGGCAAGTTCAACGTGCAGGTGTGCACCAATATCAGTTGTATGGTGCGCGGCGGCGAAGAGATTCTGGAACACTGTGCCAACAAACTGGGTGTCGGCAACAAAGGAACTACCCAGGATGGATTGTTCACGCTCGAGGAAGTGGAATGCATCGGGGCGTGCAGCTGGGCTCCGGCGGCACAAGTGAACTACGATTTTCATGAGAACCTGACACCCGACAAAATCGATAAGGTTCTCGACGAGTACAGGAAGAAGGCGGCGCAGTAAGAACCGTCAGAAGCAAGAAGTGAGAATTGAGAATGAAGAAGTAGACCTCTATTTTTACGTCTGCATTCTGACTTCGAACGCATGTGTATGGCCGACTTGGTTTCTCATCCCGATGAGGTAAGGATTGTCTCCCGGCGCTTTGGTCAGGGCGCCGTGGAAATCGATCGTTATCTCGAACTCGACGGTTATAAGGCCGTGCAGAAGGCGCTCGCAATGGGGCCGGATGCGATTATCAATGAAATGAAGAACTCTGCGCTGCGCGGTCGCGGCGGTGCAGGATTTTCTACCGGGATGAAGTGGTCGTTCGTTCCCAAGACCTCAGCGAAGCCAAAGTACGTGTTATGCAACGGCGACGAGAGCGAGCCGGGAACGTGCAAAGACCGCCTGATCTTCGAACAGGATCCGCATTCGGTGATCGAGGGCGTGGTGATCGCGGGCCTGGCCGTAGGCGCGGAAAGCGGTTACATCTACATTCGCGGGGAATACCGGTATTTGTCGATCATCATGCAGAAGGCGATTCGCGACGCCTACGCTCGGGGATTTTTGGGGGCGAACATTTTTGGCAGCGGGCGGAAGTTCGACGTGTATTGGCACGGCGGTGCGGGAGCTTATGAGGTCGGCGAAGAATCGGCGCTAATGGAATCGCTCGAAGGCAAGCGCGGCATCCCGCGCATACGGCCGCCGTTTCCGGCGGTGGTCGGGCTCTGGGGCGGACCTACGGTGATCAACAACGCCGAGACGCTGGCCAATGTTCCACACATAATTCTGGGCGGCGCGGATTGGTACGCCAAGCTCGGGCCGGCGAAGAACGGCGGCACGCGCCTGTTTTGCCTGAGCGGAAACATCGCCAAGCCGGGCGTCTACGAGCTGCCCATGGGCTATAGCTTAAAGCGAATGATCTACGATGTGGGCGGCGGCATTCCTGGCGGGCGCGCGCTGAAGGCGGTGGTGCCGGGCGGCGCATCGTGTCCTTGTCTCACCGCCGACGAAGTCGACGTCAGCATGGATTTCGATTCGGTGGCGAAGGCGGGTTCGATGCTCGGTTCCGGCGGAGTGGTGGTGATCGATGACGCGCAATGTATCGTGAAGTTTGCGTTGCGCACCATGAAATTCTATCGTCATGAGAGTTGCGGATGGTGCATCCCTTGTCGCGAAGGCACGGATTGGCTGGAAAAGACGCTGATCCGTTTTCACTCCGGCGGCGGGATGAAAAAAGACATCGACAACATGCAGTACCTGGCGGAAAACATGCTCGGCCGTACGTTCTGCCCGCTGGGCGATGCGGCGGCGATGCCGACGATTGCGTTTGTGAAGAAGTTCCGCAAGGAATTTGAAGATCATCTGGAAGGCAGGCCGTGCCGGTACGAAAAAGAAGGCGCGACGGAACGCTTGCCTGCGATGGCTCACTGAAATTTCCTATGGCTGATGTAAATTTCACAGTCGACGGCAAGAAACTCACGGCTCCCGCGGGGACGCTGCTCATTGAGGCCTGCAAGAGCGCGGGCATTGAGGTGCCTTCCTTTTGCTACTACCCGAACCTGTCGCTGCAGGGCGCCTGCCGCATGTGCCTGGTGAAGGTGGAAAAAATGCCCAAGCTGCAAACTGCCTGCACCACGGTGGTCGGCGACGGGATGATCGTCGTCACCGACAGCCCTGAGGTGCATCAGGCGCGCAAGAGCATGGTCGAAATGCTACTGGGGAATCATCCCCTGGACTGTCCGGTCTGCGACGCGGGCGGCGAGTGCGAATTGCAGGACATGACTTTTTCTTACGGCGCCGCGGAATCGAAATTCATGGAGGCGAAGAATCATAAGGAGGAGCAGCAGTGGTCTCCGATTGTGTTCTTCGACCGGCCGCGTTGCATCCTCTGTTACCGCTGCGTGCGCGTCTGCGGCGAGGCCATGGACGTTTGGGCGCTGGGCGTGCAGAACCGCGCCGTGAGTTCGATCATCGCTCCGAATAAGGAAGATCATCTGGAATGCGAAGAGTGCGGCATGTGCATCGATATTTGTCCGGTGGGTGCGCTCACTTCGGGCGCCTATCGCTACAAGACGCGGCCCTGGGAAATGAAGCACGTGGGCACGGTCTGTACGCACTGTGGCGACGGCTGTAAGACAACTCTAGGAGTGCGGCGCGGCGATACGGGAATGGAAATTGTCCGCGGCGATAACCGCGACAAGAGCGGCACGAACGGCGACTTTCTCTGCATCAAGGGCCGCTACGCATTCGATTTCGCGAATCATGAAGAAAGATTGAAGCAGCCGCTCATCCGGAAGAATGGCAAGCTGATTCCCGCGACCTGGGAAGAGGCTTTCGCGCTCATCGGCAAAAAGTTCTCCGAGGTGCGCGACAAAGACGGCGGGCAGGCGATCGGAGTGATCGGTTCGACACGCACTACGAACGAAGAAGCTTACCTGCTGTCCAAGTTCGGCCGCGTGGTTTTGAAGACCAACAATGTCGACCACCACCGCACTGCAGACTTCCCTGCTTTCGCGGCGGCGTTACGCGGCAAGCCCGATGCTACGGCCACGATGGCCGACGTCTTCACCGCGCCGGCGATTCTGCTGATTGGCAATGACCCCACCGAACAGCATCCGCTTCTTGCTTACCAGATTCGCAACAACGTTCGCCTACATCAGGCGCGGCTATATGTCGTCAACTCGAGGCCGATCAAATTGCGGCGGCAGGCCACTATCTTTGCGCAGATTGCGCCCGGAACTGAAGACAAGTTTGCTGCGTTCCTCGCTGGCGGAGACTCTGGCGTAGATGCTCTGGCAAGTTTTGCCTCGACTAAGGGCGAGTCGTTCGACTTCCTCGCGCTTCGTGCCAAACTCCGGGAAGAAGAAAATCTTATCGTCATCGTCGATTCCAAGGTCCGCGGTACTGACATTGCCAACTTGGTGAATGCCCTTCCTGCAGCTAAGTTCATCTGCCTCGCCGACTACTCGAACTCGCGCGGCGCGGCTGACATGGGTCTTTATCCCGAACTGCTTCCCGGGTATCACACAACGGCTGGTAACAATCCGTTCCAGAAAGAATGGGCCAGCATTCCTCAGGACCCGGGTCTCGATCTGGCCGGCATGGTTGATGCCGCGAAAGCCGGTAAGCTTAAAGCTCTATACGTTGTGGGGTCGAATCCCGTAGGCCGGCTCAACCTTGATCCTTTCGCGTTCGCGAAAAGTTTCCTGGTTGTCCAGGACATGTTCCTGACCGAAACCGCCGTGATCGCCGACGTGGTGCTGCCGGCCGCGAATGCTTATGAAAAGTCTGGCACTGTCACCAATACCTGCGGTGACGTGCAACTGCTGAAAAAGGCCGGCGAGGTCACGGGAACAAAATCTGACTTTGAGATGATCGTGCAGATCGCTGATGCGATGGGCTTTGACGTCCGCACCTTGGTGCCGTTCGGCGGTGGGACTCGCGCCGACATGGGTCAGTCGCGTGGGGCGCAGTCCGGGGAAGCGGACCGGCACGCGGTGTGGCTTGAAATGCAAGGCCTCGAGCCCAAGCTGAGCCCGCTCGATCCGATGGCAATTCTCGATGAAATTCAGCGTCTGGTTCCGGGTTATGACGTGTCGCGCGCGAATCTTCTGGCAGGAAATAGCCAGCATACTTTGCTGGCCAGCTCGGCTGGAGGCGCAATGCAACAGAAGGTCGATTCAACGGCGAGTGGCTCCGCGGTGAACGATTCGACCATTGATCCAGCCAATGACACGCTGTTTACCTCCGGAACGCTGGGTCGCTACTCGCGAGCTTTGCAGTCGGTGCTGGAGAGTCACGAGGTCAAGCCGTCGGAAGTCGCGGCCGATTGACGCGAAAGTTCACGCTGAAATTTGGAGAGGAAGCAAGAGTTTGCCGATTTGGATTTTCATTGTCGTCTCGGTGGTCAAGTCATTGGTCCTGCTGATCATGCTGCTCACTGCCGTCGCATATACGGTGTGGCTCGAGCGCAAGGTCGTAGGCCACATGCAGAATCGCTGGGGACCCACGCGGGTCGGCCCGTTTGGGCTGCTGCAACCGGCAGCCGACGGCCTCAAGTTTTTATTCAAAGAAGATCTCACGCCGCCGCATGTCTACAAGCCGCTCTTCCTCGCGGCTCCGCTGATTGCGGTGATTCTCGCGCTCACTTCGATCGCGGTAATTCCGTTCGGAAACTGGGTGTGGATTGGAAACCAGGTTATCCCGTTTCAGATCACCGACGTGAACATCGGCGTGCTGCTGATTCTCGGCGTTACCTCGATGGGCGTTTACGGAGTCGCGCTCGCAGGATGGGCGTCGAACAATAAATATTCGCTGCTCGGTGGTCTGCGCGCCAGCGCGCAGATGGTTAGCTATGAGATATCACTGGGATTGTCGCTGGTGGGCGTGCTGATTATGGCGGGCAGCTTCAGCTTGCGTGACATCGTGAAAGCCCAAGGCGGCCATTTCTGGGGTTTCATTCCGCACTGGAACATATTTGGAGGCCAGATCATTGGCTTTTTCTGCTATCTGATGGCCGCTTACGCGGAGACCAACCGTATCCCTTTCGATTTGCCAGAAGCCGAAACCGAACTGGTCGCGGGCTACCACACTGAATACAGCTCGATGAAGTTCGCCATGTTTTTCATGGCCGAATACGCCAACATGATTACCGTGGCCTGCCTGGCGACGCTCCTGTTTTTTGGGGGATGGAACGGACCGATTTATGGCCACGGCATTCTCGCGGCGCTGCTGCCAGTATTCTGGTTTGCGGCCAAAGTGGTTGCCTTTCTCTTCCTTTATATATGGGTGCGGGGCACGTTGCCGCGCTTCCGCTACGACCAACTGATGTCATTTGGATGGAAGTTTCTGCTGCCGCTATCGCTGGCGAACGTTATCGCGACGGCGATCGCGGTAGCGTGGTGAAGAGGTAGTTCTCAGTTCTCGGTTCTCCCTTACGGCGACGACGGGATGCGAACTGAGAGGCGCAGCGGGTGAGGGCAGGTCTCACTGAGAACTGACAACCGAGAACTGAGAACTGATTCATGATCAGCGTACATCTCATCTTATTTCTGGCATTCGGAGCGGTCTGTGTGGCGGGTGCGATCAACCTGCTGGCGCAGACGCATCCCATCAACAGCGCGTTGTCACTGATTGCGGTGATGGCAGCGCTGGCCGGCGAATATTTACTGCTCGGCGCGGAGTTCGTCGCGGCAGTACAGGTGATTGTTTACGCCGGCGCGGTCATGGTGCTGTTCGTTTTTACGATCATGCTGTTAAACGCAGGAGTAGAAGAGCGCACCCAGGGTAGTCGCGTCGCGATTTTGTTCGGCGTACCCGGAATGTTGCTGGGCAGCATCCTGATGGCGTGGGTCGTGCTGCGGCATTCGGGAACGGAATCCGTCGCGGTCGGTGCCCTGCCCGGCGATCCTAAAACGATCGGCCAGTTGCTGTTTCACGAATTTCTGCTGCCGTTTGAGATTACATCGGTGCTAATCCTGATCGCGATCATGGGCGCGGTGGTGCTGGCCGGCAAACCGGCCACGACTAAGCCGACGGCGCCACAGATGACGCGGGGAAAGAAGGCGAACTGATGGTGCCGCTATCGTATTACCTGGTGTTAAGCGGATTCCTGTTCGCCTGCGGCGTGGTCGCGTTCCTGATCAAACGCAACATCATTACCATTTTCATGTCCATTGAACTAATGCTCAACGGCGTGAATCTTTCGTTCGTGGCGTTCGCCGCACACTGGCACGCTCTGGCGGGACAGGTATTTGTCTTCTTTGTGATGATCGTGGCGGCGGCGGAAGCGGCCGTAGGGCTGGCGATCATCATCGCTGTGTACCGCACGCGCGAGACGCTGAACATTGATCAGGTGAACTTGCTTAAACTATGAACCCGGCCCTCAATCTTTGGCTGATCCCGATTCTCCCGCTGGCTGGCGCGGTGATCAACGGCGTATTCGGGAAAAAGTCCTCGCGGCAGACGGTCACCGTAGTGGGACTGTTTTTCTCCGGGGCCGCGTTCGCGTGGGCGCTTTTGGTCGCCGCGCGCTTTTCGTCATTGTCGCTTCCCTACCAGGAATATCTGGCTCACTGGATCCGCTCGGGAAGCTTTGCCGTGGATTTCGCATTTTATCTTGATCAGCTTTCGCTGATCATGTTGCTGGTGGTCACCGGAGTCGGATTTCTGATTCACATTTATTCCGTGGGCTACATGTGGGACGACCCCAGCTACTACCGCTTTTTTTCCTACCTGAATCTATTCATGTTTTTCATGCTCACGCTGGTGCTGGCCAACAACTACCTGCTGATGTTCATCGGCTGGGAAGGGGTGGGCCTGGCATCGTACCTGTTGATCGGATTCTGGTTCACCAAAGACTCTGCGGCCTCGGCGGGCAAGAAAGCGTTTATCGTCAATCGTATCGGAGACTTCGGATTCCTGATCGCGCTGTTTCTTCTGATCAAACATTTGGGGACGTTGAATTTCGTGCAAGTGTTCGACGCGGTCAAACCGCTGTCGGTGGAAACCGCCGGCGTTGGCCTGCTTACGACGATCGGAATTTTGCTCATGGTGGGAGCGGCGGGAAAATCGGCGCAGATTCCACTTTACGTCTGGCTGCCCGACGCCATGGAAGGCCCCACGCCGGTGTCGGCGCTAATCCACGCCGCGACCATGGTCACTGCCGGAGTTTACATGGTCTCGCGCTCCCACATGATTTTTGAGCGTGCGCCGATTGCTCTGACTGTAGTCGCGATCATTGGCACACTGACTGCATTCTTCGCGGCTACGATTGGCATCGCGCAAACCGACATCAAGAAAGTTCTGGCTTATTCCACGGTGTCGCAACTGGGCTACATGTTTATGGCCTGCGGCGTGGGGGCGTTCTCCGCCGGAATTTTTCACCTGATGACGCACGCTTTCTTCAAAGGCTTGCTCTTTCTGGCTGCGGGCTCGGTGATTCACGCGGTCGGCGGCGAGCAGGATATGCGCAAGATGGGCGGCCTGCGCGTTTACATCCCGTGGACGTTTCTCGCGATGGGGATCGCCACGCTTGCGATCGCCGGAATTCCGCCGCTGGCTGGCTTCTGGAGCAAGGACGAAATTCTGTGGAAGGCTTACCAGACCAGTTGGATCTATTGGCTCATTGGATTAATCACCGCCTTCATCACGTCTTTCTATATGTTCCGCCTGCTGTTCCTGACTTTCTTCGGCGACTATCGCGGCGCACAGGCGGATACGCAGGGTCACGCTTCGCCTGGACACGCGAGTGACACCCACGGCCACGGCGAGCCTCATGAGAGCCCCATGGTCATGCTGGTGCCGCTGATGATCCTTGCGTTGCTTTCGGTGGTCGGCGGTTTGGTGGGCATCGGAAATCATTTTGAGCATTTCCTTGCTCCGGTGTTTGGCCCAGGAGCGACTATCGAAGGCGCTAGCGAAGCGGCTGGCGGCTACACAGAATATCTGCTCATGGGCATCTCGGTCGTCGTGGCCCTGCTCGGCGCTTTCCTCGCCTACGTGCTCTACCTCAGCAAGCCTTACCTCCCGCAGAAAATCGCCGATGGACTGAACGGCTTCTACACGGCGGTGGTGCACAAGTACTACATCGATGAAATTTACGCCGCGGTTTTCGTCAAGCCGCTGATTGACGGATCGACGCGGATTCTCTGGCAGGGCGTGGATAGGGGCGTGATCGACGCCACGGTCAACAACAGCGCTGACGCCGCACGCAGCGTGTCCGACGAAGTGCGGCACATGCAATCGGGCAACCTGCGCTCCTACGCGGGCTGGATCGCCGCCGGCTCGGCAGTGGTGATCGCCTACATGATTTGGAAATGGACGGGCGCCCGATGAACGCCGACAACTGGAGCCCGTACATTTTGTCGCTAGTGACATTTGCTCCGCTGGCCGGAGCGCT
>Ga0181537_10000480_pt1 | contig 37568 bp, 31 predicted proteins | sample PEATcosm2014_Bin_39_FD_119765 | JGI IMG/M metagenome (GOLD analysis project Ga0181537, IMG submission 119765) | Peatland microbial communities from MTU Mesocosm Facility, Houghton, MI, USA - PEATcosm2014_Bin23_10_metaG | ecosystem: Environmental > Terrestrial > Soil > Wetlands > Peat | place... | reverse complement strand
TTTTCGCCGCCGAACTCGGCGGTATCGATCATGCTGCGTCCCGGATCGAGCGGGGTTACGCTGTCGGTGATCGATCAGGGCCGGGGCATTCCCGCCGACAAACTGGAAGCGATCTTTGGACGATTCCAGCAAGTGGATGCGTCGGACTCGCGCCAGAAAGGCGGCAGCGGACTTGGACTGGCCATCTGCCGAGCTATTGTTTCGCAGCATAACGGGCGCATCTGGGCAGAACGGAATCCGGTGCGCGGGTCGACCTTCCGCGTCTTCTTGCCCTATCACCCGGCTGCCGCGACCAAGGTCAAAACGGCGGGCGGGGACTCGCCGGGGCAAGGGATGGTGTTACTGGCCAGCGATCATGGAGCGTCGAAGCCGCTGATCGGCGCGCAACTGGCGGACCACGGCTATCGCATCGTGGAAACCGCGGCGCTCGATCAAACGCTGATTGCGGCTCACGAGGGAGTTGAGGCGATCGTGCTGGATGCCGGGCCAGCGGGAACTGATGGCTGGGAGTTGCTGCCGAAGTTGCGCCGGGCCAGCCCGGAAGCGCACACGCCTCTGATTTTGTTGAGCCTGGATACACAGCAGAGCCATCTGGCGAACGGACTCAATGGCAACGCGACACCAGTCGATCCCGCGGCGCAGATTACGGAGCTGGTGCGCATTCTTGGATCGGCGGGGGAACTGGCACGAATTCTGATTGTCGAAGAGGATGCAGACCGGGCACTGACCGTGGGCGATGCTTTCTCAGGGTCGAGCTCGACGGTGAAGATGGCGCATACGCGCGAACGCGCATTGGAAGAATGCGCGGGGTTCAAGCCACACGTGCTGTTGCTCAGCATCGGGATGACAGACAGCGAAAGCTATAGCCTGATCGATGCGCTGCGCGAACGCGAGGTTTTGTCGCAAGTGATCTTGGTCGTTTACTCGGGGTCGAAAGTCGCGTCGGGTAGAGGAGTGAAGACGGGCCTGACGCCGGCGGCACTGCTCAAGCAGGCACGCGTGCAACCCGAACAGCTCGAGTTGCTGCTGCTGACACTTTTACGTGGATCGCGGCAGACGGAGATGGAAGAGGCGGTCGCAGATGTCTCGGCGGTGCGCGGGTTCTGAGGATTGGTTACGCGGTTGCGCATCGAGTTGATCACAGGCGCTCGAATTATTGGATCGAGTGCAAGCTGGCTGATGTCGTAGTCTAACCGGAAGACGAAACACCTTCTTCCCTGGAAATTTGGAGTGTTTGACGATGGCGCGCCGCATTCTGATCATCGATGATGAGGACGATATTCGCGAAGTAGCGGCGATGAGCCTGGAGACCGTCGCGGGGTGGGAAGTGATGGTGGCGAACTCAGGCGCGCAGGGCCTGGCACGCGCGGCCACGTACAAGCCGGATGCCATTCTGCTGGATGTGATGATGCCGGGCATGGACGGGCCGACAACATTTCGCGAACTGCGCAAGAACCCTGCAACGGCGAAGATTCCCGTGCTGTTTCTTACGGCGAAGGTGCAGGCAACGGATCGGCGGCGCTTTGCGGATTTGGGAATTGAAGCGGTGCTGGTGAAACCGTTTGATCCGATGACGCTGTCGATTCAAATTGCAGGCGCGCTGGGATGGGCCTGAGCAGGCTGCCGATGGAAATGGCACAACAATCGGCGCTGCATGAGGCCATGAATCGACTGTGGGCCCAGTATCTGCCGCAGATTGAGGAACGCGTGGCGACGCTGGAAGCCGCTGGCAGATCTCTGATGGACGGAACGCTGACGGCCGAGCAAAGCGAAAGAGCGAGCGCCGCAGCGCACAATCTGGCCGGAGTGCTGGGCACATTTGGTCTCGCGGAAGGAACGACGCTGGCGCGAGAAGCTGAGGCGTTTTATTGCATCGGGCCGCCGATCGAGCCCACGGTCAACGCCCGAATGGTTGAGGTTGCGGTACGGCTGCGCGCATTAATCGCCACGAGAAAGTAATTCCGCGGCAACGAGCAATTAGACTCGACCTTGGTGACAGCAAACGATCAAAGCTCGCGACAGCTCGACCTCGCATTTGAGGAGGAGCAAGTCACGCGCCGGGTATGGCCGGTGGGCGAACTTGTTGAGCAAGTCAGAGAGCTGGTTGAGAAAAAGTACCTCGATGTGTGGGTCGAGGGGGAGATATCGAATCTCAGGCCCGCGCCATCGGGCCACATCTACTTCACATTGAAAGACGATGAGGCGCAACTGCCGGTGGTGCTTTTCAGGCGGCAGGCTTTGCTGCTGCGCTTCAGGCCGGAAGACGGGCTGCACGTATTGGCGCGCGGGCGGGTGAGCGTGTATCCGCAGCGTGGCCAGTTGCAACTGGTAGCGGAGACGATGGAGCCGGTGGGAGCCGGTTCGCTGCAACTTGCCTTTGAACAACTGAAGGAACGGCTCAAGGCAGAGGGACTTTTTGATGCGGAACGAAAGAAGGCGCTGCCAGCGTTTCCTCGCAGCGTGGGCATTATTACGTCGCCAACGGGCGCGGTGATTCGCGACTTCCTCAATATTGTTGCGCGACGGCACTCGGGACTCAACGTGATGCTCTATCCGGCATCGATGCAGGGCGAGGCTGCCCCGGCGGAGATCGAGGCTGCGCTGGCACAGCTCAATGCGTCGGGAGTTGTGGACGTGATTGTGCTGGCGCGCGGAGGCGGATCGCTGGAGGATCTTGCGGCATTCAACAGCGAACGAGTAGCTCGTGCAATCAGCCAATCGGCGTTGCCGGTGGTGTCGGCAATTGGACATGAAACGGACTTTACGATCGCCGATTTTGTGGCCGACCTGCGCGCCCCTACGCCCTCAGCGGCTGCGGAACTGATTACAGAGGCGCAGCACAAAGTTGCCGATCGGGTGATGAGCTACGGAGTTCGACTGGATCGGGCGGTGCGCTATCAGATGCTGCAGGTGCGCCAGAGAATTGAAAGTCTGCATGCGGAGCGCGCGGAATGGCGGGTGACAAGCCTGCTGCACCGGCTTGATCAACGGCTTGACGATCTCGCGATGCGCATGGAAAACCAGATCGCTTTGCAGATTCGCGCGGGTGCGAATCGTGCGGCGGAGTTGAGCGGCACAGTGATGCGGCACGATCCGCGTCACCAGCTTGGAGCAGCGCGGGAGCGGCTCGCGCAGGACACGACTCGACTCAATCGCATGTGTGAGCGCCTGCTGCACGACGCGGCGGTGCAACTGCAAGCCTCGAGCGCACGCCTCAATGCGCTGTCGCCGTTGGCGGTTCTAGACCGCGGCTATGCGCTCGTGCAGCGGACCGATGGTGTCGTGGTGCGGTCGGCCGGGCAGGTGGCTGCGGGAGATGTTGTGATGACGCGATTGAGCGATGGATCTTTCACAAGCAGGGTTGAGAATCTGAGCGGGATTGGCTCTGAAAAGAAGACAAGGACACGGAAGAAGTAAACGATGAGCGCATCAGTTGCAAGGAAATTATTTGGTACAGATGGGATCAGGGGAGTTGCAGGCGAGCCTCCGCTGGATGCGACCACGGTGTTTGCGACGGGAATCGCGCTCGGGCACTCATTGCGCAAGGACGCGGCCGGGCCGAGAGTAATTGTGGGGCGCGACACGCGCGAATCGGGCCCAGGCATCGCGGCGATGCTGGCAGCGGGTCTGCGGGAGGTGGGCGCACAAGTTGAGAGCGCGGGTGTGATCCCCACGCCAGCTGTCGCTTTTCTAACGCACACGCATGGATATCAAGCCGGCGTTGTGATCTCGGCATCGCACAATCCATGGCGCGACAACGGCATCAAGCTTTTTGGGAGCGATGGGTTTAAACTGCCGGACGCGATCGAATTGGCGATGGAAGAAGAGATTTTGCATCACGCGGCGCGCACGGCGGCTCCGGATGCAAAGGCTCTTGCGCCGATCGAAGACAATGCGGCGCTGCAGGGAGATTACATTCAGTTCCTGCTCGATGCGGTTGCGGGGCTCAAGTTGAATGGCCGCAAGATTGTTGCCGACTGCGCGAATGGGGCGGCCACGTCGATTGCGCCTGAATTGTTTCGGCGCCTGGGCGGGGACGTAACGCTGCTGAATATCGCACCCAACGGCCGCAACATCAATGATGGGTGTGGAGCGCTTCATCCACTGTGGGTGGCGGGGGAAGTTGCCGCACGCGGCGCCGAATTGGGCGTGACCTTTGATGGCGATGCAGACCGATGCATGCTGGCGGGCGCGCACAACAACGTGATCAACGGCGACGCGATTTTATTGATGGCGGCGCGCGATCTCAAGGCTCGCGGACTTTTGACCGGGGACCTAGTGGTGGCCACGACGATGTCGAACATGGGGCTGGAAGCGGCGCTCAAGCGATCGGGCATCCGCATGTTGCGCGCGCCTGTTGGCGACCGGTATGTGCTGGAGCAGATGCAACAGAATAACGCAGCGCTGGGCGGGGAGCAGTCAGGCCACATTCTGTTTCCGCATCTCGCCACCACGGGTGACGGCCTGTTGACGGCGCTGGTCGTTCTCGACCTGATTTCACGAACAGGGAAGAGCATCGAAGAACTGACCGCGGACTTGCGCGTATTTCCGCAAGTGATCGTCAACGTCAGAGTGCGCGAAAAGAAGCCGCTGGAATCGATCGCGGCTGTAGCTGCGACGATACGCGCCGCTGAAGAGGAGCTGAGCGACTCGGGCCGCGTGGTGATTCGCTATAGCGGAACCGAGCCGCTGGCCCGGGTGATGATCGAGGCCGCAGATGAGGAGCCGATGCGTCGTCATGCCGATGCAATTGCAGAGGCGATCCGCAATGAGCTTGGTGCGTAGCGAGCCGACCGAGTTGTTTGAAAGGCGAGAATCAGGGGAATGACGAAAGCGCGCATGGATGGGCTGTATTTGCTGGGCCTGGGCGCGGCCGTGTTTCTGCTGCTGGGATTTGCGCTGGAGAATGCGGTTCCCGTCACGACGGTAGACTTCAAAGTGGTCTACTATAGCGCGCGATGCCTGATTGAGCATGGTGACCCGTATCAGGAAGCAGCACTGGAGCACGTGTATCAGACCGAAGGCGGAGTCAGCGGCCGTGAGACTGCCGCGAACCGACGCAGCGAAAGAAACTATAACTACTTTCCGACTGCATTCCCGATTACCGTTCCATTTGCGCTGATGCCGTTTGGGCCGGCACACCTGCTTTGGCTCGGCGTTACCGCGGCAGGTTTTTTGCTCGCGTCGTTTCTGATGTGGGAGATCGCCGCGGACCATGCGCCGATCTTTGCAGGCGTTCTGGTGGGGCTGACTCTCGCCAACAGCGAATTGTTTCTGATTCTCGGCAACCCGGCGGGCATTGCGGTGAGCTTGTGCGTGATTGCCGTGTGGTGCTTTTTGCGGGATCGATTTGTCGGGGCAGGGATAGTCTGCCTTGCCTTGAGCCTTATGCTCAAGCCGCACGACGCAGGGTTGGTGTGGCTCTACTTTGTGATTGCGGGCGGAGCCAACCGCAAGCGGGCGCTGCAGACTCTCGTAGTAGTGATCGTGCTGAGCGTGCCGGCGATCATATGGCTATCAGCGGTTGCGCCGAACTGGATGCCGGAGTTGCATTCGATTTTGACGGCGTATTCCTCCCATGGCGATGTTAACGATCCGGGCCCGGCGTCAATGGCTTCGCATGGAATAGGAATGGTGGTCAGCCTGCAGGCGGTGTTCAGCGTATTCTTTGACGATCCGCGGTTCTACAATCCGGCGACATATCTTGTTTGCGGAGCCCTGCTGCTAGCGTGGCTGCTGAAGACGGTGCGGTCCGCCTGGTCGACGCGGATTGCGTGGTTTGCGCTTGCTCCGATTGCGGCGCTGACGATGTTGCCGGTGTATCACCGCATCTACGATGCACGGTTGCTGCTGCTGGCGATTCCTGCATGCGCGATGCTCTGGCAAAGAGGCGGAGGGATTGCGAAAAGCGCGGCGGCTGTAACGACGATTCAAATCATTTTTACGGGCGGGATAGCCTGGGCGATCTTCTTTCGCGCGCTGGCGCATGTGCAGGTGCCGAACTCGGCGTTGGCGAAGGGGTTGCTGGTTGGGTTGCAGATTTTTCCGGTGCCGCTGATTTTGTTGCTGACGGCGTGCTTTTATCTTTGGGTTTATCTGCGGCGGGCGGTTGGCTTGGAGAGCGCGCAAGAGAGCGCGGATCGCAGATGAATCGCGGGCACCGTTCGCGAGGGCCGGGCGACGGAATACTGCTCAGCTGCTCAGAAACTTGAATTTGAAGATGCACCAGAGCGCGCGCACTCCATCGCGCCATCCGATCTTTTTACCTTCATCATAGGTGCGCCCGTTGTAGGAGATGCCCACTTCGTAGACGCGCGCCTTTGCCCGCGCGACCTTTGCAGTGATTTCAGGTTCGAATCCGAAGCGACTCTCTTCAATCCTGAGGCTCTGAATGACGGAGCGGCGAAAAGCCTTGTAGCCTGTCTCCATGTCGGTGAGGTTGAGATCGGTCGCCATGTTGGAGCACATGGTCAGGAATGAGTTGCCGACTGAATGCCAAAAATAGAGAACGCGATGGGCTCCGGCACCGCCGAGGAACCTCGATCCATAGACGACGTCGGCCTTTCCCGAGAGGATTGGCGCGAGCAACAAACAGTATTCGGTGGGATCGTATTCCAAGTCGGCATCCTGAATGATCACTATGTCTGATGTAGCGTGCGCGATGCCTGTGCGCAGTGCGGCGCCCTTGCCCTGATTCACATCATGACGAAGCAGCCTTATGCGGCTTTCATTTTGCGCGAGAGACTGAAGGCGGTCCCAGGTGCCGTCTTTTGAGCAGTCGTCGACGATGATCAGCTCGCGCACGGGTCTCTGCGCCAAGACGACTTTCACGACTTCCGCGACGGTGGCGACCTCGTTGTAAGCCGGCATGACCGCCGTGAGGCACGGATCAATCTCGTCGTTGGAAAGCATTGGGGACATCGTAGCATCATGAGGCGTCGCAACTCTGACGAGTTGGCGGGGAACCAAGTTACTACAGGCGCGTTATAGATCGCGCCAATTGGGGCCGAAGGCCAAGTCGGCAATTAACGGGACCTTGAGTTGCACGACGCCTTCCATTTCGGCACGGACCAGGGCGTCGATAGCGGACACCTCGCTGTCGGGAACCTCGAAGAGAAGTTCATCGTGAACCTGAAGAACCATGCGGGTCTTGAGCCTTTGCTCGACGAGCTTGCGGTCAAGAGCGATCATGGCGAGCTTGATGAGATCGGCGGCAGTGCCTTGCAACGGAGTGTTGATGGCGGTGCGCTCAGCAAAACCGCGCTGGTTGGGATTGCGGCTCTGGATGTCGGGGATGGGCCTCATGCGCCCAAACATGGTGCGTACGCTGCCCTCGCGCCGGGTCGCGTCGAGGGTTTTGTCGATGAAGGACTTCACTCCCTGATAGCGCGCGAAATAGCGATCGATGTAGGCGCGCGCCTCGGCCTGAGGAATGCCTAGCTGCGCAGCCAGACCGAAAGCGGAGATTCCGTAGACGATGCCGAAGTTCACGGCTTTGGCGCGATTGCGTGTCTCCTTGTCCATCGCATCCGCAGGGACCCCGAAGACCTCGCTTGCGGTGAGAGTGTGAATGTCTTCATTGTTCGCGAATGCGCGCAGCAGGAGCGGATCGCCGCTGAAGTGTGCGAGGAGGCGAAGCTCGATTTGCGAATAATCAGCGGAGAGGAGCTGGGTCCCAGGTGAGGCCACAAATGCGGCGCGAATTTCGCGGCCGAGCTCGGTGCGAATTGGAATGTTCTGGAGATTGGGACTGACGGACGAGAGCCTGCCAGTGGCTGTAGCCGCAGCTTGAAACGTGGTGTGAACGCGGGATTCAGCGTCGGCGAGCAGAGGAAGAGCATCGATGTAATTGGACTTCAACTTGGTGAGATGGCGGTATTCGAGAACGAGGCGGGGAACCTCGTGCTGCTCGGCGAGCTGCTCAAGGACATCTTGTGCAGTCGAGATCGCTTTGCCTTTGCCGCGCACGACGGGCGCCGGCAGTCCCATCTGGGTAAAGAGAACTTCGCCAAGCTGCTTGGGCGAGTTGACGTTGAAGCGCTTGCCCGCGAGTTCAAAGATGCGCTGGCCGACGCGCTCGATCTCGACGGCGAAGCGTTTGGAGAGCCCGTCGAGCACTGCAGTATCGATGCGGACGCCGGCGTGTTCCATGCGGAAGAGCACGGGCGCGAGGGGCAGATCGATGTCTGCGTAGACGCGGGCCACTCCGGTGCGTTCAGCCTCGGAGCGCAGCGAGGGGATGAGCGCATGGATGGCGGCCGCGGCGGCGGGAAGGGAAGCCGGCGCAGCCTCACCGTGGCGCGCAGCCACGTCTGCCAGTGCCTGCGTGGCATGGGTAGGATTGAGCGCGTAAGAGAGCAGCATCGAATCGTCGAGGGGGCCGCGCAGTTCCACGCCTAATCCGCCCAATACATGGAGGGCCAACTTCCAATCGTGCACGCGCTTGGGAACAGCGGTATCCTCGAGCAGCGCGCGCAGCTCGGGTGTGAGTGTAAGCCGCAGCGCAGTGCCGGGTTCGGCGCAGACGCCGATGTTGCAAATGGCTTTCTTTTCGGCTTCTTCAACGGCATCGAGCAGAGAAAGCGTCTGCGGGACTTCGTCTTCCGATTCTTCTTCACTGGGCTCCTGGGCGTCGAGCGCAAAGGCAAATCCATGCTTGCGCGCGGCTGCGAAGAATGAGGCGGTCTGTTCGGCGGTTGGTTGGTCAAGCAGATCGATTTGGGGCGCGGTCTTGGAGGGTTCGAGTTCGCGCAGCATCGAAGTGAACTCAAGCTCGGTGAACAACTCACGGGCAGCCTCGATGTCGGGCGGCGACGTTTCCATCGCGTGCAGATCGAGCGCGAGGGGGACGCGGCAGTCGATGGTTACGAGCTCTTTGGAAAGCAGCACTGCATCGCGATTTTGTTCGAGGGACTCGCGATAGCTTTTACGCTTGACCTCAGAGGACCGATCGAGCACGGCCTCAACGTTGCCGAATTCAACGATCAGATCGACGCTGCCCTTGTCGCCGATGCCAGGCGCGCCGGGTATGTTGTCGACGGTGTCGCCACGCAAGGCCATTACGTCGACGACCTTTTCAGGAGGCACGCCGAGGATTTCGGTGACCTTGGCCGGGTCGAGGATGAGGTTGTCTCTCTGGGGGTTGAGGATTTTGACCTGAGGCGTGACCAGCTGCATCATGTCTTTGTCGCCGGAAACGATGAAGACTTCGTGGCCCTGTTCGGCGGCCTCGCGGGCAAGAGTGCCGATGACGTCGTCGGCCTCAAAGCCAACGGCCTCGAGAACCGGAATGCGGAGCGCATCGAGGGAGCGGCGAATGTAGGGGATCTGCCGACGCAAGTCTTCAGGCATCGCTTCGCGATGGGCCTTGTAGCCCGCGTAGTTCACCTCGTCGAACGACTGTGTTTTGCCATTCCATTTACGCAGGGTGCCGATGGCGCGGGCGCGTTCATCGCGAAAGACCTCGCCGCTAACGTCGAAGACCGCCGCGAAGTAGCGCGGCTCGAAATCCTGGCGCAACTTTTTGATCATATTGACGAAGACGTAAGTGGCCGCCGTGGGCAGGCCGGAGCGCGTCGACATGGGACGGCTGCGCTGCATCGCGTGGTATGCGCGAAAGATGAACGACATTGCATCGAGCAGAAAGACAGGCGGTTTGGCTTGGTCTGGCACGCTACAGAGTCTATCAGGGAGAGTGCGCGCACGATGTCGATGCGAGAGCGCGCGGATGCGGAGGATTTTGCACGGCCTGAGGCCAATCTCGGAGCCGCGCCACGGGTTGACCAGAGGAATGCGGCTCAGCAGAGAATGCTTGCGGCACTCTTGCCGCTCGATCTCTGGCTAAATTAGTTTGGACCTATGGAGCCCCAAGCAGTTGAGCCCGAAGTGCACGCCGGAACACCGACCGGCGAACCAGCGCCGGCGCCCAGTTTTGTGAGGCGGATCTTTGGCAGGCACTTGATGGACATGTCGGTTCTGCTGTTGGTCGCGGTGGTTTTTTCGGGGCTGCGCGTGCCGGAACATTGCCTGGGCGATCCGGACATCTGGTGGCATCTCGCGGACGCGCGGATCCTGACCCAGACGCATCACTTCATTCATGCAGATCCATACTCATTTACGGTTGCAGGGCAGCGCTGGGTGAATCCGGAATGGCTCTCGGAGCTGCCGTATTGGTTTGGCTATGAATCATTGGGGCCGGTCGGCGTTTATCTGGCGACGTTGATCATTTTGGGCGCCAATATCTTTTTTCTGTATTGGCGGGCTTATCACAAGGCGCGTCATGCCGGAGTTGCGCTTTATATGGCTGCGCTTGGATTTGTGTTGATGCTGGTGAATGCAAATGCCCGGACGATCCTGGTCGCTTATCTTGCGTTGACGTGCGAACTCGCGATTCTAGAAGCGGTGGAGCGAGGGAAAGGGCGATTGTTGTGGCTGCTGCCGCCGCTGTTTTGCGTGTGGATCAACTTGCATGGGAGCTGGATTATAGGCCTGGGGCTGCTCGTGCTGTATGTTGCCTGCGGGTTGATTCGGATCAAGGCGGGAATGATCGAGCAGGAGGCGTTTGCCCTAAGTGATCGCAATCGGCTGCTGTTGGTGCTGGGGGCCTGCGTTGCGGTCCTGATGATCAATCCTTATGGTTGGCGGCTGATTTGGAATCCTATCGACATGGCAATGAATCAGACGCTGAACATCGCGAACGTTCAAGAGTGGCAGCCATTGAGCCTGGACTGGTTTGTGGGCAAGGCAGCATTTGCGGCGATTGCCCTGATGGTGATTTCAAATGCGGTGCACGGGCGAAAATGGAAGGTCTACGAACTGGCGTGGATGTTTTTTGCCTGGTACGCGGCCTTTGATCATGCGCGCTTTACTTTCCTTGCGGCGGTGGTGACGATTCCCATGATCGCCGGCGATTTGGCGCGCAGCTTCTTCCCGACCTCGAACGAAAAAACAATCCCGGCCATGAATGCGTTGATGGCGGCCGGCGTGCTTTGTGTGATTGCCTGGTACTTTCCCAGTCAAGCGAAGATGACGAAGGGAATGGCGAGGGAATGGCCGCTCGAATCTATTGCGTCGATTGAGCCCTCGTGGCGAACGCTGAATGAAGAACATCTGGGCGGACTGATGGACTTTGACGGCAAGCCGACCTTCATCGATACGCGCTGGGACATCTTTGAGCATCACGGCGTGATGAGCGATTTCCTCGACATACTTCACTCACACGATTCGCTGAGGCTGCTGGACAAATACGGAATCGACCATGTGTTGCTGAGGCAGGACGAGCCGCTCTCGTATCTGCTCGAACATACGCAGGGATGGAAGATTGTGCGCCAGGAGGGGGAAGGGCACGACCAATACACGTTATTTGCGCGGGCCAGTTGGGTCGCCGGCGCGGCAAACACACCAGCGGCGCACTGATCGATCTGGATCAGCTCATGAGCCAAGCCGGGAAAGATTGAATTGGAATGAATGGGGAAGCAGTTGGAGGGAGGAACAGCAGATAACAGTTATGTATGAACTGTTCCTGCCCTCGAACCAGAGAAAAGGAAAGTACGATCTGTGCCGCGCAAGTCTCGTTCGTTGTGGCGAGCGCAACCAGAGTTACAAAGTTAATCGTGCACGGTGAGCAAGTCACCGCGCGTGGCATAAGTCGGCCAGGGACGAACACGCACGAATGCCGTGCTAAGTCCGCGGGCGAGTGAGCTGGACGGATGCCGCGAACGCAAATTCGATGAGATCCTGTGCTTCTTCCAGTGCCAGGGTAAAGAAATCCTGACAGACGGCTTCAGCGGAATATTATTCGTTGACCTTTTCAGACGAGCCCGGCGGAGGAAAGTTATTCTCGGCAGGGCCAACAGACTAAGTTAGTTTAAGGTACTCTGAATTGCTCTTAAGTCGCTCGGCACAGTGCTTTCCACGGCGGTCACTGCCGCCGCATTAAAGCACTGCGCGAAGCGCAATCAGAGCATATATCAACGAACTATGAATAGGACCCCGTGCGCGTTCGCTGAGAATCCGGCAATGCCGAAAACTCGAGCTTATGTGAGCGAGCTAGCGAGATCGCTGCTGATGGTGTTGAATGCCTTGTTGATCTGGGTCGAGAGAGCACCCATGCCGGCGACGGCGCCAAAGGCAATCAAAGCCACAACGAGGGCGTACTCAACGAGATCCTGACCTTCTTCACTGGACATCAGGGTCTGCATCTTGATGTACATCTTGAGCATCAGATCGTTCATTTTTCTTTTTCTCCTATTTTGGTATGTTCGGCCACAGGCCGGCTTACAAGTTCTATTGCAACTGTCTTGCCATTACTGGGATCTACTGCACTCCATTAGAAATCAATGACTTAGAAGAAGTCAAGCAAAATTTGATGTATACTCCTGTACACACTTTTTGGGGCTTTTTCGGCTCTCACGTATACATCCCACCTAAGTGTCAGGTCCGTTTTGGGACATGATTGTATCGAAATAAGCCTCGTCCCGATTGGGATGGGAATCTGGTGGCAATTTCTCATGGGTTTACCAGTCCGTTGGCGTTCGCCGCGGAGGAAACCGGGCGAAATTCGAGCTGATCTCCGGGCCTGGCCAGAGTCGGCGCGACAGAGCCGGCCGGCAATTCAACGATGGAATGCGCGGTGAGGCACGCTGAGAGCCGCCAGGGAGGAACATTGGTTCGTATCTTGGCGATGCGGTTGTGACGATCGAGGTAGACGAGGTCGATGGAGAATCGCATCCAGAATGTGTGTACGGCCTCGCAGGGCACAATCCACAGTCCCTCTCCAGGGCCGAGCCCATTTCGACCGAGGAGCCCCTTGGACCGTTTGGCGCTGCCGCCAGCCAGCTCAATTTGATCGGCCAACTCCGTGCTGCGAGTTACGTTGAAGGCGACAAATCGCTCTTCGAGGGCAGGAGCAGGCGCGTCTGCGGCTTTGCCTTGCTGACCCGTGAGTTTTCGCCAAAACTCGCTCATTCTGCTCCCTTCGTTGTAGTACGATCTTGACCCGCACGCATGCAGAGTCGATCGAGTGGTACAGATTCTGCGATGCCGACCAGCAAGAAGCCCCATCCGATGCTGTGGATGGGGCTCATTGGTCTGGACTATGGACCGTGCAGTTTTGCTCCAGAATCCTACTGAGGAGTCATACCGCCCGAGGAGCCGGTGCCCATGCCTTGGCCGGCACCACCGAACCCGCCCGAGCCGCCATCATTGAGCTGCTGCTCCGGCTTCATGCTGTCGATCAACTGTTCGACCGGGATGGTTGCAGGCGCCTGCCCCTGATCACCGGTTGTGGCATCGGGATTATGCATCGGGGTATTTGAGTTTGGCGGCAGGAAGCTCTGTGTGAACTTGGGTAGCGGAATCTCGGAGCCTGCGGCAGTTGGGGTGACGATCTCAGGGGTCACAATAACGATGAGCTCGGTATTGTTCCTCTGGCGTTGCATTGATTGGAAGAACTTGCCGAGAATCGGAATGTCGCCGAGGAAGGGAATTTTCTGGAAGGTCTCGTTCTCCTGGTTATCGAGGAGACCGCCAATCGCAAAACTCTGTCCATTGCCGAGTTCGACTTCAGTTTTTACGCGCCGGATGGTAATGGCAGGTTCCACGAATCCAGCGATTGAGACCGCGTCGGCGAAGTCCAAAGCGCTGACTTCAGGCGCGACCTGGAGGCGAATCGTTCCGCGTGGAGTGATGGTCGGAATGAAAGCGAGGCGGATTCCATATTCCTTGAATTGGATGGTGACCGCACCGCTGCCGCCAACGCCGGCTCCCTGGACAGTTGGAAATGGATATTCGCCGCCAGCGAGGAAGCTGGCCTGCTTACCGTTTTGGGCGAGGATATTCGGCTCAGCAAGCCGCTCCACCAGGCCCCGTTGCTCGAGCGCTTCAATCGTTGCTCCAAGATTGAGGCCGGGATAGAAGGCGAAGAGGTTTAGCTCGTTGCCGAGGGTCACCGATGGCGATGTGGTGAAAAGGCCGTTGGAGGCAACTGAGCCAGTGAGGGCGATGGACGGAGGGCTGTATTCACCCGTGGACATGCCACCGACGGTATTGCCAAATCCGGTGCTGAACAGGTTGAAACCGAGCTGCCGTTCCTTGTTGCGATCGACGCTGGCAAAGCGCACCTTGAGCAGAATCTGGCGCTCAGCATCGGGCACTCTGACATTGAGCAGGTTGACGACCTTGCCGCCGGTGGAAGCAATCAGGACGGCGCGGTTGGAGCTGGTCAAATCCGCGACGGTGCCGCGCAGATAGACATTGGCGCCATCGATGGTGACGTTGACTTCCTGGCCAGGCAATTCGGTCCTGAGCTGCCGGCGGATGGAATCGATCTCATCGTGGCTGGCGTAGGTACTGGGCCGAACCGTGACATTGAAGAATTGGCGACCGCCGCCCGTGTCCCAAAGAATCAGGGTCGTCTCGCCGGGAACTTTGCCGTTGACCAGCACCTGAGTCGGGCTCACGGCGGTCGCTTCAGCGAAGTCACCGAGGCCGACGACGACCTGTTTGATGGGGCGCGCGAGGTCGAGGACAACGGATTTGCCGACGGTGACCGAAAGGTCGTTGGACGAATCCTGACTAACAGGGCCAACGGGGGTCATGACGGGCGTCGCAACCGGCGCGGGGGGCTGCGCGGCGGGCACACCATTCTGGCCGGAGGGTGGTGCAACCTGAGCGGCGGGCGCCCCAGCTTGCGCCGCCTCTGCCGCGGCCTGAGCATGCAGGCCGGAAGGCACGCATAAGATAAAGGTCACTGCGCTGAGACTGGCTATGATAACGCCGGTTCTTGCTTTCACTGTTGTCCCCCGGTAGAAGCGAATTTCTCTTCAGACTTGGTAGCGCCGTTAATGACTGTAATCGTGAAGGGCTGCGGCGCGGCAGGTCTGGGCTTTTTAGATACGGCTGCTACTTTAACTGGGGACGGCGGCTTGGGCCCTCCCGTAAAGAGGTTTGTCATGGCAGTCTCCGGGACGGGCGTAATGGTGGTGTCCAGGGGATTGCGGAGAACGAGCTGAATATGCATCTGACTGCTGGCCAGGGACAGAATCTGTGCATCCTCCGGAGTGACGAGAAGGTTCACAACCTGCACCTGCTGCGGTTTGCCTTCGGGATCTTTCTGAATATCTGTACCGGCCGAGAGCACTTCAATGTTCTGAAGGATGGTCTTGGTTTCTGTATCCTGAGTGGGTCCCTGATTGGGCGGCACACCGGAGACCAGCACATCGACACGCATTCCAGGGGTGAGGAAGCCCGCGACACCGACAACCTCATCGACCTTGACCGCGCAGGCTCTCATGCCGGGGCTGATGGTGGCCGCCAGGCCGCCGCCGGAACCCATGGGAGCCAGCCGGTTATCGAGGACCGGTTCTCCTGTATAGATATTCGAAATTACGCCACGTCCGATTGCATTCTTTTTATCGGTGATGGTGCCCGGAGCCGCGGAGCCCACAACGGAAATCGTCTTCAAATCGCTGTCGGCAAGGATAGTGCCAATTTTAATATCTCTTGCGGCCGCAACCAGAGTTGTCGCCTGCTGCGGTTTTGCCGCAGACAGCTTCATCCCGACCATGCGCCAGATGATGTACGAACTGCCGGTTGCAACGACCAAAGCGACCAGTAGGATGACAAGCAGTCTTCGGTTCATTCAGAAATCCTGTCTTCGCCAGATGTACTGCGTTTTGCCGTTCCTGCAACCCCTAGCGATGCGATGGCAAGATGCACCGGCGAACGGCTCTCGCCGAGTTTTAGATTCACTTGGTTTAGCCCCAAATGAGGATTAATGAGGATGAAGTATAGCACTGATACATATGCAACCCGTCAACAAAAAATAGCCTCGCAAACCTCTAGTACCCGCAACAATACTCTCACTTTCGTCACGTCTGGCAGTGCGTAAATACAGCGTCTAAAACAGGTCGCCACCGGGATCAAATCGTGAGCTGTGGCCCCATTAAAAGCCAAGCTGGGTCAAAAGGGAAAGCACAATTCAATCGATCATCGTTACGGTCGACTGATCTAATCCATTACTGATCGAAAGGAGCAAAGCCGTGCAAGTTACTTTTGGTTTTTAGCCCTAACTCCGGTCACAAAACGAGTCTTTAGACTTATCGGGTATCTGCGTCACAGAACGCAAAACCTTATGTTCGGATCGATGCCTATGAGAATACTGATTGGCGCTGTCGCATTCAAGCAAAAACGCGCGCGGCCAGTGACCCCGGTGTATTCGAAGCCAGGCTGGAGACGCGGCCGGATTTTGAACCTAAAGTCACCTTGTTTGCCAATGTGTAGATGCGCTGGCGTGGTCACTCTGCATGTAAAGTAGGAGCAAGCACAGCAAGAGAGGAATTCTATCCCGCCATGGGGCCTTCCCTACCGATTTCGCTTTTTGCGGAGCCGTCAAAATCGAGTTCGAGGCCGACGTCGTACCTGGTTTCGGCGGTGGTGCATACCGTGCTGGTCGGTGTGATCCTCTACGGCTTCCTGTTTGCGCCCAGGATCAATATGAAGGATGCGGCAGACCGCTACACATTGCGGGAAGTCGACATCAATGATCCAGACCTCGCGCGGAGGCTGCAGGCGGGAAACAGCGCCATGTATCCCGGGAAGCAGTCGACGGCTCACTCGGATGCAGCGCATAGTCTTCCGTCGCCGGCGTCCTCGGCCATGAGCCAGATCCCGAAGCTGCATTTGGCCGACAAGACCATCGTGCAGCCCGATATTCCGATCACGCCGGTGATCATGAAGCACACGCCGCTGCCGTCGCTGGTTTTGTGGAATGCGCAGTCGCCGAAGGTAAAGCTCATCGCGCCCCCGCCGACGCCGAAGATGGCGAACGTCGATGTGAAGCCGGTTTTGACGCGGCCGACGCCGCAACCCAATATTTCCGAGATTCCGATCGGGCCGACGCCGTTCCCGAGCAAAGTGCAGTTGCCGATGGCGGGCTCGAGCACACCGGTCCAGGTGAAGGGGCCGGACCTGGCGCAGCGCATTCCGCAGACTCCGTCGAATCTCTCGACCGAATTGAGCTCCGGTGCCGTGATCTCGATCTCGGAGGAACACATCGCGCAGGGCACGATCATGCTGCCTCCGGCGAACCAGACTGCGGCGGGCGACCCGAACGGAGCGCTGGGCAAGGGCGACAGCGGCAATTCTCCGCAAAATGGCTTGGGGCACTCGACCAACCCGGGCACGCAAAACGGCGCGCAACAGAGCCAGGGCGCCCAGGGAAACTCAGCCGGTCCGACCGGCAACCAGCACGGAACGAACGCGGCAAACGGGGCGAATGCTGGGAATGGGAAGTCGAACAACGGACCGGCAAATGCTGGATCAGGCGGGCAGGGAGACGAGCCCGGTTTTTCGCGCGTAAGCCTGCCGCCCAATGGGCAATATGGAGTTGTGGTTGTCGGCTCTCAATTGACCGATCAGTTTCCTGAGACGGCCGAGCTGTGGGGCGGACGGCTGATCTACTCGGTATATCTCAAGGTGGGGCTGTCGAAGAATTGGATTCTGCAGTATTCGCTTCCGCAGAACACTCCTGCGCCGCCGCCGGGAACTGAGAATCATCTGGAAGCGCCCTGGCCGTTTTACATTGTGCGGCCCAACGAAGGCATCTCAAATGTGAATGCCGATGCGCTCATGGTGCACGGCTATGTGACGATGTCGGGGCGCTTCGAATCTCTGGACGTGGTGTTTCCGCCCAGCTTCAGGCATGCACAGACGCTGGTTGCGGCGCTTCAACAGTGGCAGTTCCGCCCGGCCAAGCACAACGGGCAGGCGGCAAAAGTCGAGGTGTTGTTGATTATTCCGCAGGATCAGGACTAAAGGCTGGCAGTGACTGCGCAGCTCAGTTGGCGGGACTGCTATTCGGAGTTTGCTTCCTTCAACCGCGACAGGAAGCGCTCCAGAGTCTTTTTGTCGGCGCCATGCTCTCGGAGCGAATCGCTGCTATGGGAATCGGTGGCCCTGGAAATCACAAATGCGAGTCCCAGTCCATCGCTGCCCCAGCGAACCACGCGGGACTGGACGGCGATCGAATCGTCAAGGTTCTGGCCGTCGCTATCGGTCCTCTGCAGCGTCATGAGGACCATGGTGCCAGGAAACCAGCGCTCCTCGGTGAGAAGGTAGAAGCCTGAGGAACTGATGTCGGCGATCTGATACGCGCGCGGGGCGCTTCCAGTCCAGTAGTAGGCGACCAGGCCAGGTAATGGATGCCTCTGCGCCCGCCGGCGGTCGGAGGACAGCCAATTCTTAAGCCAGGCCTTTAGCGAATTGGGTTTTGCACTTTTCGGCTCGAAGTTATCCATCGCTCCTGACCTCGGGTACAGGGCTTGCTCTTGGGTCGTGGTGCTCAGCGTGGCATTGCGGGCCGAGTGCCCATTGCCATTCTCTATTTGCTTTGAGGATACAGCACCTGCAGGGGTTGCAGCGGAAAATGAACTCGAAATCCGCTCCAGCCGCCGTTCCATCTCTGCCGCGACGCAGATCACAAGTTGATCGCCGGGCTGGGTTTGCGAAGAATAGATCGTGTGAGTCGGCAACGCCAGTGCGCTGGCGGCATCGCTCTTGAGAATCTCGACGTTGGAGGTCGGGAAGGACTCGACTTCCTGAATTACTCGATATTCTTCATCCAGGTAGACCAGGTCGATCGGGGAAAGTCCGTTTGCCGGGGGCATGCCCCGGAATGGCGTCATCCAAAGCCCACTGTCAGCCCTTGCAGTGAGTTTCTCAAACAAGCCGCGAAGTTGGTGAACCGTAGTATCGGCTACGGTGACTCCCAAACTAAGGAAGCTTTCGCGCGTTTGATTGTAAACGCAGTACTTTTGCCCTTCCATATCCCCTCACCGCTCCCGAAGGCTGCCAGGAAGCAGGGCGTGTTTCAAATAGCTAACCAGTGCACTATGGTCGCGAATCCATCCATCTAAAAAGAAATCGAATGCAGACTGAGTCCGGACCCTGATCAATCGTCGGTATAAGTGAATTCATTCATCTTAAAAATGCGTGGCTCGTGTTGCCGGCAGAGCAAGGTCTCAGAGAAAGCAGGGTAAATAACACTCCGGCCTCGGGAGCAAGCACCCGGCAGGCGTGATCAAGGATGGGCCCCGGCAAGACTCGCGTCGGTATGCCACCCAGTCTTGAGCGAAGTTGCCGTTACTTGACCTGAGTGCGGCGGCGCTGAATCAGCACGACCAGGACGAGCACGAACAGAACACCGGCAACAACCCGGATAATGGTCGATCCATCCATTGGGATACTCCTTTCCAAAGCGGTGATGTGAATCTTTGCCAACGCGGCGCGGCAAATGCACGCCGCGCTGGCGCTGCTCCATCGCTACGCTACTTCACGCTCTTGCGACGGCGCTGAATCAGGATGACCAGCACGATCACGAACAGAACGCCGGCGGCAACTCGAATAAGCGTCGAACTATCCATTGCAATGCCCCTTTCCAAGACTTTGAAACCTGTTGCGGCCAGCGTCGCGCGCTTGGCTTGCTTCATTGGCCCGCGTGTGACTACTTCACACTTTTGCGGCGGCGCTGAATAAGAACGACCAGCACGATCACGAAGAGCACGCCGGCAGCGACCCTGATAAGCGTCGATCCATCCATTGCAATTCTCCCTTCTATTAGTTTCCAAACATCGATTTAAACGAATCCGACATCATGATCACGGCCGGACCCAGAACCACGACAAACAGGGAAGGAAAGATGAACAGCACAAGCGGGAACAAGAGCTTGACGGAGAGCTTTGCGGCTCTCTCCTCAATCTCCTGGACGCGCTTGGTCCTCAGCGTGTCAGAGTGCACGCGGAGTGTTTTGGCAACGCTCGTACCAAACTGTTCTGACTGAACGAGCATGGAGACGAGATTGCGCACAACGTCGACGCCGGTGCGATCGGCGAAATGCTTCCAGGCGTCGGAGCGGGCGCTGCCGGCGCGCTGCTCGAGCGCGACGACGGTGAGTTCGTCGCTGAGGACGGGCTGGGAATGGTGCAATTCCTCTGCGGTGCGGGCCGTGGCCTGGTCGAGACTGAGTCCGGCCTCAACGCAGATGACCAGCATGTCGAGAACGTCGGGCAATCCGCGCCGAATCTTGGCCTGGCGATTGGAGATGAACTTTCCGAGAACGAAATCGGGGGCCAGGAAGCCGAGGCCTACGCAGGCAATGTAAATGAAAATCGGGCTGTTGTTGCCCAGACCGGTGACCCAGGCGATGATGCAGAGGGCAAGGGGCGTGATGACCTTGGCGCCGTAGAAGATCTTGACCGCGGAGTCTTCGCGGAAGCCCGCGCGGACCAGGCGCTGCTGGACGACTCCGACCTCGGCCTCGCTTCTGGGGACAACTTTTTCAAAGCGTTCGACGACGCCTTCGAGGACCTCGCGGGTATCGAGGATGGTGGTTTTGAGGCTCTTCTGCGCCCTGACCTGCGGGTTGATGGCGGAGGTGATGCGAGCCTGGATCGTCTCGCGATAAAACACGAGCAGCAAGACAATCGTGATAAGCGCGAACACGGAGAAGAATGCTGCGATTGCTATACCCATAATTCCCCTTTACACGTCCATGTTGACGATCTTGCGAATGATCAATCCACCGATGACGATGAGGCCTCCGGCGGCATAGAGAAGCTTGACTCCCATTTCGCGCTGCCAGAGCAGGCTCATCATTTTTGGATTGATGAAGTACAAAGCGCATCCCAGCGCGATGGGCAGTCCGGTGAGAACCATGCCGGTAAGGCGGCCCTGCGCGGTGTGGGTCATGACCTGGCGCTTCAGGCGGAAGCGTTCGCGAATGACTTCGGCGGTTTTCTCGAGCACTTCAGCGAGGTTGCCGCCGCTCTCTTTCTGAATCAGGATGCCGGTGATCACGATGCGTAGATCCTGAACCGGCATGCGCGTGACCATGTTTTCAAGGGCGGTCTTCAACTCCAATCCATAGTTCTGTTCGTCAAAGCAAACGCGGAATTCGGAGCCGACCGGATCGGGGCACTCGCGGGTGACCAGGCCGAGCGCGGAGTTAAGACTGTGACCGACGCGGAGCGCGCTGCAGATCAGATCGAGCGCTTCGGGGAGGCCTTCTTCAAACTTGCTGAGGCGCTTGTTGCGCTTGAACATCACAAAGCCTATGGGAGCGAATCCGAAAACGGCTCCTCCCAGGAGCGAGAAGGCGATGGCGCCGGTGCGCAGATAGATCAAGTACCCCGGGATTGCGAAACAGCCGAGGCACATCAGGACGAGCCCGCCGACGGTCCATTTCAGATCGGCCTGGTAGAGCATTCTGCGCAGACGCGGGGTGAGCTCGATTTTGCGCAATGCCTGATCGATCCAAGGGATGGTGCTGAGGAGCTCATTTTTGCGAACGTCGATCAGCAGGTCGGTCATATCCGACTTGGTTTTGCCCGTGGCCAAGGCCGAGTCGAGCCGGGCGAGCATAACCTTATCCTGCTTTGAGGCTCCGACTCCTGTGGCCGCAGCCAGCAGGGCAATCACCAGGAACACTGCGATGAATACCGTAATCGCGATTAAAAGCATGGCCCAACCTCCTCTCGGCTTAACTTACTTCGGTGACACGTTCGAACAGGCTCGGGGGCAGGAAGATGCCGGCGGTGCGGAGCTGCTCGAGGAAGCGGGGACGAATGCCGCTGGGCTTGAATACGCCAAGCACTTTGCCATTCGGCCCAATCCCTTTTTTCTGGAACGAGAAAATCTCCTGCATGCTGATGACGTTCTCTTCCATGCCCGTGATTTCGTGAATGCTGATGCACTTACGGGTGCCGTCACTGAGACGCGTGCACTGCACGACGATAGTGATGGCCGACGCGATCTGCTGGCGGACGGTCTTCTCAGGCAGGCTCAGGTTGCTCATGGCCACCATGGACTCAAGTCGGGTGAGGGCGTCGCGCGCCGTGTTGGCGTGGACGGTGGTCATTGAACCCTCGTGACCGGTGTTCATGGCCTGCAACATGTCGAAGGCTTCTTCGCCACGAACCTCGCCGATGACGATGCGGTCGGGGCGCATACGGAGGCTGTTGATGAGCAATTGCCGCTGACGGATGGCGCCCTGGCCCTCAACGTTGGGCGGGCGCGTCTCGAGGCGCACGATGTTCTCCTGCGCCAACTGCAACTCGGCCGCGTCTTCGATGGTGATGATGCGCTCGTTCTGCGGAATGTACTGAGAAAGGATGTTGAGGAAGGTGGTTTTACCGGCGCCGGTGCCGCCCGAGATCAGAATGCTGAGTCGCGCGCGCACGGCCGACGAGAGCAGCTCCATCATTTCGGCGGAGATACTCTTCAACTGCACGAGTTGATTGGCGGCCAGAGGGCCGGTGCCGAAGCGGCGGATGGAGAGCGAAGGGCCGTCCAGCGCCAGCGGCGGAATGATGGCGTTGACGCGCGATCCGTCGGGAAGACGCGCGTCGACCATGGGTGACGATTCGTCGACGCGGCGGCCCACGCGCGAGACGATGCGATCGATGATCTGCAGCAGGTGGCGATCGTCGCGAAAAGCGGCGTCGGCGCGGGTGAGGAGCCCGCCTTTTTCAATAAAGACGTGGTCTTTGTCGTTGACCAGGATGTCGGAGATCTTCTGGTCTTTGAGCAAGGGCTCGAGCGGGCCCAGGCCGAACACCTCGTCGAGAAGATCGGTCTGAATCTTTTCCTGCTCGTCGAAGCTCAGTGGGACGCGGCGATCGCTGATGATCTCACTGATAATGCTGGACACTGCCTGGCGTGCCTGGTTGGAGTTAACGCGCGACAGTTTCTCGAGATCCAGTTTGGAGATCAGGGTCCGGTGAACTTCAGATTTAAAGCTCTCAAGATTTAGATGTTCCACTTTGCACCATTCCGTTTAAAGGTTTTATGTGGTGAACCCCCGGCTCAGCCGAACAGGCTGAACCCCTTCTTCTTTTCAGGTTTGGCGGGCAATCCGCACGCCGTTCTTGCCATATCCTGGATCGCTCTTGCAATCATCGAGTCCTCCAGGGCCAACGGTGTTGCCTCGTTCTGCATGCGGCGCACCGTCACGTAATCGCTGGGAATCTTCCATTGGACGGGGCGGGTGAGCGCCTTTGAAATGTGCTCCTCATCCACTCCACCGGAGCGGGGCATAAAGCGGTTGAGCACGATCTCGAGATTGGAACCGCCGCTCTTGAAATACTCCGAAATCACGCGATGCGAATTGCGCAGCTCGGGAATGCCGGCCTGCATGACCAGGTAGACGGTATCGGCGCGCTCGACCAGCGTAGTACCGCTCAAGTCGAATCGCGAACCGGCGTCGACAACGACATAGTCATATGCCTGGCGGGCCACGGCGATCAGCTTTTCCACGGCCTCGTTGTTGACCTCAACCTGGGGAAACTTGCCCGGCGCCGCGAGCACAAATAATCCGGAACTGTGCTTGGCGAGGAGCTTGGAAAGAAAATTCTGATCCATGCGGCTGTAGTTCTGCAGCGCGTCGACGGTGGAGAACTGCGAACTGATGCCGAGATTCAACGCCGCATCGCCCAAGGGAAGATCGAGGTCAATCAACAGCGCGGTCTGATTGCATTCCTGCACCAGCGACACGGCGAAGTTGCAGGCGACGGTGGTCACGCCCGATCCGCCTTTGCCGCCGAGAAACACCAGCACTTTTCCGCCGGGACCGGCTTTGGTGCCTTGTTTGGTCGCCGGCCTTCGCGCCCAGGCGCGGGACAACGCTTCATTGAGCGGAGGCACCGCGATCGGATGAGGCAGGAATTCACGAGCCCCTGCCCGCATGCAGTTCATCAGCAGGTTGGGATCGTTGCTCATGGAATAGACCATGACCGTCACAGTCCCGCTGGCCGCGATGTTTTCGACAAGTTCGAGAGCGTAATTCTGGTCGCTGTCGAGGTCGATGATGACGACATCGAAATCCTGTTCCATCATGCGCGGCACGTCGTTGAGCTTGCTGGGATAGGCAGTAAATTCGCGAACCGATGCGGCCTCAGACTCGGCAAGCGCATTGGCAACGATTCTGCGTCGTGCGTCGTGCGGCCCGATGAGGGCAACTGACAAACCACTGGAACCGAGAACGTCATGATCTGGGTTTTGAAAGTTGGTCGACATTACCTGTCCGAAACTCCTGGCTGCTTTTTGTTCTTAGTGTCGATTAAATCTGCTTATCGTGAATTAAATCCCGCGCAACACAACATCGATGCTGTTTGTACTTACTTTACCTTCAAATCAATGCGCAAAAAATGACATGATCGCGCCAATCGCGATCGCCGGCGCATAGGGCATTTTACGAGCCAAGGGATTGGATAAGGTCAGCGCCGGAGTGCCTTCCGCTTTCCGTTTTCCCCGGGCGAATAGCAAGTCGCCGGTATCTGTAAAAAGCTCCCCCATAAATCCGCCAAAGATGGCCCATACGACAGCCATGATTCCTCCGACAATGCCGGTGATGATCAGGGCCAGAAATAATTGCATCGGACCGACCCATGCGCCGATTGCAGCGCAGAGTTTTACGTCTCCCATCCCCATTCCGCCCATCCAGGCAAGAATGCCAAAAAGAAATAACCCCAAAACCATTCCTGACAAGCTCTGCACCGTTCCCGTTGCATGCCAACTCTTGGGACCGAACGACGCAGCAATACCGGCTGCCAGAAAAGGTAGCACCAGCCAGTTGGGGATGCGGCGGCTGCGCATATCGGTAAAGGTGGACACTGCCAGAACCACAACAGTGGGCCACCAAGCGATCGAATGCAACTCTGCCCCCTTCATTCCCGTTCTGAATACAGGTGATGTCTATTTCTATGCAATTGTCACTCCAAAAATAGATAAGTCAAGACGTATTAATTCAATGTGATACACCGAAGTTCATGCCCTCAACTGTAACCGGCTGTATACGTAAAACCCGGCCGTGAAGCGCCTCGTTTACACCGATTTGAGAGCTTCCAGCGGTCCTTTTCATCGATATCCGGTTGTCGTGCGCTTGCATTCTGGCCGACGGCTGGTGTTTTTTCTGCCCCAAAATCGAGCGGCCGAACTGAACATTAAACCCTGAATCTCCACTATCTTCGGTGCTGCAAAACTGGTGCAGCGGAGAACTGGCCGTGACCGAAAAAACTAACTTGGAGTTCACTCGTATACTACCCGACAAACATGCAGTCGCCATAGCTAAAAAACCGATATCGCGAAACCACTGCGTGCCGGTAGGCTGCGAGGACCTGCTCGCGGCCGGCAAAAGCACTGATCAGCATCAGCAGGCTCGATTGCGGCAGGTGAAAATTGGTCATCAGCGCTCGGACGACCTGAAACTGGAACCCAGGCGCGATGAAGATCCCGGTTGCGCCCGATTGGGCAGTCAAGGGTCCGCCTTCCGCGGCCTGCGCGGCGGCCTCAAGGGTGCGCACCACGGTTGTGCCGACGGCAACGACACGACGGCCCTCACGGCGGGCGCGGTTGACGGCATCGGCAGCTTCGGGCGAGATTGCATAGCGCTCGTTGTGAAGCCGAACCTGATCGACGTGCTCAACCCGCAGAGGGGCAAAGGTGCCCAGTCCCACGTGCAGGGTGACGCGGGTGATCTCGACGCCTCGCTTTGCCAGTTCGTCGAGTGTCTGCTCTGTAAAGTGCAAACCGGCCGTGGGAGCGGCCACTGAGCCTCGTTCCTGCGCAAAGACGGTCTGATAGCGCTCCTTGTCGGGGGCCGCGTCGTCGCGCCGGATATAGGGCGGCAATGGCATGTGGCCGATGCGGTCGAGAGCAGCGAAAAAGTCTGGAACCGGTGCAAAGCGCAGGAGACGCTCGCCAAAATCGCCACGTTCGAGGACTTCGGCCTGGAGCTCGGTTTGTCCGGACGTGCCGGCAAAGACGAGCTGCTCGCCGACTCCGACTTTGCGCCCCGGCCTGACCAGCGCGCGCCACTCGCCGTCCTGGGCCGGCTCGGTCAGCAGCACCTCAACAAGCCCGCTCGGCTGCTGGCGGTCGTGGACGAGCGTGCGCCGGGCATACAGCCGCGCCGGAATCACCCGAGTGTCGTTGAGAACCAGGAGATCTCCCGGGCGCAGGAGAGAAGGGAAGTCGCTGAACTGCGCGTCGCGCAGCGCGCCATCGCTGCGATTCATCACCAGCATGCGGCTTTGGCCGCGCTCAGCAGGAGGCTGCTGCGCGATCAGTTCCTGGGGAAGATCGAAGTCGAAGTCGGAGACGCGAAGGCCGGTTGCTAAATCGCTCATTGCGTGGGCTTCTTAAAGTGCTGGAGCGCCCGCAGCCGCGCTCGTTCGATCGCTGCGTTTAACTCTTCGCGCTTAGGCTCCATCTGTTCGGCGGGCAAATCGGCGGGAACGTGTGTGGGCCGCGCCCAGCTCACGCAGATGCGCGTGAAGGGCTTGGGGATGAGGAATCGATCCCATGAGCCGAGGGTCCAGGCCCGTTCCGGCTCAAGGTGAAATGCACCGATGGGCGCGCCGGTCGATTGCGCCAGTTTGATGGGCCCCGTCTTGGTTTGATAGATCGGGCCGCGTGGTCCGTCGGCGGTGAAAATGGCCGTTCGCCCCGACTCGATTACGCGATTCAGACCCAGCAGCCCTTCCCGCGCACCGCGCGAACTCGATCCGCGCACGGCATCGAAGCCGAGCATCTTGAGAATGCGCGTGATTAATTCGCCATCAAAACTCTGACTGATCAGGATCACAGCGCCCGAGCCTCGCCAGTAGAAAGCGCAGGGCAGAACGCACTGGTGCCAGAAGCAGTAGATCTCCGCGGGGGGCTTCTGACTACCCAGTACTGGAGTGACGCCCTCCTCGGCGATCACTTCATAGCGCCAGGTTTTGCCGAAGATCAAGATCAGCGCCCAGACGATGCGCGGAACCACAGCCAGCACTAGGCACTGGCCAAATGTGAATCTGGGACTGGCTTCGGCGGTCACTCTCAGGATTCTATCTGCGCAGACCTGCTTCGGGAGCGGGTCTTAGCTGTAGCGGAGCCAGCGCAGAACTTCGGGCAAGGTGGCTCGTTTGCCGTACATGAGGATGCCGACGCGATAAAGCCGCGAGGAGAACCACAGCGTGCCAAGAATGCTCAGCACCAGCAATCCGATTGAAACGGCAAACTGCCAGAGCGGTGGGATCTCCGACGCCATGCGAAGAAACATCACGATCGGCGCGGTCGGCGGAAAAAGCGATGCGGCGACCGACCATACCGAGTTTGAGTCATTCACGATCAGCACGATCATGGCAAAGCTCAGCCAGGTGGGAGCGGCGGCAAGGGGCATGTACATCTGCAGCTCCTGCTCGGTCTCGCACGTGGCCGCGAGGCCGGCAAAGAGCGAACTGTAGAGCAGGTATCCCAGGACGAAGTAGACAGGGAAGAGAATCGCCTCGGTCCACGTGAAATGAATGGAGAGCTGGCCGCTCATCATGGCCGCAGCGAAGGGTGAGAATAAAATCGCCGCCCCGGCCACAAGCCAGATGGCGATCTGGGTCAACCCGACGGCGCCGACGCCAATCAGTTTTCCGGCCAGCAAGTCGCCTGGTTTCGCAATCGCCAGCATCACCTCGAAGATGCGCGAGGTTTTCTCCTGAATGATGGAGCGGGCCACGTTCATGCCGTAGATCATGGTCGTCATCGACAGCAGAATGGCCATTACATAGCCTTTCCAGAACGACGACTCCGCATTGGTCCTGACGACGCTGCCGTTTTTCTTCACCTGATATGTGTTGATTTCGACGCCGTCAACAAGCGTATCCGCTTCGCTCTGCTTCATGCCGCCTGCGGTCAGGCGCGCATCCAGCATGGCGTGGGTGAGCGCTGAGCTGAGCCGCGCCGTGGTGATGAAGTCTCCCGCTGATTGCGACGTATACGTGGCTGTAGGGGGCTTTCCCGGCGAGGTATCAACATAGAGAAGTCCGTCGATCTGCTTGGTTGCCACTTGATCGACTAGCGCAGCGCGTTGTTGATCGGATGCCGGAGCAACGACGTCAACTGATGCCTTGGCTTTTTTGTCGCCGACGAGCTGATTGCGAATCTCCTGCGCGAGGACAGGATCGGACGCTGCAACGGCCATATGCCGGTTGGAGCCGAGGCCGAGGCTCGACAGATAGCCGACGCCCACGATCACCGCGAAGACCGCGGGCAGCCCGATGGTGGTCATTCTGAATGCGCGTCCGCGGACCTGCTCAAGATACTCGCGCCGCGCGATCAGCAGCAGATTACGCATCAGCTTTGCCTCCCACGGTCCAAATGAAAATCTCTTCGAGCGACGGCTCAACAAGCTCAAAGCGGAATATCTTTGCTCCAGCCGAAGCCTCCTGCAGGAGCTTTTGTGCATTGCCGTGCGGTTTCAGCTTGATCTCGGCGTGGCCGGAGAAGTTTTTGGCTTCTGCAATCTCTGGGCTCTTGAGGAAGTCGGCGCTGCCCTCAAACTCAACCACAACGTGGTTGCGCTCGTAGCGCGACTTGATCTCGCGCACGCGCCCTGCCAACACTGCCTCGCCCTTGTTGATCAGGCAGATCGAATCGCACAGTTTCTCCACCTGGTCCATGCGATGGGTAGAGAAGACGATGGCCTTGCCCTCGTCTTTTAACTCGAGGAGGGTGCGCTCAAGCAGCTTGGCGTTGACGGGATCCAATCCGCTGAAAGGTTCGTCCATCACGATCAGGCCCGGATCGTGGAGCAGAGACGCGATGAATTGGATCTTCTGCTGCATTCCTTTGGAGAGCTCTTCGGTCTTTTTGCCGAGCACATCGTCGATCTCGAGTCGCTTGGCCCAAGTGACGGCTCGTTTGTTTGCCTCCTCTTTTGTGAGGCCATGCAGTTCACCAAAGAAGGCGAGCTGCTCCTGCACTCGCATTTTTTTGTAGAGACCGCGCTCTTCGGGCAGATAGCCGACGCGCTCCAGCAATTTGCGATCAAAAGGCTGGCCGAAGAGACTCACAGTGCCGGAGTCGGGCAGCGTGATGCCCATCATCATGCGGATGGAACTGGTTTTGCCGGCGCCATTGGGGCCTAGCAGGCCAAACATCTGGCCCGCGTCGATCGACAAACTCAGATTGTGGACGGCGACCTTGTTCTCGTAGGCCTTGGTCACTCCGGCGAGCTCGACGACTGCCATTCATTCTCCCGTTGCGCGAGGCCGGATGCGGTTGGGAACCCTGGGGACCGGTCTGGGTGAAGTATAACCAAGCGAAACGCGCCGCCCATTGCAGTACGCATGGATGCGAGGGCCGCGTCCCGCGTGGCGAATCAACGGGACCGGTTCAGCTGTGCTTGTTGTATTCGGGCCGCCCCGCCATCATCAAACCACTGCTCTTCTCGCCGTGGATGTATCGGCAACACCAGTAGGTTTCATGGGCCTGCTTATCCGTCGAGGTCAATTCGGTATAAGTAATGCGTCCGTAAAGAAACAATGTGTCCTGCCAGTGTTCTACGCGCTTCAGGATTTCGCTGTTCTTGCAGATGGCGCCAAGATCTTCGCGGTTGAATGCCCAGATGCCGGTGGCCTCGCCTGGAAGCAGAACAATGGGCTCGGACTCGTCGGTGGGATCGGCATTTTCAAACTCAGGCAATTTGGGAAGCTTGGTTTCATTTTCAACAATCCTGACCTGATCGATTGAAGAGATGATTCGCGCCGGGCTTCGACCGCGGTTGGCGGCCATTACCTTGAAGCTGCTCTCCATGGTGAGGAACGGTTCGACGGTGACGACGATCCAGGGTCTTTCTGAATTCGCAATCGCCTGGGAAAGTGCGAGGGCGGCATTGGCGCTCTCCATCGCGGCGTGCGCCGTGCTGACACCGGCCTCGAGATGCCTGTCAATGCTTTTGAGAGTGCGCAGGGCAAGCATGATGCCCGCATAACCGAGCGCGGCCAGAACGATGCCCGCTCCCCATGCGACGCGGTCATGCCAGGACCATTCGGGGGTCGGGGCCGCCGGAGGATTGACAATGATTTGGGGAGTCTGGTTTGCGCCCGCGGTCGCATCCTGGCCGGAATTGGCGTTGGGGTCGCCTGACGGCTGCGTCGTGGCGCTGCCGCCCGATTTCGCAGTGCTGCCGGCTTGTCCTAATACAAATGCGGGAGAGTGCGCGAAGACAAGCAGCGCGACCAGAACCGCCAATCGCCTTGACATGATGAAAGCACTATAGCAGTTTGGAGGCGGCCGTTCGGTTCAAGACAAGGGCGCTCTTACACGCACGTACCACGCTGACAATAGTTGAATGGAGCCCGCGTCAGGCCGAGGCGGAGCTGATGTTGTCGGGCTCAAAAGCCAGGGCGGGATCAGTCAGCCGGATCAGGCGATGCAGGTAGGCTCTCGATATGCCGAGACTGCGCGCCGCCAGCGTCTTGTTTCCGTTGTTCTCACGGACAGCATCGACCGCCAGCCTCACTTTGTAGTCGCGAAGCTGACGCTCAAATGTTCCCTCGGGATTGTATTCACTGATGTCGATGATTTTGTCGGAGCTCATGTTGAGCGGGAGGTCTTCGGTGCGGATGGTCATGCCCGGGGCGAGAATGATGGCGCGCTGAATCGTGTTTTCGAGTTCGCGCACGTTGCCCGGCCACGAGTAAGTCTGCAGCATTGACATCGCTTCTGCGCTGATGGACTGCATCGGCTTTTGGAAGATCTGCGAATAGTGTTTGAGATAGTGAGCAGCGATTAAGGGAATATCTTCCGCATGATCTGCCAGAGCTGGAGAATTTATGCGCATCACGTTGATGCGATAGAAGAGGTCCTGGCGGAACTTTCCTTCGGCGACGAGCTTGCCGAGATCCTGATGGGTTGCGAAGACCAGCCGCGCCTTGAGCGGAATGAGGCGGCTGCTTCCCAGGCGGCTGAACTCCATCTGCTGCAGCACGCGCAGCAATTTGACCTGCGTATAGAGGCTCAGATCGCCAATCTCGTCGAGGAACAGCGTGCCGTCGCGCGCCTGTTCAAAATAGCCTTCGCGCGATCCAACCGTGCCTGTGAAAGCGCCTTTCTCGTGGCCAAACAGCTCGGCCTCGATCAATGTCTCAGGGATCGCGCCGCAGGAGACGGCGACAAACGGACGGTCTGAGCGGGAGCCAAGGTTGTGGATGGCGCGGGCGATCAGCTCCTTGCCGGTTCCGCTTTCTCCGGTGACCAGCACCGACGCATTGAGATTTGCGACGCGGCGAACCAGTTGATAGACCTGGCGAATTTGGGGACTCGAACCAATCAGGCGGTCGCATCCAGTGGTGGGCTCGGCGCGCTGATTGACGGTCTGGAGCTGGCGTTTGAGCAGGGAATTCTCACTGGCACGGCTTAGCATCGCCTTCAATTCGCGAATCGAAGGCGGTCGGCGGCAGTAGCCGTAGGCGCCCAGCTTGACGAGCTCCAATGCGGCAGATCGCAGATCATCGTCGGCCAACACAACAACGGTAAGCTGCATATCGATCATGCGGCTGCATGACTCGATCAGAACTTTGACTGAGCCGGAATTGGAGCTGAGATCGAGAATCAATACGTGACATTCGGAGTCAACGAGGCCTTGAGCGTGGTCCTCATCTGTCACTGACTCAATCTGAAACTCTTTGCCAAGGGCGGAGGCAAGAAGAGGATGTAACGCGTTATCTTCCGAAAGAAGCCCAATCCGAATCATAAGGTGTTGATCTCTTTTCCTGGGGCGCCCTGGGGGTTCAATTGGCGCGGTTTTGATGGCCCTATGGAAACGGTCAGCCCGTCGATGTGCGCTTTCACGCCTCGAAGTCCGCCACGGTGCTTCATCCGGGGAGTCAGTCCCAAAGTTAAAACAATCGCATTAACTTTTCGAGGACTTCACGTGTCGCGATTGTGATTTCCTATTACTTTTGGGTCAATCCCACCATCGTGCATGGGAGCTAACACTGTGGTAACCGCCAGGCTCGGAAATCTTTTCAATTCAATCGCCGGGAAACAGGATTGAGCGAGCCGCGCGGGCCTCCGGCAGGCGGATCGTGCAGTGTCTTCCGCAATGCCCGTCATGTCATCGAGCCACCGCTTTGAGATTGACGAGGAGACTGCTCGCGCGATTTCACAGCCTTTTAAGACAGCAAAAACCGAAACTGCCCGCGTTGCGGCGGCGTGGCCAATTCTCAAGGCCAGTTTTCACATGGATGGTGTCTCATTCCACTCAACCATGTCGGTTACCAATGGTGGTTCGGCTCGCCAAATTTGCAGGGGGCTCGGTACCAAACGGGTAAACTCCACGGATACTGTATTGCTTATGGATGTCTCACCGGCTGACCAGGCCAGTATTGCCGCGAAAAAAATCTCTGCTGCCGATGCGCCCTGGGTTCGCATCTACTCCCGGCATTTGATGAACATCGCAATCCTGATGATGTTGCCGCTGATTCTCGCGGACACATTGGATCGCAGCCGAACCCTTTTCGTTGATCCCGACATCTGGTGGCATCTCGCCAACGCGCGCATTCTGTGGACGACGCACCACATCATCTGGACCGATCCCTATTCGTTCACCGTTGTGGGTCAACGCTGGATCAATTGGGAGTGGCTTGCGGAACAGCCATTCTGGGTGAGCTACAAGGTTTTTGGATTGCGCGGAATTTATCTGGTGACCTGGCTGCTGCTGGGAGCGAACATTCTCTTTGTCTATCTGCGCGGCTACTGGCTTTGCAGGCGCGCTGACGCTGCACTTTGGACGGCAGCGATTGCGTTCATCCTCATGACGGTGAACTCGGGACCGCGCACCATCGAGTTTGCCTATCTGGCAATGTCGGCGGAACTGGCGATTCTCGAGGCCGCAGATCGAGGACACAAAAAACTGCTGTGGCTTTTGCCGCCCCTCTTTTGCTTATGGATCAACCTTCACGGGATGTGGTTTGCGGGCATGGTGTTGCTCGCTCTCTACATCGGGTGCGGACTCTTCTCAATTAATCTTGGCGTGTTTGAGCAGCAGGCGCTGAGCCGGTCCGATCGCAATCGGCTGCTCGCCGTGCTGGGCGCGAGCTTCGTGATGCTGTTCATCAATCCTTATGGCTGGCATTTGATGTGGCAGCCGGTCGACATGATCCTGAATCAAAAAGTGAGCGTCTCGACCATCGCGGAGTGGCAGCCGCTGAATCTCGCCACGCTCGAAGGTAAGTTTGTGGTCATCGCCATCGCCCTGATGGTCATCGCCAACTGCATTCGCGGACGCAAGTGGAAGATCTACGAGATGACGTTCGTCTTCCTTGCCTGGTATGCGGCTATTTCTCACGTCCGGTTCTCGTACTTTGCTGCGGTGTTGACTACGCCGATGCTGGCGCGCGATCTGGCACGCAGCTTCAACATGGAAGAAGACACGAAGACGATTCCTGGCGCCAATGTGGCAATGGCATTCGGGGCGCTGTGCGTGATTCTGTATATGTTCCCCAGCGAAGCTGCGCTCAAGAAAATGGTGGGTATGATGTTTCCCATGCAGACCATCGCAATGGTCGAGCCTAACTGGCGCACGCTTGATTGGGATTATGTGGGCGGCATGATGGACTTTCAGGGCAAGCCCGCCTTCATCGATTCACGCTTCGACAGCTTTGAGCATCTCGGCATCATGCAGGACTACCGCAGCATCATGGCAACCAGCAATGCCTTTGAGCTGATGAACAAATATCGCGTCGATCACGCGCTGCTCAAGGACGATCTCCCGATCACTTATTTGCTGCTGCACACGCCGGGCTGGCAGGTGATTGCCCGCGAAAAAGCCTGGCAGGGAGAATACATCCTGTTTGCCAAGACTCCCGGCGCGACTTCGGTTGCGGCGACCTGTGCCACGACCCCGCCCTCAGCATCCCATTAGACACGTAGCCCTTCGCATCGCGCGCAGATTCATTGACTTGGGAGCCACAGAGGCCTCCGTTCGCCCGCGACCATCGATATGTGATTTGGGTCACAGGTCATGCACCGATTAGGTGTCACTATGTCATATGTTGAACAGAACGGCAGTACGGGCTTGTTCCTCCCATTCCCTAGAGCCAGGAGCCCCATCAGTGAATCTGGATTCATCTGCTTTTATTGCCGATCAGGAATTGCTCGATGCGCTGGAAAGGCGCGCCACACCCATTGTCTGCGCGGACGACGGGGTTCTTTTCAAGCAAGGTGAGGAGCCCACCGGACTCTATATTCTCCGCTCGGGCAACGCGACATTGAGCATGCAATCGCCCACGGGAGAAATCCTCGTGCACGTGGCGGTTTCTCAAGGGGCTCTTTTGGGGCTTCCCGGGGTGATTGGAAATCAGGCTTACACTCTCACCGCCAACGTAGCGAAAGGCGCCGAACTCAGCTATATCAGCCGAGAGGATTTTTCTCAGCTTATGTTGAGCGACCCATCGCTCTCGATCAAGGTTTTGCGCATTCTCGCAGCAGAGGTTCGCAGCGCGCGCGGCGCGATTTCCTAAGAGAGTTCGCGTCTCGATGCACGCGTCGAACAGCCCATTGCGTTAGCATCCAGATTGTGCCCGGCCTCGATACCCTCATAATGTATGTGCGCGGCGTTGGTCCGCGTCTGGCGGAGATGCTCGCGGCGAAAGACATTCGCAACGCCGAGGATCTGCTTTACCACCTGCCTTTTCGTTACGAGGACAGGCAGAATCCGCGCAGCCTGGACGAACTCAAGCCCGGAGAAACCGCCAGTGTGATCGCGGAAGTGCGCGGCGCAATGCTGCTTCGCACTCGACGCATGCCGCTCTTCGAGCTGACCGTGGGTCAGGGCCGCCACGCGCTCAAGTGCCTGTGGTTTCACGCGACCTATCTGGAAGGAAAATTTCATGCGGGGCAGACCATCGCGGTCTACGGCAAGATCGAACCCTCCCGCTCCACCAGCAACTTCAAAATGATTCAACCGCAGTGGGAGTTGCTGCCCGATGCAGGCGACGATGCGGAGACGCGCCTGCTCGAGGTCGGCCGCATCACGCCCGTCTATGAATCGCTAGGCGGGTCGCGCCTGGCATCGCGCTGGCAGCGCAAAGTCATCTTTAACTTGCTCGAATCGATGCGCGGAATCGTGCCGGAGTGTTTGCCCCAGGCCATGCTCGCGCGGCTCGATCTCCCTGATCGCGAAACCGCATTGCGCGAAGTTCATTTTCCCCCGGAAGGGACGTCTCTGTCGCAATTGCAGTCAGCGTCTACCGCCGCGCACCGCCGCCTGATTTTTGAAGAGCTTTTTTTTCTCGAATTGGGTCTCGAGCTGAAGCGCCGCCGCATGAGGGAACGCGCCGGCGTGAGCTTTGCAACGACCGACAAGGTGCGCGAAGCCATCCGCGAAGTGCTGCCGTTTCATCCCACCGCAGCGCAAAAGCGAACCCTCGGCGAGATCGTCGCGGACATGCGCCAACCCAGCCCGATGCGGCGCCTGTTGCAGGGCGATGTCGGGTCGGGCAAGACCATCGTCGCGCTGCAGGCAATGCTGGTGGCGATGGAGAACGGGTACCAGGCCGCGCTCATGGCGCCGACGGAGATACTCGCGACGCAGCACTTCCTGGCGGCGCGAAAGTTGCTGGAACGATCGTCGCGCCGCTATCGCATTGTCTTGCTCACTGGATCGCTTGACGATGAGCGCAAGCGGCATGTGCGCAGCCTTATCAATCGCGGCGAGGCGCATCTAGTCATCGGCACTCATGCTCTGATTGAAGAAAAAGTCGAGTTTGACCGCCTGGGACTTGTCGTGGTCGACGAGCAGCACCGCTTCGGTGTTTTACAGCGCTTCAAGCTGATGAAGAAGCCCAACCAGCCCGAGCCGGACGTGCTGGTGATGACGGCGACACCAATTCCGCGCACGCTGGCGCTGTCACTTTACGGCGATCTCGACGCAAGCGTGCTCGACGAATTGCCGCCGGGGCGCACGCCCATTGTCACGCGGCGCGTTGCAGACGACCGTTCAGCCGAGGTTTGGGATTTTGTACGCAAGCAGGTTGGGCAAGGCCGGCAGGCTTACATCGTTTATCCAGTGATTGAGGGAAGCAGAGACGATCAGCCGGAGCTTGATTTTTCTCACGACGATCAAAGCGGGACTGAATCTGCGAACACCGGGGACGATGCGCCGCGTAAGTCTGCGCGCAAGGGCAAAACGCCAGAGCTGTTTCCGAATACTTTTGGGGCAGGCAAAAACCCCTCAAAGAACAAAACAGCGGAGTTGAAATCGGCGGTCGAGATGCACGAGAAGTTGCGAGCGGGCCCGCTGTCGGGCCTGCGGCTGGGCCTCTTGCACGGGCGACTCGATGCTGACGAGAAGGAAGTGATCATGCGGCGCTTCCAGCGCGGAGAAATCGATGTGCTCGTCGCAACGACGGTGATCGAAGTGGGCGTGGATGTGCCCAACGCGACGGTGATGGTTGTCGAGCACGCCGAGCGCTTCGGTCTCGCGCAGCTTCATCAATTGCGTGGCCGCGTAGGCCGCGGCTCAGCCAAGAGCTACTGCGTTCTCATCAACGGTCCACGCGTTTCGCCGCTCGCCGAGGAGCGGCTCAATGCCATGGTTCGCACCCAGGACGGCTTTGAGCTCGCAGAACTTGATCTCTCCATGCGGGGCCCTGGCGAGTTTTTTGGAACGCGCCAGGCCGGCCTACCCGACTTCCGCGTGGCCAACCTGCTGCGCGATCGGCAGGTGCTGGAGCTGGCAAAACTTGAAGCGGCGCGATTTGCCAATGCGGATGTTGAAAAGGGAATTGAGTTGGAGGGCACTGAAGCCGAACGTGCCCGCGTGTGGACGCGCCTCAGAGAGGCATGGCAGAGACGTTACGGTCTTGTCGAGGCTGGATGAGATTGTGGGGCGAGTTTTTTAGCTGCGGCGATCGGTGGCAACTGCGGGTACGCGCTGCAATACCGGCGTAAGCGCAAAAGTCATCAGCAAGACTGCCGGGCCGGCAAACACCAGCCACGCACCCAGAGCCTGGCCGGCGACACTGCCGGAGGCCCAAAGCGTCTGCAACGAGAAACCATGCAGGAACGAGTTTCCGAGCGAGAGTTGCGGTCCGCTCGTAAACATCCAGCGGCCGAGCCGCACGAACGGCACCATGAGGGCGAGTTGCACCGGCATGGCCACGTAGTTTGCAGCCTGGATCGCAGGAACATTGAGCCGCAGAGTCATGGCGAGCATCAGGCAAAGCGCAGTCGGAATTCCAACGATGGGCAGGCAGCCAATGGCGAAACCAAGCGCCAGCGTCAGCGCAAGTCGGCGAGGCGACATGCCTGTGCGCAGCCAACCTGCGGCCTGCAGCTTCCGGGTTTCGATCCACCTGTTCATCACTGTCTTCAACGTATCCAGTCAGGAATTAGTTCCGGTTTTCGTGCGATGAATCTTTGGTAAACGGACCAAATCTACTACTCGCTTCGAGAGTAGTTCTATTTTGGGAAATATGCTCTACCACGTTGGGCACATTACCGATTACGAAGGTGGGATGCGATTGGAGCGCAGAAAGATACGGGGTGAGCAGCTCGATTCTTCACATTGGTAACTGCCGGTATCGGGTCCCCCTCAGCCTTCAAGCCGCAAAAGACCTCGGCTGCGAAGCGCAGAGAGCACCTGCTCGACCTTCCAGTCCAGGGCTTCGGCGCCGTCGAGGATCAGGTCGGCATTGGCAGCCGAGGGCCGCACATAGCGCAGGCTCGCGGGCCGCACCGTCAACTCGTACTGC
>Ga0181537_10000479_pt1 | contig 37569 bp, 34 predicted proteins | sample PEATcosm2014_Bin_39_FD_119765 | JGI IMG/M metagenome (GOLD analysis project Ga0181537, IMG submission 119765) | Peatland microbial communities from MTU Mesocosm Facility, Houghton, MI, USA - PEATcosm2014_Bin23_10_metaG | ecosystem: Environmental > Terrestrial > Soil > Wetlands > Peat | place... | reverse complement strand
TCATCGGCGACCGCCAGACCGGCAAGACCGCCATCTGCCTGGACACCATCATCAACCAGAAGGGCGGCGATCTGATCTGCGTTTACGTGGCCATCGGCCAGAAGCGCTCGACCGTCGCGCAGGTTGTGAAGACCCTGGGGGAAGCGGGCGCCATGGCTTACACCGTGGTCGTCGTCGCTTCGGCCTCAGACCCCGCGCCGCTGCAATACATTGCGCCCTATTCCGGCACGGCGATTGCAGAGTACTTCCGTGACACCAAGCGCCACGCGCTCGTGATCTACGACGATCTCTCGAAGCACGCCGCTGCCTATCGCGAAATTTCGCTGTTGCTGCGCCGTCCACCGGGGCGCGAAGCCTATCCGGGCGATGTTTTCTATCTTCACTCGCGTCTTCTGGAGCGCTCAAGCAAGCTGAACAATGAGCTTGGCGGAGGTTCCATCACATCGCTGCCCATCATTGAAACGCAGGCGGGTGACGTTTCGGCCTACATTCCGACGAACGTCATCTCGATCACTGACGGCCAGATCTTCCTGGAAGCCGATCTGTTCAACTCCGGCGTGCGTCCGGCAGTGAACGTTGGTATCTCGGTTTCGCGCGTAGGATTCTCGGCGGCCGTGAAGGCGATGAAGCAGGTCGGTTCCAGCCTCAAGCTGGAACTGGCGCAGTATCGCGAGCTGGCTGCCTTTGCGCAGTTCGGTTCCGATCTCGACAAGGCTACGCAGGCGCAGTTGAATCGCGGCGCGCGTCTGGTCGAACTGCTCAAGCAGGGACAATTCGAGCCGCTGCCGTTCACTCACCAGGTGCTCGCGATTTATGCCGGAACCAACGGCTTCCTCGACGACCTGGCGCTGGAAGACGTTCGCCCCTTCGAGAAGTCTCTGTATGCCTACGTGGATACCGCCAATCCCGCGCTGTTCAAGAACATTGCGGAAAAGAAGGCGCTCACCGACGACATCAAGGCCGACATCGCCAAGACCATTGCGGAAGCCAAGGAACGCTTCCTTGCCGAACGCAATGCCAACAAGCCAGCCGCCGTTGCGGCTGCCAAGTAAAGGGCACTGTCCAGAGTGAACCAATATGCCTAGCGTCTTAGACATTCGGCGTCGCATCCGCAGCGTGAAGAGCACGCGGCAGATCACCAAGGCCATGAAGATGGTTTCTGCCGCCAAGCTACGCCGCGCGCAGGAACGCGCCCTGGCTGCCCGTCCGTACGCGCAGATGCTGACCAACGTACTCAAGTCGCTGGTCGAGCGTGCTGACGTCACCGATCCCGAAACCGGCAAGGCCACGCATCCGCTGCTGGCGGTGCGGCCTGAACGCAACATCGTTCTCGTGGTCGTCACCGGAGATCGTGGACTGGCCGGGGGCTTCAACTCCAACCTGCTCAAGGCTGCACAGCGCTTTCTGGACACGAAGACCGGCATCAACGTGGACGTGGAATGCGTGGGCCGCAAAGGCCGCGACTACTTCCGTCGCCGCTATCCCGCGCAAGCTGCAGGCGAAGATCGCTCGGCTCCAACCCGGGTTACGGGCGAGCACGTGGGCATCCTCAAGGTTCCGCAGTTCAGCCACGTTGCGCCTATTGCAGAAGACATCATCGAGCGTTACACCAACGCGGAAATCGATGCCGTGTACGTGGTATTCAACGAGTTCAAATCGGTGATTGCGCAGCGCATTGTGGTGGAGCAGGTTCTGCCAATTGCACAACTGGGCGAACGTGACATCGAGCAGGCAGTCGAACTTTCTGTTGAAGAGCGCGAGCGCGCTGGTGAAGCTGCAACTTCGGCAGGCGTTCTGCTGCAACCGCAGGACACCAGCGAAATAGACAGCCACGCCGCAGGCTTTGCCTCCGGACAGGTGGACTACATATACGAGCAACCGCCTCTTACTTTGTTTCGTGCGTTGCTGCCGAAGTACGTCATCGTGCAAATCTACCGCTCCATGCTGGAGTCGGTGGCTGCCGAGCACGCTGCCCGCATGACTGCCATGGATTCCGCTACGAACAACGCTGGAGACTTGATCGACTCACTCACGCTCACGATGAACCGCGTCCGTCAGGCCGCCATCACCAAGGAAATCATCGAGATCGTCAGCGGAGCCGCAGCGCTGTAAACAAGCTCTCGCGCAAGCGAAGGCTAACGACATTAAGATCCACGGTTTCTGTTTTGAGGGTTAACCTTGAAACTTTGAAACCTTGAAACTTTGAAACTAGGTTTGCTCATATGCCTGAAAACATTGGACACGTTATTCAGATCTCCGGTCCTGCGGTGGACGTGCAGTTCACTGAGGCGGCGATTCCGCTCATTTACACAGCGCTTCGCGTTGTTAGCGATGGCTTCACGGTTCCACAGCCCATTGACGTCATTCTCGAGGTGCAGCAGCACCTTGGCGAAGGCCGCGTGCGTTGCGTCGCCATGCAGCCCACTGAGGGCATGGTGCGCGGCATGAAGGCCATCGATCTTGGTGGCCCCATCAGCGTTCCCGTTGGCCGCCAGACGTTGGGCCGCGTGATGAACGTGATTGGCGAGCCGGTAGATAATCTTGGCCCCATCGGCGCCGAGACACGTATGCCGATTCACCGCCTGGCTCCGGCCTTTGACGAACAGTCCACCCGTGCGGAGATGTTCGAGACCGGCATCAAGGTCATCGATCTGATCCAGCCCTTCTTGAAGGGCGGCAAAATTGGACTCTTCGGCGGCGCCGGTGTGGGCAAGACGGTCGTCATTCAGGAGCTCATCAACAACGTGGCCAAGCAGCACGGCGGCTACTCGGTGTTCGCCGGAGTCGGCGAGCGCACCCGCGAAGGCAATGACCTCTGGCTGGAGTTCCAGGAGTCCGGCGTCATCGTTGCGGGCGATCCATCGAAGTCCAAGGCCGCGCTTATCTACGGCCAGATGACCGAGCCTCCAGGGGCGCGTCTTCGCGTCGCTCTCACCGGCCTTACCGTCGCCGAGCATTTCCGTGACGCCGAGGGCGCTGACACGCTGCTCTTTATCGACAACATTTTCCGCTTCACACAGGCGGGCTCCGAGGTTTCCACCTTGCTAGGCCGTATGCCTTCCGCCGTGGGATACCAGCCGAACCTCGCCAGCGAAATGGGCGAGTTGCAGGAGCGCATCACCTCGACCAAGAAGGGTTCGGTCACCTCGGTGCAGGCCATTTATGTGCCTGCCGACGATTTAACCGATCCGGCTCCGGCCACCACGTTTGCTCACCTCGACGCCACCACGGTGCTCAACCGCGCGTTGACCGAAATCGGTATTTACCCAGCGGTCGATCCCTTGGCCTCTACTTCGCGCATTCTCGATCCGCGCATTGTCGGCCAGGAGCACTATGACGTGGCGCAGAGTGTGAAACGCACCCTCCAGACCTACAAAGACCTTCAGGACATCATCGCCATTCTTGGTATCGACGAGCTTTCAGAGGACCAGAAGCTCACCGTCTCGCGTGCCCGCAAGGTGCAACGCTTCCTATCGCAGCCTTTCCACGTGGCCGAGCAGTTTACGGGCTTCGCGGGCAAGTATGTGAAGGTGGAAGACACGGTGCGCAGCTTCAAGGAGATCATCGACGGCAAGCACGACGAGATCCCCGAACAGGCCTTCTACATGAAGGGCAACATCGACGAAGTGCTGGAAGCCGCCGAGCAGATGAAGGCGAAGGCGTAAAGAATCGAGTGGCCCACTCAACGCTCTGTTCGTTGAGTGGGGCATTTGCCTTTTAGGAAATTCACATGGCAGACACTATCGAACTCGAAATCGTCACGCCGGAGCGCCTGGTCGTGAAGGACCGCGCGGAAGAGATTCAGATTCCGGGACGCGGCGGCTACCTGGGAATTCTTCCAGGCCACGCACCGCTCATCACTGAACTCGCCGTCGGCGAAATCGTTTACAAGAACGCAGGCGTCTCCACCCGTCTCTCCGTAGCATGGGGTTTTGCCGAGGTTCTTCCCGACAAAGTCACCATCCTAGCTGAAACCGCCGAACTTGCCGAAGACATCGACGTGCCTCGCGCCGAGGCCGCACGCAAACGCGCCGAAGATCACATCAAGCAGGCCGAAGACGGCGAAGCCTACGAGGAAGCTGCCACCGCGTTAGCTCGCGCTGAAGCTCGCCTCGCTGTGGCAAAACAGAAATAGCCAATGGATTCGCAATGAAGACGCCCGGAGCTTTCGGGGCGTTTTTCATTTTCGGAATCTCCACAAGCAATTCGATACCCTATGTCCCGTCTCGCCTTTGTTGATACACTTTTCGGTTCATTCGAAGGGGGAGAACTCGATATGTCTATTCAAACCATAGGAATCGTCGGCGCCGGAACCATGGGCAACGGCATTGCTCACGTTTGTGCCAAGGCTGGATTCAACATCGTGCTATTGGAAGTGGAGCAACGCTTTCTGGATCGCGGTCTCGCCGTGCTCACCAAGAATCTTGCGCGTGAAGTGGAGAAGGGAAAGCTCGCAGCTGCCGACCGGGACGCCGCGCTGGCCCGCATTCAGACCACGTTGAAACGTGAGGATCTAGCTGCGTGTCAGCTTGTGATCGAAGCCGCCAGCGAGCGCTTTGAGATCAAGCAGCAACTCTTTCAGAAGCTCGACGAAATTTGCCCGGCAGAAACCATTCTCGCCACCAATACTTCATCGATCTCCATCACCAAGTTGGCAGGACAAACCAAGCGGCCGGATCGCGTTATCGGTATGCACTTCTTCAATCCCGTACCCATCATGAAACTGATTGAGGTCATTCGCGGCATCGCCACCAGCGATGAGACGTTTGCCGCCGTGAAGGCCGTAGGAGAAAAGTTGGGCAAGACTCCGGTGCTGGTCAACGACGCGCCGGGCTTTGCCGCCAACCGCGTTCTGCTGCCCATGATCAACGAGGCGATTTACGCGGTGATGGAAGGCGTAGCCACTCCGGAGGCCGTCGACGAGGTCTTCAAACTCGGCATGGCGCATCCCATGGGCCCGCTGACTCTCGCCGACTTCATCGGCCTTGATGTGTGCCTGGACATTCTGCGCGTCTTGCAGTCCGGTCTCGGCGACCCCAAGTACCGTCCGTGTCCTCTGCTCATCAAGATGGTGGACGCCGGATGGCTGGGCCGCAAGTCCGGCAGAGGCTTCTACAAGTACGACTAAGCGTGAACAAGAGGATGGCCCAACCAAAGTCCAGCCTGGATGGGTCATCCTCGTGCAGTGTTGCTTTATTTCTTGGCGGCCATCGCTGCAGCGTCATCTTCGCTGGGCCCGTACACGCCGGGCACTTTCAATCCTGCTTGCTTCATCAGCACCGTCATCTGCGCGCGATGATGGCACATGTGCGAGATCACGATGGAGAGCACGGCTCCGCGACGCAGCGTGCGTCCGAAGATCGGAATCTTTTCGTCGAGCTGCGCGTCGTTCCACTTTTCCTGCACCGCGTCGGCAAGTTGTTTTGCGTTGTGTTTGAAGGCCTCGATGAGCGCGGCCACGGTGGCTGGCGGCGGCTCCTTCGCCGGCATCGGCACAAGCCCGGCGTGCGCCGGAATCGCAGCAATGCTGCCCACAATGTGCCCGGCTAGCGACTGCAACGTGTATCCGCCCGGCACAACGCTCTGAGAAAGCTTGTCATCGCTCAAGGCCGTAAACACCTTCAGCGTGGACTCACTCTCCATCTTCCAAACCTGAAGAAAATCGCCCGTTTTATGCATGCTCAAACCATAATCCCGGCGCGCCGCTTGGGCAAGATGCAGACTTCTGTTCCTCGGAATCGAGCGGGCGTTTCTGCGGTGACGGTGTCTGCGTTAGAATCGCTTCAGCAAGGATATCGCACGCATGAACTCATCCCGCCCGGAACGTTTTCCTCTTCTCTTCGCGCTATTCGCTCTCCTGCTCGGCGCTGGATGCGGCGCGCTTCACGTGTTGGTGGAAACCATGGATGAACCGGACCCGTTGCTCTCCGCGCTGGCCGTCACGGTCTGCACCATGTTGCTCGGTCTGCTGCGTCCGGCGAAGCCATGGCGATGGGTATTGCTCGTCGGCATTCCAGTGCCTCTGGCATTGGCCATTGCGACCATCGTCATCCCCACTGCGCATTTCACGCGCGCCAGCATTGGAGGCGCTTTTCTCGTCTCTCTGCCGGGATGCGCTGGAGCCTTCGGTGGCTCCGTGCTGCGCCGCAAAATCACTGAGATTTTTTACGAGGATGACAAGACGAAGGTCTAGTTGTCGTAGTCTTCGTCGAGAGATCGTAGGAAGGCTGCCACGGCTGTTGCGTCGTCTTCGTCAAGTTCGATGGAGGATAGCTCGGGATCTCCATTGCGCAGTTTTCCTTCGCGCATGAGCGACGACCTTTGCATATAAAAATGCAGCACATCTTCGAGGGTCGCCTTTCGTCCGGTATGCAGATACGGTGCGGAGTGTCCAAGGTCGCGCAGGCTTGGAGTGCGGAACAGTGCGATGGTTTTGGGCAAGAGTAAGCGCGGGTCGCACGCCTTGTCCGTGCAAAGTAGTTTCTCCAACTTGGCTTGCGGCTCCGGGAAATCGCTGTTGGCGAACACATTCCATAGTCCGAGATCCGCGGCTAGCGCATCGCTTCGCGAGGCTGGCAATCGGAAAACTCCCAATGCTTTCGGATGCTGCGGAGTGGGCGGCAGGAACCGATCAGGCTGCTTCCGGCGTTCAATGAACGATGGGATCTGCAAACGCGTAAAGCTTCCTTCGCCATGCACCGCGTCATATTCTTCTTGCGCGGCTCCGGTATTGTGAAACTTGAAATCGGTAAACTCCGGTGCCTGATGACAGGTCACGCAGTTTCCGGTGTGTGCCTCGCGAGGCTCATTTCCTGCGGCCTTAAGAGTGGTCATAGACATCACAAGCAGGAATCCACAGCAGCCCGCAATGATCGCTGACACAAGCGGAACTCTCGTCTGCTTGCCCTTGCAACGCCAGAGAAATGCGATCCCGAACGGCATGGCGAACAAGGCGAGCGCAATGCTGCGTTGTTCAGGTCGTGCAGGTCGAGCACCTTGGCGAAGGAAAAGTTTCAGGCCCTTCAACTCCACCTCACCAAATTGAAACACGTGCGGATGCAGTCGCAACGAGCGTTCATAAGGCTTCACAAACTGCGGAGACTGTATGGCCTCCACTTCGCGATAGAGCCGTTGTGCGTAGGCTTCATTCGATTCGCCGGGTGCGGAAGCACTGGGCAGATTGTTCTTCGCGAGGAATCGATCGTAAGCCGAGCCCGTGTGCACGCCATCCGCGTTCCGCTCGAGTTCGAGAGACTTTAGATATGCGCCGATCAGTTGCGCGACCCGCTCTAATATCTGCTGATCGCTCGCCGACTTCGTATTCAGCCTGAATTGTGCGGGCAACCGGAACGCAGCGGGAATCTCCGGCGATGTGCCCATCAGCAGCGTCGAGTAGGAGCCGCCGTATCGTTTGCCAAGTTCATCTTCGCCGTTGTCTTCGCGGATAACTCGCGCAATGTGCGCCACCGCTTGCTTGTGCTCAGAGGGAAGCCAGCCGAACTCCCGCCCTGTCAGTGTGCTCTTGGCCAGTGCTTCGGCACTCGCAAACTCTCCATCGTCGTGCAGAAGGATCACATCGCGGTTGGGGACGAGAGCATCGACCAAACTGCGTGCATTGCGCGGTGTAGTCTTGCGTCCATCGCCGCGATCAGGCAGCGGACTTCGTGCTGTGAAATCTGTGTAGGAGCGCTGGCCTCCTGCAATGTACTTGGAGAACTCCTCCACAAAGTGGCAGGAGCGGCAGTTCATCGACTTTCCGGCGAAAGGTCCCGGGTAGGGAACACCCGCTCGCGGATTGAGTACTGTCTTTACCAGCGGGTCGCCGCCAGAGAGAGGCTGGTTCACATCACTCGTGCAATGCGTGGCGAAAAACTGAGCGAAGCGTGTTTCAAAAAATAGCCGCTCTCCCAGCAATGCTTCAGGTTTGTTGCCCTTCGGATTATGCCGATTCAAAACGGAAAACGTTGAGCCCTTCGTTTGTGGAGGCGCAAAGGGCTGCGCCGCGGAGTACACTCCGCAGAACAGTTCGCAGTATAGGAAGAAGAGAGCACCGCAAAGGTAAACGATGCTCTTCACATTCCGCTCCATCGGCATAGACCGGCATCCTCTAAGGCAGATGGTCGTAATAGCACGCAAGGCTTGGCTGGGATGGAGGAGTGGTTGATTTCAGGTTCGGGGAACTCCAGTCGAAGAACTCTGTCATATCCGGCTGCGCCGCGTCGCGTTTAGTCAGCGATGGCAAGTTGAAACGGGTTTCGATGAACTTCAACATCGCCGTGGTGTCCGCGTTGGTGTGCGAGACATAGGCTGGCTTGGTGAATGGCGAGATTACCATCAGCGGAATGCGGAAGCCCGTGGTATCGAAGTCGCCGGTCGGGTCGCCGGGCGCAAGATACGGCTTAATTCCATCGGGGCTCGGCATGGAGACCGGTGGAACGTGGTCATAGAATCCGCCGCTTTCATCATAGGTGATGAAGAAAACGGAACTCGCCCACGATGGGCTGTTCATCAGCGCCTGCACCATCGACTCCGCGTATTGCGCGCCTTTGTCGATCGGATTCTGCGGGTGCTCATCGGAGAAAGATTCCGTGTAGCCACTTTCGATCCAGGCTACCTGCGGAAGCTTTCCGTTGGCGGCGTCGGAGGCAAATGTGCTGGCATCGGCAAAGTTTCCGGGGTACGAGAACGCCCACTGGAAGTAATTCTCATACGTATCCATCTGGGTCAGATCACCGGCCACGTAGTTGTCCGTTACATAGACCTTCCATGTGATGTTGTTCTCCTGAAGAAGCTGGAAGATGCTCTTGTTGGTCCCCATGTTCAGTGGCGGATGATTTGGATCGCCGCTTCCTCCGGGAAACGCATATCCATTTGAGGTCGCAGCCAGCGCATACATTCGGCTAGGTTGCGTGCGGATGAGACCCGGGCTGAACCAGCGGTCTGAAGTCGCGAAGGTCGTGGCAGCCCAGTAATAGAACGGCAGATCCGCGGCCGTGTAATAGCCCAATGCGCGCATTCCGGCTACGTCGAAGCCGCCTGAACTCGGATCATGGGTAGCATAACCGCCAGCCATCGCCGCGAACCCGTTCATCGGAGGTGGAGTTCCCCAACTGCCTTCATTCGGACTCGTGAGATTGATATCGTTGTGCGCCTCCTGCCAGGATGGAGTGAGATCGCCCATACACTGTGTCAGCAGATGGTAGGGCGCAATGTTGCCGGTATTGTTCCAGCTAGGTAGTGAAACATTGCCTGCCTTGCTGAGATCATCGACATCAGCCGGCAGTCCCAGTGAAGTTCGATACGCATTCAACTGTCCGAAGTAGTGATCGAAGCTGCGGTTCTCCTGCATCATGATCACAATATGACTTACGGATTGAATGCTTCCGGTGCTGCCGCCCCCGCCACCAGTTCCGCCGCCGCCTCCTCCGCCGCCGGCTGCACCACCCCCGGCTGAGTTGCTTGTTCCGCTGCCACAAGCGGCCATCCCAAGCGTTGCAAGTACCACAAGTCCCCAAATCGATTTCACAGGCGCTGCTCCTCTCAGAGTTCGTGGGATGTGGTGTTGCTCGCCAGTGTTGCCATATTTTCAATGTCTGCGGAATCAGCAATATACGTCCGTTCTGGATGGCCCTGCGGGAGTGCATATGCAAGCTCTGGGTCAACAAAATTCACGATCTGCAATCACGATTTGCACGACTGCGCGCAATGCAAATGGCCGCCCGGGGAAGGCGGCCATGGAAGAAATTCTTTGCACTGTGCGCGGGCTCAGCTCTCCTGGGCTTGTTGCTCCAGTTCTCCGCGCTCCAATTTCTCCTGACAGCCAATACAGTGGCGCGCCCAGGGAACGGCCTCAAGGCGGCGCTCATTGATCTCATTGCCGCAATTTTCGCATTCGCCGTAAACTCCTTCGGCAATGTTGGAGAGAGCGTGCTCCACCATCCGCAAAAACTGCCGGTCGTTGTTGCTGCGCGCAAAAAGAAATTCCTTCTGGTAGGAACTCGACGCGCGGTCCGCAATATCCTGTGCAGAGTCGCTCGAATGTGCCGCGCGTCCGTCTTCTTCCGTGCGTGTCACGCTGGCCCGCAAGTTTATTCGCCGCGTCTCCAGCAATTTTCGGTAGTGCTCCAGTTTTTGATGATCCATAGTCTCAGCCATTATCTGAAAAGCTTTCCACTCGCGCGATTGGATATAAACCGACAAATCATATTCGTCTCTGCTTCAGTGGTCAATCCAAAGCTGCCTCCGTAATTTTTGTTTCGCGGAGTTTTGATGCAGCCTTCGGATGACTCGCAATTCAGAATTATGACAATGGCTCTGCTCCTGCGTACCGCAACGAAAAAGCGACCCCGTTAGAGGTCGCTTCTTGAAAGAGGCAAGGGAGGGTGGGAAACGCAACAGAGTAGAGTTTAGGCGCCGTTCCGGTGTACCGAATCGGCCTTGAGAAGTTGGTACTTCTTGAGAGGAACTGCCATTGAGATTTCGGCCTCTTTGTTACTTACTGTGATGCACGTTCCCGGCCAGTGATGCGGATTTCCATTACTTTTTTAGAATGATTTCTAAACTGTTTAGCCTAGAGACACTTAGCCATGGCTCAAAACTCAAGGCCAAACCACCTACTCACTACTTACCGTAAAAAACTTACGCGGTTGGCATCAAAATTCCGCTATATGGCAGGATGGGTTCCATTTTTGATGTTGTCTTGCCCTTCCATCAACTTTAGCTTATTGAGCAGAGCCTTGTAGCTCACCTTCAGGATTTTGGCTGCCTGTCTCCGATTCCAGCGGGTCTGGAGCAGCACCCGCTCAATGGCTTCGCGCTCGGCGTGCATGGCTGCCCGCCTTCCGATCTCCAATAGTGAGAGTGACTCTACTCCGCCATCGGGCGCGAGGATCTCTTTTGCAGCCACCGGAAGCTGCGTCTCCTGAGTACCAGCGCCCACACCCGGTTGACCGTTTGCAGCTGGTCCCCATGCGGTATTCGTACGGGTGCCAATTGAGACGATGACTGGCTTATGGGTAGCGAGCTCCCGGATAATCTGCGCCTCGTTGCCTACAATCACATAGCGTTTCACCAGGTTTTCCAATTCGCGAATGTTGCCCGGCCAGGTGTAGCCAATCATCTTGCTCATCGCGTATTCGGTAAACGGAGGCGGCTGCTTGCCGTAGTATTCGCTGTATTTGCGCAGGAAGAAGTCCAGGAAGATCGGAATCTCCTCCTGCCGTTCACGCAGCGGTGGAATATGGATGGTGACTACGTTCAGGCGGTAGAAAAGATCCTGGCGGAAGGAGCCTTCTTCCACAGCCACTTCCAGCTCCCTGTTGGTTGCCGCAAGTACGCGCACATCCACTGCTATGTCGCGCTTGCCGCCCAGGCGGGAGAACTCGCCATCCTGTAATACATGCAGCAGCTTGGCCTGCAACGCCGGATGCATTTCGCTGATTTCATCCAGAAACATGGTTCCGCCGTGGGCCAGGTCAAACTTGCCGAGTTTTTGGCGATTGGCTCCCGTGAAAGCGCCCGGCTCATAGCCGAACAGCTCGCTCTCCAGCAATTCATGCGGAATCGCGGCGCAGTTCACCTTGACGAACGGTTTGTCGCGGCGCAGCGAATGGGAGAACACCATGCGCGCCACCACTTCCTTACCCGTTCCGCTCTCGCCCCGGATCAGCACTGTGGCGTTTGTGTCGGCTACCTGCTCAATCGTGTTCTTCACGTCTTCCATGCGCGGACTGGTACCGAAGAGCATGCTGAAATCGCTCTGCTTCCGCACCTGGTCGCGCAACTGTGTGACTTCGCTGTTCAAGCGAAGTCCCTCCAGCAGGTGAGCCATGCGCTGATCGAGCGCGGGCAGATCAACCGGTTTTGACAGAAAGTCGTCAGCTCCCAGTTTGGAAGCCCGGAAGATTAATTCTGGGGTGGGGCTTGTGGCGGTCATCACGATGGAGACATCCGGTTTGATCTGCTTCAGCCGTTCAAGTGTCTCCATTCCTTCCATGCCGCGCGCATCCGCATCCAGCAGTACCATCGTGGGATCGAAGACGCGGAACATCCGTACCGCTTCGTCTCCTGTCGATGCCGTACTCACGTCGAATCCGCGACGGCTCAGGTGCGCGCTCAAGAAATGAGACTGGGCACGATCATCGTCCACAATCAGAATTCTCGTTCTGGCGGCAGCTACCTGCATAACAGCATCTCCGGTCCTCAGTACTGACTTCAAGTTCGATGGCTTAGGTTCACGCTCACAGTTGGCAAACCAATGCTCAATCCTGCACGAGCGGTACACATCTTTGGTGAGCTTTGAAAGGACGCGGTTGTTTGGATGCCTTGGATAAGTAAAAAGTGGCTCACCTGTATAAAAGCGTCCAAGCACTTTCCAGAAAACAGGCAACAAAGTGGCAGAAAAGTAACAACACTATGAACCAGATTGCCACTTTCGTCAATCCGCCAAAACAGAACAGGCCAGCTAGGCTGGCCTGTTCTGAAGCTTGCGGACGCGCATACATCTGGTGCTAATTATTGTTCAGAACCGTACGGACCTTTCCCGGACTTGGCATGAAATGATACGGCGGCCACGGTCCAGAGATCGAGATTTCCACGCCCTTGAACTGGTGCAGAGCGTTCGAGTAGCGGCTCTGGTATTTTTCCACCCCTGCGCTGTCGATCAGGTGGGCAATGTCCAGCACAATTCCCGTCTCCACCTTCTTGCAGGAAACCTCTTCCTGCAGTGGGTTCAGCAGTTTATTGACCTGCACGGAGAGTGCGCGCGCTCTCGATTGCCGCTCACGATCCCGGCTGGCCTGCTCTTTTAGCCGGGTCAGGTATTCGCCACCGGCTTTGTGTGGCGCTACCGCCAGCACCTCGGCAATGGCTTTACCTTCATGTACGGTGACCTTGATGTGCATCTCGCTTTTGCCGCGCAGTTTGGCAATCGAGTCAGCAAAGGTTTTCTTGTTGTTGCGAATCGCCTGCCGCAGGGCGTCGTCAGATTCAAAAATAGTGGCGAACTTGAACGGGAGCAGGGTGGCCACCTTAAAGCATTCGCTCACAATGCGGGCGTGCTCCATGGCGGCTTGCTGGGGCAGCGGCTGTCCGTGCTCCATCTCGCTGACAATGACTACAAATTCACCGCAAGGAAAGCCGCGTACCGGGCTTCCATTCACGCCTTTAAGGGACTCAATGAGAAACGGGCGGCGAACCCGGCCTTGCTGAAAGTTCGCCTGTTCGCTGATGCAGTATGCGTACCACGCCATCTTCTGTTCTCCAACGATTTCCCGGCAGAGTTCTATGCGGGAAATCGGCGTCAGACTTAACTGAAGTGAAAACTGCGGGGATGCTGCCATTCGGGAAGGTGAGTCATACCTATCCTGGAGTCGCTGCCTGCTCTACTGTTTCCTGTTCTGCGCGAACCTGCTCTAAGGTGATTCCCGCCAGTTAAATCTTAAGGCGAATTGCTGAAATTGGCAACTGAAAGCGTGAAATTGCTCACTAAGCGGAAATTTCGCAGTGTTTGCTCGAAAGCAGCCGTTCAGCCCTGCAATTGCATCTAATTTCTTACGATTGCCCGGTACACAGTCGCGCTCTCACTAAGGTTGACCACCAGTAAAGGCATTCCGGTGAACTCCACCCCGTTCTTCGAGTCTTCCGAATCCGAACCGCTGGAACGCTTTGCCGTCGAAGTCTTCTCCGAACTTCCCGAGGACACCATCGCCCGCCGCGCCCGCGAAGTCAACGTGCTGCTACGCATGAGCATGTTGGCTGGTTTGGAGATGGAGTTGACCTCGACCTTGAACCTGATCTGCGATCTTGCTGCTGAAATCGTGAACTTCCGCGGGGCCGCCGTTTATTTCTGGGACGAAGATACCGAAGTCATGCAGTTGCGCGCCTCGCGAAATATTCCCACAGGTAAGCAGGAGTTCAGCCGGGCGAATGTCCTGAACTATTGGGCAACAAGAATTTCCCGCCCGCTCCTGCTGGTGCGCCACAGCCAGCCCGAGGCCGACCTGCTGTTGGATGTGATGAAATCCGCCAGCGTGCTCGTAGTGCCTCTCTTCGTTCGCAACCGGGTCCTGGGCTCACTGCAGTTCTTCGGAGAGCGTGAAGATAGCTTCTCGCGCGAAGACGCCCAACTCCTGTGGATTCTCTCCCTCGTCGCAGAGAGCATGCTTGCGCGCGATTACTCCAATGAGACCCTGCTGCGCTACGCCTTTACAGATTTCCTCACCGGCCTCAAAACCCGCGGCTACTTTGAGCAGCAGTTGGAAATGGAACTTGCCCGCGCCGAGCGCCGCGGCACTCCCATTGCCCTGCTCATGATTGACATTGATCACTTCAAGCGTCTCAATGACACGCGTGGCCACCACGCCGGAGACCTCATCCTCCGCGACCTTGCCACCATTCTGACCCGCGACCTGCGCGAGGTGGATACGGCGGCCCGCTACGGAGGCGAAGAGTTCATCCTGCTGCTGCCGGAGACCGATCAGGAAGGAGCCAAATTGGTGGCACAACGCATGCGCTCCGCCGTGGAACAGGCTAACTTCTTTACTGGAACTCCAGGCCGCACGGGCAATCCGGTCGAGCACGTCACCATCAGCATCGGCGTCGCCCTCTTTCCCGCCGAGGCTCATACCAAGCGCGAATTACTGGACGCCGCCGACGCCGCCCTCTACGCCGCCAAAGGCCGCGGACGCAATCGCGTCATTCTCTACAGCGAGATGAAGACTCACCGCGAAGCGTCGTAAGCGACAGCCCGAGATAGCAAAAGCATTCTCAATATCCAGTTGCACTCACAATCAAAAGCCCCGCTTTCGTAGCGGGGCTTTTGATCTTCAACCTTGAATCTTGAAACTATTTTTTCTTCTTCGCCACAGGCTTCGCAATCTTCTTGGCTGCGGGCGCAGTTGCTTTCTTCACGACCGGCTTTGCCACAGGTTTCGGCTTGGCCACTGCTTTCGCTGGAGCCTTTGCTGGCGCAGTCTTCGCGGCCACGGCTTTGGTTGGTGCGGTCTTTACCGGCACTGCCTTTGCTGGCACTGCTTTTGCCGGAACAGCTTTTGCCGCTGGCTCCTTGGCCGCCGCTTTCTTCTCTGGCTTTGCGCTGATCTTTGCTTCAACGGGCTTCGCCTCCGGAGCTTTCACCGCCGCAGCACTTTCACCGCTCGTGGCCGTCGATGCCTCAATCGTTGTAGCGGCGATGGCGTTTGCCGCCACAGCCTTTGCCTTCGGAGGAACAACGGTCGGGATCGGCGCCGAGTTCTCTGCTCCTACGGCGCCCAACTGCCGCAGCAGCACTTGGCGTATGCCGTCTATCGGAGCGGGCTTTCCTGTCCATATCTCGAACTGCCGCGCCGCCTGTTGTACGAACATCTCCGTCCCGCTGATCGTTCCCAGCGCCTTGGCTTGAGCCATTTTCAGCAGGCGGGTTTCAATCGGGTTGTACACCGAGTCGAACACCCACAGCGTGTTCAGTTCGTTCTCTTCGAGCGGCGTGTGTTTATCGCCACCCATACCTACCGGTGTAGCGTTAAAGATCACGTCGAATGAGAGTTTCGGCAACTCGTTCCGCTTTACGGTCTTCGCACCGGCTAATTTCGCCAGCGCCAGGGCCGTGGCCGGAGTGCGGTTCAGTATCGAAACATCAGCGCCCTTCGCCTGCAGGCCAAAGACGGCGGCTCGCGCCGCGCCTCCTGCGCCCAGCACCAGCACCCGTGCGCCCTCCAGCGTAATGCGCGGCTCCAGTGCAGCGGCAACGCCATAAACGTCTGTATTGAAGCCGAACAGGCGGCCATCCTTGCCGCGCACAATCGTATTGCAGGCTCCGGTTTTCTGAGTCAGCGCGTCGCTGTTGTCCAGGTGTTCCACCACGGCCTGCTTGTAGGGCATGGTCACACTCAAGCCATCCAGCGGCAGATCTCTCACGGTGGTAAGCAAATCTTCCAGCGTCTTGGCCCACAGCGGCACATAGACAGCATTCACATTTTCACGACGGAACGCCGAATTCATCACCCAGGGAGACATCGAGTGCGAAACCGGATCGCCGGCAATGCCGTAAACCTTCGTCACCGAGTCAATCTGCTCAATGCGGTAGAAATCCCGCAACTCGCGATAAGTGGGCTGCCCGGGAGCGGTCTCTTTGCCTGTCTCGGCCGAGCCAAAGGTAAACGAGGCACCTGCCCGGATTCCCAGGATGCGGCTCAGCATTCCCTGTTCGCCCATGCACATGCCCACCATCGGATACTCCGAGCTGTGCTCTTCCAGGAAGCGCGTCATCAGCACGTTGTCATGCAGACAGGTGGCCGTACCCACTACTTTGTAGAAATCGGCGGTAAAGGCGCGCATCCGCCCAAAACTTTCTTCTAATTTCGCGGAAGACTTGAAATCGTGGCTGGAAAGCACGATGGCCGCCCGCGATCGCAGTTCTTCCCAATCGGCGGCACTCATCGCCTCCGCCGTCTCAATCGAGACGTCCAGGGCCGGGCATCCGGCTTCCGTGGCGCGGTGCAGTACCTCCAGTTCAGCCGTCAGCGAGCCTTTGAAGCGGCCTCCGGAGACGGTTCTTCGGCACGTGGCAATGATGATTGCGTCAGGACGTAACTCCATCATGCGACGCAACTTAGGCATCACCGCCAGGGGTGCTTTCAGGTAGTCGAGCCGAAGCTCAAGCAGTGGATTCTCACGTAAAACAGCTTCCGCTTTTTCAATGAGTTCAGCGGGTTCGGTTCCGGTGATAGAGACGCAGATCCGCGGAATGCGGAGGCGCAAGGAGCGTGCAGCGTAGTTCATCGGTGGAACAATCATTTGTGGGCAAATGGTAATGATGCGCTCGGCTGGTTGCAATGCCTGATTGTACTTTTCGTACATAAAATTTCAGAAAAGAAGGGAAGTGCCCTTTCAGTCAATGCCTGTGTCCAACGTCACTTGACCGCCGAACTCTCCTTTGTTAGCTTCCGGATAACTATCGTGCACGGTCCATTTATGCACACGCCGCCTCGCGCGGCTGAAACGAGACCACGGAATGAAACGCCTGATCGCCATTTTTGCCCTTTTATCCGGTAGTCTGTGGGCTCAGTCCAGCCCCGCTCTGGACGTTCCGGCCACTCCTTCCAAGTCCAATGGCCCTAGCTACAGCCAGTTGCACTGCTCCGGCTTTATCACGCACAAAGCCGTGCCGCACACCAATTTCGTCCTTGCCTCCAAGGAGGCGCCGCATCAGGATCAGTTTGCCGCTCATGCCATCATCTTCCTTGGTGGTCCCGGCCTTGTCGAAGGCGACCGCTATCGCGTGGTTCGTGAAGTAGAGGATCTCAATCGCGAAGATTCCTCCCCCGAGCAGCGTAAGAAGCTTGGCAAACTCGGCAAGCTTTATCAGGACATCGGCTGGGTCACCGTTCACTCGGTCCAGCAGAGCACGGCCATCGCCACCTTCGATTTCTCCTGTGACACCGCTGTCCCGGGTGACGTTCTGGTGCCACTCCATGAAGAACCGGAGATTCACTACCGCACCATCGATCCTACGGTGAACTCCTTCCGTCCTGCCGGAGGCGGCAAGGCCGGACACATTTTGGGCTCCAAGGATTTCCTCGGACTGCTCGGTTCCGGCACCATCGTTTACACCGACTCTGGAAGCGCCAAAGGAGTTCAGCCCGGAGACTACCTCTTCGTCCGGCGTGGATATGCGAATGCCGACCTGAACAAGATCGATCAGCTCTCGGACAAACTGCCCAAGGGCGTCGATCTCTATGCCGTAAATCAGGCCAAAATCAAGTCCGATACAAACAACAAGATCCCGTCCCACGTTCTAGGCGAAATGCTGGTGTTGACCGTAAGCGCGGAATCTTCCACCGCACTCATCACCCGCTCGTTTGCCGAAATCCAGCTTGGCGACGTCGTAGAGAGCGAGAACGCGCAAGCCGCCAGCGAAGCAACCGCCGTGAAAGAGGTTCAGCCCTGCAGCACCATCGGGCGTGTGCGCCGTGCGCTCTTCCTCGGACACTGCGGCCAGTAGCAGGGTGAACTTCGCTCACCACGACTCCTGAGATGCACGCGAAAACAGGTGGCCATACAAGCCTGCTGTTGGCCTGTGTGGGGTGTTGAATTTGTTTTGAATTGGGTGTTGCTTACCAAACCTAAACCTGCAAGCCCGCGAGCTCTGCCTACGCCCGCAAACTATCTCCTGCCTCTGCCTCGCCAAATACCTCTGCCGTGAATGCCTCAATCTTCGCGCCCTTCTTCCATTGATCGAGAGGCAGTCCGGCTTTGCGGCAGGTCTGCGAAAGAAACGTCTCGCGATCCCATCCCACCTCCACCGGAACCTGCGGCAGCAGCAGCCCGCGACGTCCGCCATAGCTCATCATCAGGCCGTGCCGCCCCACCACTATGTCCTCTGGAGCAATCTCGAACATCGGCGACAACACACTGATCTCCAGTTGCAGACTGTCCAATTCAGCTCCGCTCACTGGGTCAAAACGCGGATCTTCCAGGGCTGCCGCGCGCGCCATTTCCCGCACCGTCTCATCCAGCGGAGCCACCGCCGCAATCATGCCAATGCAGCCGCGCAGTTCGCGATTCTTGTGCAGGGTTACAAATGCGCCGCGAGGTTCTTTCAAGTGGGTTGTAGCTTCGGGAATGGTGATCTTATTTCCGGTCACTGCCGAGCGGATGCTCAGGTGGGCCAGCCTCAGGAGCCAGCGTCGTTCTTCGTTCGAGTACTCAGCAGGGAAGTCTTGCATGGCAGCGGCTTTAACTTTGAAACCTTGGAACCTTGAAAACTTTGAAGCCTGCTCTATTGCGCTCGCACGTTCTCGCCACCCGGCCTGTTCACAATGAAGGGCTTTGGCTTGTGGCGTTGTTCATTCTGCCGCACCGCTTCATTCCAGAAGGCGCGGAAATATGCCGAAGCAGAAATCAGGGACACTGCCAGCATCACCCAGATGGAGCCAATCGCAATCGCCGTTCCCGGCAGCGTCATGCCCGCCACCCTCCACACCGGCCACGCATGAGCCATCAGAACAGACACCACAGAGAGAACCTGCATCACGGTCTTGAACTTGCCGATCTCAAAGACCTTCAGTGACATCTTCTCCTGCACCGCAACCGATTGCAGTCCGGTTACCAGGAACTCGCGTGACACAATCAGCACGGTGATCCAACCTGCCACCAGCCCGGGCGCGTAGCGCACCAGCGCGATATAAGCGGTAGACACCAGCAACTTGTCAGCCAGCGGAGAGAGCAGCATGCCCAACGTAGTCACCTGGTGCGTGCGTCGTGCCAGGTAGCCATCTACTCCGTCTGTCACGGAACCAAGCAGGAAGATTCCTGCAGCCACCAGCTCTTGTTGCCCATGGATTGCGCTGAAATGATGGGTCGCCAGGGCCCAGATAAACAGGGGCACGCAACCAATGCGTGCGAGCGTGATGGAGTTTGGCAGATTCACAGGAAAGACAAGAGGCGGTCATGCCGCCAGCGCTTCGATTATGCGTCCGGCATCCAGCAGATTCAAGGCGTGAGCGAACTGCGAACAAATATTGAGTAAATATTCGGCGCAGCGCGACCTGATTCTCCAGATGAGTTCCGGCTTTAGTTCTCCGGCTTTGCTGCCAGAGCGTCACCGGTGCCAGCCTCGGCTGCGGCAACCTGCGGCTTCGCGCTGTCCCGGTTCACCATGTCCTTCAGCTCTTTGCTGGGTTTGAAGAACGGAATCTTCTTGGGAGGAACATCGACACGGTCGCCCGTCTTCGGATTGCGTCCGACCCGCGGTTTGCGCTGCCGCGTGCGGAAGCTGCCGAAGCCGCGAATCTCGATCTTGTCTCCTGTACGCAGAGCGCGCACTACGCTGTCGAAGATCGTCTCCACAATGACTTCGCTGTCCTTGCGGGTCAACTCGGCCAGTCGAGAAACTTCTTCGATAAGATCGGCTTTCGTCATGTCTTTGTCTCTCCGTGTGAGCGGATTTGAAATTCCGTTGCGTCGCAACCGAAGGTTAAAACGTTGGCAAATGGGAGTTTACCACGCCTAAACCAAAAAACAGTAGAGGGTAAATGTTAGGATTCTCCGCCCCCGTGGCTATCTTCCAAACAGCCGTCCCATAAATCTGCCCAGCCGATGCAGTACTCCCGGCTTTTTCTCCGGTTTAGGCGGTTCCGATGTTGCCACAGGCCCGCTCACCTTGGGCAACAAGGCTAATGCCAAACGGGAGCTGTCCCTGGAAACCGTGAGCTTGGAAACCGTGCCGTACAAATCCTCAGGCTCCGCGTTCTTGCCGCGATACACAAACGTGCTCTCCACTTCCATGTGTTCTTCTGTGGATGTCTTTGATTCCGCGGCCTTTGGTGGTTCTACGGGCTTTGCCTCGCCAGTCTGGACCGCCGCCGAAGTTTCGGGAGTTGCATCCAGTACAGTCGGCTTCACCGGTTCGGCCTGCGCTGGCGGCTCCAGCTTTACCTCCGGGCACCCGCAGTTCTTCGGAGCCTCCGTGGCTCCCCCGATCTTTCCCGCCTTGAACAGCACGCTCTTTCCCGGAGTGAGCTGGTAGCTCTCCGAGCCCATCATCTCCGCCACAAACACCGCTGCATCGTTGCCGGGCAGGGTGCGCAGGCAGGTGTCTCCCGAGACTCCCACCGAAATTGCAAAATGAAAATTTCCGGGGCTGATCAGTTGCAGACGGAAGTCCGGGGTCAGCAGGGAATCCGATGCGCTCAGCAACGGATAGTCAACCTCCATCGCGCCCGCGTTCATTCCCAATACCAGCGACTTTCCTGCGGCATCAGAGCTGAGCGAAATATTTGTCTTCGGGCAGATGCGTACATCGCCGCCGCGTTCCAGCTTCAGCACTGCTGCCGCGTCTCCCGCAGAAACCTGCGAGCCGCTAAGCACGCGCGTTCCATTCCCGGAGAAGATAACCGAGCCACGCACACTCGCATCACTGGCAAACACCTCGCCGATTGCAGACTGCGCACGCAACGCGGGAGCCGTCAGCAGCGCACAGCCAAGCATCAGCCAGCATCTGTTTGCAGAAATCATTCGATCACGCGGTAGGCTTGTTCTTTTGGAATATCTTTTCCGTCTCGTCGTTCGCCACGAACTCGTAGGTCTCAATCGCCGCAGCTACCTGGAACGATCCTGTGGAGTTACCGTCCACGCGTATTACCTTGCCGTGGCAGCGCACGCTGATCGGCTCCGTCATCGTCACCTCGGAAGGCAGCGTGACCGTGAAGTCTATTTCCGAATTGGCCTCCATCGCTGAATCGCAATAAAAACAAATTCCATGCGAGCTGACGTCCTTGGTCTTTGCCGAAGCTGCAACTTCTTCGCCCGACGCGGCGGTAACCGTCACCGGAAGTTGAAGGGCGAACCGCCGAATCGCCCGTTTTTCTTGCCCGCTCTCTTCTCCCATTTGCAATGCTCCTCGCATACCAGCTTACTTTTCAGCCCGAAAGTGTCAAGTCAGTAGTTCATACAAAACGTTGTCCTTAGTAACTACTTGATCCTTTCGGGAACCTTCCGTGTCATCATAATCCCGCCATTCTTATTCGCAGATGCTACAAATGCTCTCGCAGACGTCTGTCCCAGGCTCACGCGCTGCATTGGCCTTCCAGGTAGTTACCCCGGGGATGCTGCGTTGTGGCATCTTTTGCGACTGTCATATACTCTGGACTTTCCCCTCTCCGTGCGCCGGAGTAAAGTTCAAGTCGAAGTAGAAGAGTTGTTCTGTTGCTCCGTCGAGGATGCATGAAGATCAAATTCTGGGGCGTTCGTGGATCCACTCCAACTCCGCAGTTGGAAAACATGCAGTATGGTGGCAACACCTCCTGCGTGGAAGTCCGCGTCAACGACCACATCTACATCTTCGATTGCGGCACCGGATTCAGGAATCTCGGCAAGAGCCTGATGGCCGAGCACGGCGAAAAACCCATCTACGCCCACGTCTTCCTCTCCCACTTTCATTGGGATCACATCCAGGGCATTCCGTTCTTTCAGCCGCTCTATGAAAACTCGGACAACTATTTCTTCTTCCACTCCTCCAGCCGTACCCGTGGTCTCCAGCGCGCCATAGAGGAGCAGATGGCGGACCCCTACTTCCCCGTGGATATGTCCGAGATGGCCGCCCACTGCAATTTCTATGACATGGAAGAAGAGCGCGTAGCCTTTGACGATTGCACCGTGCAATCCATGTGGCTCAACCATCCCCAGGGATGCCTCGGCTTCCGCCTCGAAACCGCCAACGGAATCTTCGTCTACGCCACGGACAACGAACCCGGCCATCCTGTCTTTGACCGCAACGTGCGCAAACTGGCTGAAGGCGCAGACGTGCTGATCTACGACGCTCAGTACCTGCCCGACGAGTACGAAGCCAAACGTCGCGGCTGGGGACACAGCCACTGGCGCGAAGCCGTCAACGTAGTCCTGCAAAGCGGCGCCAAGGAACTCATCCTCTATCATCACGATCCCGATCACGACGATCAGTGCATAGACTCCCTCGTGAAAGCCGCCTCCGAGTACTATCCCCACGTCCGCGCCGCCAGCGAAGGCCTCATCATCGATCTGTAAATCTCACGGGTGCCCCATTCAACGCGTTGTTCGTTGAATGGGGCGGTTGCTCTTGCTCTCGCATTTGCTTCTGATTCGGCAGTTCGATGGCGGAACAGAATCCTTCGGGTGCCCCACCTTCGCCTCGTCTCTTGCGGCTAAAGTGGGAGACAGTGCATTTTCATCTGGAGCACTTTTGTCTTCTTGTCTGCTCTTGAACCAGGATAGTGAGTGACTTGGCGATGCTTCGCTCACTATCGCCTCTGGACTGACTAGACGCTGGCATTTCGGGGTGCGGACGCGTCTTCCGGCGCTTTGGTGGACGGTGGACAGTTGTGTAGCGCAACCAGCGTGCCTTTCAATGCTCTCGCTCCGCCGATGAGTGCAAAAGTGAGCGGCCACGCAAAGTGCCAAGCGTTCCCATCGTGAAGTCTAGCTCCGGCCAGCGCTATGCCAAGAAAGACACCTGTAAGAGTCGCTTCCACCACCACATTAAGAACAATGCTGCGAGGCGACCGCGTCTCATTGTACTTGTCGTAATCGACCAGCTTCATAAACCTGTCTCCGCTCACTAAGCTAATGAGTATAGCTTGGCTTTCACGATACCTGTCGCAAACAGGCCTTTGCACTCACTATCCCTCACCAGTAATCTCCTACCCCACTCCCAGCATCTTCAAGAACGCTTTCGCGGCATTGGAAAGATGTTTATCCCGGCGACGCACGTAGAAGTACGCGATCTTTGTATCCATTCCCGTCAGCCGCACTCCGGTCAAAAAACCTTCTGTAATCTCGCGTTCCACGGTGCTCCTCACCTGAATGCTTACGCCCAGCCCGGCTTCCACCGCGCGCTTCACGCCCTCAAGGTTTCCGAACTCATATACCTTCGTCAGTACAATCTCCTTTTCTTTCAGCCGTTCTTCCAGCACCGCTCGCGTTCCAGCGCCGCGCGCCGCCAGTATCACCGTTTCTCCCACAAGGTCCTGCGGACGGACACTGCGTTTCTTCGCCCACGGATGACCGATGGGCGCAATCGCCATCAACTCGTCCACCTGAAACGTCTTGGCCACCAGTCTCGGATCGCTCACATCGTGCGTTACCAGGCCGATATCGAGTTTGTTCGCCAGCACCTTCGCGGCGGTCCGTCCGCTCAGCGAAATCTCCAGCGTCACTTCCACTCCCGGATACGCCTTTCTGTAAGCCGCCAGCTTCGCGGGCAGCACGTAAACTCCAATCGGAAAGCTGGCTCCCAGCGCCAGCCGTCCGCCGTGCATTCCTTGCAGGTCGGCAATCCGTTGTTCCGCAGTTGCAACCGAGTGCATGATCTCCCGCGTTGCCTCGAAAAGAATCTCGCCCGCTTCGGTCAGCGCAATCTTTTTACCCAGGCGGTCGAACATCGGCACGCCGAAATACTCTTCCACTTGCCGAATGTGCTTGCTCACTCCCGGCTGCGTCAGATGCACGGCCTCGGCCGCACGCGTAAAACTGCGCGCCTCGCATACCGCGTGGAAAACCCGTAACTGGCTCAAATCAAGCATGACTGTAGGTTATCGTTTATATCAAATCAATTCATTGGATTCATATCAACATTAACCGTACTCTGGTAATCAGATCAAGTGAATAAGGAGAACGCCATGAGCTGCGTACAATACGAAAATTTCCAGATCGAAGAAAAGCCCGTCACCAAGGAAGCCAAGACTCTTACCATCGCCACCAAGCGCGCCAAGTCAGTAGATACGGTCGCCGAGGCCCTCAACCTCGTTCTGGCCAACGGCTCCATGCCTGCATAACTCTTCTTTGGTCTCCGCCTGCCCTGCCCTTTCGCCCATTTTCTTTGGGGATATAGGGCGGGATTTGTTTTGCCTTTGTCTCAGCGGAGCTCGCCCGAACGAGGGGCAGCTCCCCTGCGCATATTGGTGCGCCGCTCTCGGTCCCGCCGAAATATTGTGAATGCCCGCCCTTGGGCGAGTATCATCCCTCTGATATGGCCATTATCGTGGATTCCCTCGATCACCTCGTCCTAACCGTTGCCAACATAGACATCACGGTTGACTTTTATACCGAAGTCCTCGGCATGGAGTTGTCCACCGTGGATGGCCGAAAGGCTCTTTCCTTCGGCGAACAGATGATCAAGCTTCAGCAGCGCGGACACGAGGTGACCCCCAAGGCCTCCCATCCCACCGCAGGCGCCGGTGACATCTGCTTCATCACCTCAACCAGCCTCGACGAGGTGATTCGCCAGTTGAATGAACAGAAGGTTCGCATCGAAGAAGGTCCCGTCGAACGCAATGGCGCAATGGGGAAAATGCGCTCCATCTACATTCGCGACCCAGACAAGAACCTGGTAGAAATCTCCAACTACTAAGCAGCCTGTGTCGGTGGGTTGTGCGGTCCGCTCTCGGTTGCCCTTCTTTGGGCTGAGTACGAGTCGTTCCTGTCGCATACGGTTCGGCCTCACATCGTCGCTGCCCCGCTACAATCCTTGCTCTCCGCTGTGGTAGATTTAAATGTTTACCCGTGCTTCCATTGCCACGCGCGGGAACCCGTTTTTCTTGTCGCAGGAGAGTTTGTTCTTGGAAAACCGCAACGCCCAGCATCATAAGGATCGCCTCATTGAGGCGATCAAAGAAGAACTCGTCATCATCGTCACCGGAGAGCTCTCCGACCCGCGCATTGGTCTTGTCACCGTCAATGAAGTCGTCATGGCGCCTGGCGGAAAAGCCGCGCGCATCTACGTCTCAGTCGAGGGCGACGAGCGCGAGCAGAAAGAGTGTACGACCGCTCTCAACGACGCCGTCGGCTACATCCGTCACCAGCTCGCCGACGCACTCAGCCTGCGCCTTGCGCCAGACATTCACTTCGTGCTCGACAACTCAGGCCAGTACGGAGCACGTATCAACGAACTCCTCCATCGCATCGACAAGCGCGCCAAGAAGAAATGAACACCCTCGCCGAAGTCGTCGCCGCCGTGCAGTCCCGCCAGCGCTGGGTCGTAACCTCCCACGCCCGGCCAGATGGTGACGCCGTCGGCAGCGTGCTCGGCTGCGTGCAGGTCCTTCGCGCCATGGGCAAGCTGGCAGATGGCTATCTTGGCGACGGTGTGCCATTCATCTATCGCGGTCTTCCCGGCGCTTCCACCATCCGCAACTCGCCCGTCGATCCCACGCTCTATGACGGCGTCTTCGTCATCGAATGTGACAGCTTCTCCCGAACCCAGGTCGAGGGTATTTCCTCGCTCTTCTCCATCAATATCGACCACCATATGAGCTTCACCGAGTATGCCGACATCAACTACGTGGTGCCCACGTCTGCCGCCGCCAGTGAGCTTGTCTATCACCTCGCCGTTGCCGCCAATATCCCCATTACGCCTGAGATCGCAACCGTTCTCTACACTGCCGTGCTGACCGACACCGGTTCGTTCTGCTACTCCGGCACCACCGCTCAGACCTTCGCCTTCGCGCGCGCCATGGTGCTCGCCGGGGCGGACCCCGTAGCCGTGGCGCAGCAGGTCTATTTCTCCAACCCTGCCTCCAAAATGCATCTTCTCGGACGCGCTCTCTCCAACCTCCGCACCGACGGCGCTATCTCCTGGATGCACGTCTCTGAAGCCGACATGCTCTCCAGCGGAGCAACCGAGCAGGACTGCGAGGGCCTCGTGAATTGGGCGCTCAGCATCCACGGCGTTGAAGCCACGGCCTTCTTTCGTGAGATTGCCGGCTCAAACTTCCGTGTCAGCCTGCGCAGCAAGGGACGCGTGGATGTGGCGCGCATCGCTGAAAGCTTCGGCGGCGGCGGCCACCGCTGCGCCAGCGGACACGCCATTCAAGGCCCCTATGAACTAGCCACCGGACGCGTCCTTGACGCCCTGCGCCAGGCACTCGAATTCGGCCAGAAAGCCACCGGCTGAACTCCTCCAATAAAAAGAGCGCGAATCGCTTCGCGCTCTCTCCGGTAAAACAGTTCTTCTACTTGGTAACCAGCGCCGGAGCTCCCACCCTCACCCTCAAGTCTTTCGGGATGAAAACAAAAGCAATCAGCGCGCCCAGCACCAGCATTCCTGCAATGATGTACAGCGCGGCAGACTTGTCCGTCGAGATCAGCTTCGCCCACACGGGAACGTTCGGCCCAATGTATCCGCCCAGGTTCCCGACCGAGTTCACAATGCCAATCCCTGCCGCCGCCGCTGTTCCCGTAAGGAACGCAGATGGCACCGGCCAGAACAGCGGCATCGCGCCAATCACGCCCAAGGTTCCAATGGACAGAAAAATAATCGCCAGCACAGGATTCGACGCAAACACTCCGCTCAGTACCAATCCCGCAGCACCGGCCAGCGCCGTGAACACGTAGTGCAATCGCCGCTCTCCCGTCTTGTCCGAGTGGTTGCTCAGCAGAATCATTCCAATCACGGCCACTCCGTATGGAATCGCCGTAATCAGCCCAACTCCCAGGTAACCTTTAATCCCGAAAGCCTTCACAATCGTTGGCAGCCAGAATGCAATTCCATACAAGCCGATCATCAGCGTGAAGTAGATCGCGCACAGCACCCAAACCGTGACGCTCTTGAAGGCGTCGCTCAACTTGTTTTCCGTCTTCTTGGTTTCTTCGGCGGCAAGGTTTTTCGCGAGCAGCGCCTTTTCTTCCGCCGTCAGCCACTTTGCTTCTTCAATGCTGCTATTCAGGTAGTAGATAACGAAGAAGCCCACCAGGATCGACGGAATGCCTTCGGACAAGAACAGCCACTGCCATCCGGACAAGCCGCGCGCGCCGGAGAACATATCCATGATCCATCCCGAGATCGGGTTGCCAATCACGCCGGAGACAGCAATCGCCGCCACAAACCACGCGGTTCGCGTAGCCCGCATCCGTGATGGATACCACAGTGTCAGATAGTAAATGACGCCCGGAAAGAATCCTGCCTCGGCGATGCCCAGCAAAAAGCGCAACGCGTTGAAGGACGCTGCGCCTCTCACAAAAATCATGCAGGCGGACACAATGCCCCAGGTAATCATGATTCGCGCAATCCACATGCGCGCCCCAAACTTCTTCAGCAGCACGTTACTCGGGACTTCAAAGAAGAAATATCCGATGAAGAAAATGCCCGCGCCAGTGGCGAACGCCGCGTCGCTCAGTGACAAGGCTTTCAGCATCTGGAGCTTTGCAAAGCCCACGTTCACGCGGTCGAGGTAAGCCAGAATGTAACAGAGGAAAAGGAAGGGAACGATGCGCAGATCCACCTTGCGGTAGGTCTTCGCTTCAAAACTGCTATCAGGATTCATTTGGCACACCTCGGGTTCCCGGGCATCTGGCCGGCTCGCTCGTTGGCCTCATCGCCAGCTAGCACTCAGGATGGTTTTGTCTCGCGTTCGGATTGTATGTCGATCGCAAATTTTTGCAATCAATAAATCCCGGGTGCCCTACCCTTCCGCCGTTCTCTGGCGGAGCGTGGGGTAGTTGCCCCGCTCTCGCCTTAACTTTGAAGCCTTGAAACCTGTTTCCGCCAACAAAAAAAAGGAGCGCGAATCGCTTCGCGCTCCTCTTGTTTACATATGCCGAATAATCTAACTGGGATCTTCCACCACTTCAATCAAAAATCCAAACGCGCCTTCTGCTCTCGACTTCGGATGCACGAAGAACACGGTGGTTCCACGCGATCCCGGTCGAGGTGCAGCATCGATGATGGTGAAGCCGTTGGCCTTCATGTAGTCGAACGCCTTCTGCGCGCTCTTCACCCGAAAAGCCACATGGGCAAAGCCGCCGCGTCCGCCGTTCTTATCAATCAGCTTCTGCACAGGACTCTCCGGCGAAAGTGGTTCCAGCAGTTGGATCAGGTTCGGCCCGTTGCCAATCTGCAGCAACGCTTCGCGAACCAGGTCCTTGCCGTGTACTTCCTCGCGGTGAATCTCCTCAAATCCCAGCAGCTCATAAGCTGCCACCATCGCATCGAGCTGCCCTTGCGGAACGCTGATTGCAAAATGGTCAATGAACTGGAATCCCGGGACTTCCTTCAACTCCGCTGCAATTTTCTTGTGATCGGTTGCTGTGCTCATTATTCGAACTCCACCAGAATCTGGTGCAGTTGCACGCCGTCGCTCTGTGCCACTCGCACCTTCTTGACCTTGCCCGCTACGGGAGAGGTCACGTTGGTTTCCATCTTCATGGCTTCCAGCACCAGCAGAAGATCGTTCGGTTGAATCTGCTGGCCTTCCTGCACGTTCACGTGGGTCACCATGCCTGCAATGGGGGAGCGGCAAACCTTGCCCTCGTCCACTGGGCCCTCATCTGCTGCGGGCCTGTGTGCGGCTCCTCCGGCTGCCACCGGAGCGGCAGACAAAACTGTTGTCGCGGCCTGCGCCGGAATGTAATGCGGTTTGGGTGCTGCATCGTCCTCGGTGATTTCTACTTCCACTTCATAGGACTTGCCGTCGATTCCGATCTGTAGCTTCAAAGTCGTTCTCCTCGTGCCCCGGCCGCCACTCTGCGCCGGGCTGGTCAGTGGAGCGCCGCATCTGCAAACCTTGCGCGGCCCACGGCCCCGGCCTATGCTGCACGCCAGGGCGCTCCTGAGTCTTTCAGCCTATCGGTTCAGGTTGTGCGAGGCCTGCACAATCGCGCGTCCAGCCTGTCCCCAGGTATTTCCCGAGGGCAGCAGGTGTGCCGAACGGATCCTTACCTTTTTGCCAAGGAAGGCCGTCACGGCCACTGCGATGATTGCCAATGTCTCTCCTGAAACCTGTTCTTCCGCGGGAGTTCCCGTCGCGGGCAGCTTGGACTCCAGTGCACTCAACCGCGCTGCAAATTGATCTTTCAGCGCGTCCAGTTCACTTTGTAGTCGCTGCACCTCGGCTTCCAACTCCACTTTTGCGGCGTCTTTTTCCATTGTCGATGCCATGTTTTTCTCCTCGCCAGGCGTCAGCAACCGGGAGGGCGTTATGCGCCCTCTCCGGTCGCAAAGCCGCGATTAAAGTGGAATCAGTCCGTGTTTCTTGCTCGGCCGCAGTTCGCGTTTCGTCTCCAGTGCGCCAAGTGCATCTGCCAGCGCCCTGCGCGTCTGTGAAGGCTCAATCACGTCGTCCACCAGTCTGCGGCCAGCGGCCACAAACGGATTCGCAAACGCGTCGCGATAAAGATTGATCAGTTCCTGGCGCTTCGCGCTCTTGTCTTCCGCGCCATCAATCTCCTTGCGGAAGACGATCTCTGCCGCGCCTTCTGCGCCCATCACCGCAACCTCTGCCGTCGGCCATGCCAGCACGCGATCCGCGCCCAGATCCTTCGAGCACATCGCAATGTAGGCTCCGCCGTACGCTTTGCGCAGAATCACCGTCACCTTCGGCGCCGTCGCAGCCGAATACGCAAACAGCATCTTCGCGCCGTGGCGGATAATGCCGCCGTATTCCTGCTGCACGCCCGGCAAGAATCCCGGTACGTCCACAAAGGTCACAATAGGAATGTTGAATGCGTTCAGGAAGCGGATGAAGCGCGCAGCCTTATCGCTGGCATTGATGTCCAGTGCTCCGGCCAGCACATTCGGCTGATTGGCAATGATTCCGATCGAACGTCCCTGGATGCGTCCAAAGCCGATCACAATGTTCGGAGCAAAGCCCGGTTGCACTTCCATGAAGTCGTTGTGGTCGAGCACGCGCGTCAGAATGTCGCGGACGTCATACGACTGCTTGTGCTCCACCGGAACAATGTCGTTCAGTGAAGCGTCGTCTTCCATCGGGAACTCGTATTCGAGTCGTGGCGGGTCTTCCAGGTTGTTCGAGGGCAGGAAGCTCAGAAGTCGGCGGCAGATGAACACCGCGTCCTCATCGTTCTCGGCCACAAAGTGAACCACGCCAGAGTGATTCATCTGGGCCACAGGTCCGCCCAAATCTTCCGCCGAAACCACTTCCCCCGTCACCTGCTTGATCACCGAAGGTCCAGTGATGAATAGTTGCGCCTGTTTCGTCTGGATGATGAAATCCGTCAGCGCCGGGCTATACACCGCGCCGCCCGCACAGGGACCGCAGATCAGCGAAATCTGGGGAACCGTGCCGCTCAGCATCACGTTGTTGAAGAACACTCGTCCGTATCCGGCCAGTGCGTCAATGCCTTCCTGAATGCGCGCCCCGCCCGAATCGTTGATAAAGATGAACGGCGAGCCGGTCTTCAGCGACGCCTTCAGCATGTCCACCGCTTTGTCGGAGTGAGCTTCGCCCGCCGCGCCGCCGGCAACCGTAAAGTCCTGGCTTGCCAAGTGGACCAAGCGCCCGTCAATCCGCGCGCATCCGGTCACAATGCCATCGGCCGGAAGGTTCTTGTCCGCCATCCCAAAGATTGTGGAGCGGTGCGTTGCATAAGCCCCAATCTCCTGGAATGAATTCAGGTCCACCAGTTTTTCCACCCGCTCGCGGGAGGTCAGCTTGCCCTGTTCATGCTGCTTGTCAATGCGCTTCTGGCCGCCGCCCTGGTGAATCAGTTCGCGTTTTTCGCGCAGCGCCTTCACGCGCTCTTCCATCGTTTTTGCTGCTGGTTTTACTGGAACAGTCGTTGCCATTTCGAATCCCTTTCCATCTACCGGGCCGCTGCCACGGTGACGTTATGCGTCTGTCCGTTGATGGTGACCGCGTACTTGACTGGGCCGTTTGGTTGAGCAGGAGTTGCATTTGCCGCACCGTTCTTCGGTGCTGCCGCCGCAGCCGCTGCTTCCTTCGGATCCTTGCCCAGATTCTTCGGCCCTTGTGCCCGCGTGCCGAAGAACTTCGGCGCAACCTGCGGGAACATCGCAAAGGTCAGTACGTCTTCGTCCGTGCCATTGCCCTTAGCCGCCAGCGCGTCAGCACGCAGCAACTCCCATTCCGGCTTCAACAACTCCGCCGGACGGCAGGTAATGGGTTCCTTCTTCGCATGGACGCGTGCCTTCTCCAGCACTTCGGGGTCTTTCGGACCAATCGTCTCTCCGTAATAGCCCAGCATCAGATCGGCAAACTCGCCAGTCAGAACCTTGTACGGTCCCATCAGAACGTTGAACACCGCTTGCGTGCCCACAATCTGCGAACTCGGCGTAACCAGCGGCGGGAATCCCGCAACCTTGCGCACCCGCGGAACTTCCAGTAGCACTTCCTGTAGCTTGTCGCCTGCGCCCTGCTGCTTCAACTGGCTTTCCATGTTGCTGATCATGCCGCCAGGAATCTGGCTCTGAAAGATTTCCGTCTCAACGCCTGTAATGTCGCTGAGAAATTCCTTGTACCGTGGACGAATCGTCTTGAAGTAGTTTCTCGCCTTCAGCAGGCGGCTCATATCCAGACGAGTCTCAATCCCCGTGCCTTCCAGCATTTCCACCAGGCTCTCGGTCGGGTTGTGTCCCGGTCCAAGGGAAAGCGCGCTGATCGACGTGTCCACAATGTCGCATCCCGCTTCAATCGCCTTCATGTAGCTCACCAGCGTAACACCCGTGGTGGAGTGGCAGTGCAGATGCACCAGCGTGTCTTTGCCGCACTTTTCCTTGATGCCTTTGACCAGGTCGTAGGCCGGTTGCGGCTTCAACAGGGCAGCCATGTCCTTGATGCAGATCGAATCCGAGCCCATCTCCTTCAACCGCTGAGCCATGTCCACAAACGCTTCAATCGTGTGCAGCGGGCTCACCGTGTAGCAAATGGTCCCCTGCGCGTGCTTGCCGCTTTTCTTCACAGCCTTGATCGAGGTTTCCAGGTTGCGCACGTCGTTCAGCGCGTCAAACACGCGGAACACGTCCATCCCGTGCTCGGCTGCCTTGGCCACAAACCGCTCCACCACCGAATCTTCGTAGTGCCGGTAGCCCAGCAGGTTCTGCCCTCTCAGCAGCATCTGTAGCTTGGTCTTGGGCAGCAGCTTGCGGAACATCTTCAGCCGCTCCCAGGGGTCCTCATTCAGGAATCGAATGCAGGAGTCAAAGGTAGCTCCGCCCCAGCACTCGAGCGACCAGAAACCAGCGTTGTCGAGGTCTTCACAGGCGGGAACCATGTCTTCCATTGCCATGCGCGTCGCCATCAGCGACTGGTGCGCATCGCGAAGTATCAAATCTGTAACTTCCAATATGCGTGTCATAATTGCGCTTCCTTATAAATAGAACCTACACATAACAAAACTTACTCCACATAGATAAAGCCTACGTTAATAGGGTGCTCCCCGATTAAGCCCGGGGCTGTGATTCTCATCACAAAACAGCCTGACCTCACTACGCCCGCGCCGTGACTCAGCACGAACGCAGGCAACTCCGAAGCACCGCCCAAGGTGCGCTCCTCTCACAGGGTCCATAGCCAGACTCTACCACCGCTCAAAGTTCCCCTGCGACTTCAGCCCTGCTTTTGCAACGCTTCAGGGCCAATTTCGGGAGTGTCCCGGATGCCCAACCTTCGCGCAGCCCGGAGTGCCCGATTAGCCATTGCGAAGGGGATCATGTAATGCCGCGGACAAAGGTGGAGTAAAAGCTGTCGGCATTGCGTCAAGACATCCTGCGGGGTTCGCTCAGAGGTTGCCTGTTTCAAAGCGGATGACAGCTTGTGCAAGCAGATAGTCGTAGCGCGCACGGGCGCCGGCAATCTCCGCTTCGGTCTCTGCCAGTTGTGCCTGGCTCACCTCCACAATTGACCCCAGTCCTAACTTGTAGCGCGTCTGAGCTAGGTCGAGCCCGAGCTTTGTCTGCTGTAACAGCGCTGCGGTGACGCTTAATCGGCGGAAGGCTGTATTGGCGGCCAACCAGCTTGTGCGGACGTCCCGGCTGATCGCATTCCTCAGCCCGGTGAGGCGCGCGTCTTCGGCCTCTGTCTGGAGCTGTGCTTCGTGGGTTTGGGCGGAGATGCGGAATCCGGTGAAGAGCGGAATTTCAACGTTGACTCCCACTGCGCCATACCACGAAGTGATGTGGACGTCACGGATAGGAGCCTGTCCGACGGCTCCGAGGGCGCGGATGCTGGGAAGCGACTGTTGCCAGGCCGCGGTTTGCATTTTTCGGGCGGCGGCAATTTGCAGGTTCTGCACTTTGACCTCCGGACGCTCTGCAAATGCCTTGGAGACGAGTTGGGCAACATCAGTTGACGGCGGAGTGATGGTCTGTACGTCGTCAATCAGTTCGAAGTTCTGTGGCTCGGCGTAGCCGAGGATGGTAGCGAGGCTGTCGAGAGTGGAGTTGTATTGGTTCTCGGCGTCGAGAAGGAGTAATTGGGCTTGTTCCAGATTGGTAGTGGCGAAGGCCACATCCAGCGAGGATTTCAGTTTGTTTTGCGCCAGGGTAGAGACCTGGTCGGCGAGCAACTGGCGGGACTCAACGGTTTGGCGCGCGACGTTGAGAACCGATGCGGCGCCAAGCGCGCCATAGAACTCGCGGTCCACCGCAAGCTTGATCTGGTTGGCGGTGGCAATCGATTGTTCACTCTGCGCCTGCGCCCGAATGCGCGCACCCGCCACCACATTCCTCGTCCTGCCGAAGTCGGTGATCAACTGTGCCACCGTCGCGCCATAGGCGGCGCGCTCATAGATAACGGGGTTGTTGAGCGCTCCAGCGGAGATGCGGTTACCTGCGTTGGTATCCACCGCCGTCAGGTTGGAGTAAGCCGCCGGAAGGAGCGCCGCCCGGTTCTCACGCCAGACCTCGCGGCTGGCCATGGCGGCGAGCTTCGCAACGCTGATCTCCGGGTTGTGCTGAATGGCGAGCTGCTCGGCCAGGCTGAGGGTCAGGCGCAGGGGTTGATCTTGCGTCGTTGGAGTCTGAGCGGGCACGCTGGTTGCCAGCAATGCCAATCCCAGGAGAACGGTGATTCTGGATCTCTGCATTATGCCTTCACCTCTGTTTCTTCTTCGCCGCGGTGGAGCAGCAGGTAAGCTGCCGGGACCAGGAAGACCGTAAACAGGCCGGAGACGCTAAGTCCGCCGAGGAGCGCCCGGGCCAGAGGAGCATATTGTTCGCTGCCCGGTTCGAGCGCGAGCGCCATCGGGATTAAGCCCAGAACAGTCGCCAGAGTGGTCATCAGAATCGGCCGCAAACGTACTTTGCAGGCCGCCTTCACAGCCTCGCGTACAGGCAGGCCCTCTCTTTTCCGTAAAGTACCCACGAACTCAACGATCAGAATGCTGTCTGACACGGAAATGCCTGTCATCATCACCACGCCCATCAAAGACATCACGTTGAGAGTTGTCCCCGTGAGGAGCAGGCATATCAGCACCCCTGCTAACCCTGGGGGAACTGCCAGCAGAATGATGAACGGGTCCTTGAATGATGCGAACTGCGCCATCAGAATGAGGTAGACAAGCAAAATGGAGAGCAGCAGTCCAATGCCGAAGCTCTTGAACGATTGACGCATGCCTTCCACCGAGCCGCGCATTACGATGCGGGTGTTTTCCCCTGCGTGAGTCTCGCGAATGATCTTGTCAACCCGGTTGGCCAGACTTCCAAGGTCCTCACCTGAGGGAGAAACGTAGACGTCAATGACGCGCCGCAGTTGGTAATGATCCACTTCGGTCGGCGTGTTGATGGTCTTTACGCTGGAGACCGCCTGGAGCTCCGCCGTATTCAGCCCCTTGCTGGAGCGTAACGGAATTTCCTTGAGGTCGTTCATCGACTGGACTTGGGTTAGCGGGTACTGCACCGTCAGCATGTAGTTGTTGCCATTGTTGGGATCAACCCAGTAGTTGGGTGCGATCATGCCATTCGAAGAGAGAGCGGTGATGACGTTATCGACAACTTCACGCGAGTTGAGCCCGAGACGTGCGGCCATCTCGCGGTTGACGTTCAGCTGAATGCCCGGATAGTCGAGGTCCTGGGGAATCAGGACGTCGCTCACACCGTGGAGTGCGCGGACCTTGCGCGCGAGTTCGGAAGCTGTCTGATAGGCGGCGTGCATGTCGTTGTCGCTTACCTGAATGTCGATGGGCGCGGGAAGTCCAAGGTTCACGACCGAGTCAACCAGACCGCCGGCCTGGAAGTATGTGCTCAGCTCGGGCAGATCGCTGGAGAGCTTTGCCCGCACTCGGCGCATGTACTCGTAGCTGCCGACTTTGTGTTCTTGTTTCAGGCTGACCTGTACGAAGGCCGTGTGCTGGCCGGAGTTACTGGTGTAGATGGCGGAGAAGTCCGGCGTGATGCCGATGTTGGAGACGATCATCCCCATGTCCTGGGCGGGAACCACTTCGCGTATATCGGCCTCAATGCGCTTGATGTACTGTTCGGTGAGTTCCAGGCGGCTGCCAACGGGAGCCTTCACGTTGATCACAAACTGTCCGGGATCGGTGCGAGGAAAGAATGCCACGCCGAGCAGAGGATAGAGGGTAAAGCATAAGAGACAGATTCCGAGTATGCTGACCACCGTTGCGACCGGTCGGAGCAGAGTGCGGCCCACTGCTACGTCATATCGGACCAGCATTCGATTGTAGAGGCGGTCAAAGCCGAAGACGAAGCGCTTGAAGAGGGAAACGCGCGTTCCTATCTCCTCATCCGCCTCTTCGGTATGCATGAACTTTGCGCAGTAGAGCGGCACCACTGACATTGCCACCAGGTAGGATGCAAAAAGCGAAAACACCACGGTGGCAGCGAGCGCGGTGAAGAGGAAACGGCTTACGCCGTAAAGAAAAACAACCGGAAAGAAGACGATCGCCGTTGTGAAGGTTGCGGCCAGCACTGGAAGCGCTACCTCGCGGCCTCCGCGCTCTGCCGCAACCGCAGGCGGCTCTCCCATCTCCAGATGGCGGAAGATGTTTTCCAGAACCACCACGGAGTTGTCAATGAGGCGGGAGAAGACGATTGCTAATCCGCCCAGAACCATGGTGTTGATGGTTCCTCCGCTGGCGTTGATAGCCATGAATGCCGCGAGTGCTGAGAGCGGAATGGACAACAAGACGGCCAGCGTAGCACGCATACTGCCCAGAAATACCAGGATCATGGTCGCCGTGAGAAGCAGTCCGATGCCGCCTTCGCTGCCGAGATTGGCGATAGCGGTTTTGACAAACACGGACTGATCGAAGACGACTTTTGCGACCAGTGATTTCGGCACGTCGAGCAGGGCACCGACGTTCTTGCGAATTCCGTTGACAACCGAAATCGTATTGCTGTTTCCCCCCTGCTTCAGAATCGGAAGGTAGACGGAACGCTGGCCATCCACGCGGACGATGTTGGTCTGGATCGCGGCGTCATCTTTGGCATAACCGACGTCTGCCACCATGACCTCTGCATTGCCTTCGCTCTTGAGCGGCAAGCGGTTAATCTCATCCGTGGTCGGGAGTTGGCTGTTGGTGTAGATGTTGTAATCCCTGGGGCCAATGCGTACGTCACCCGCAGGCAGAATGGCGTTGGCATCGTTCACAGTGCGCACCACGTCCATAAGGCTCAACTGGTGCGCCTGCAACTTCACTGGGTCCACGTAGACCTGGATCTGGCGGTACTTGCCGCCGAAGGGCTGCGGTACCGATGCGCCCGGAACATTTGCCACCTGGTTGCGAACGTTGAACTGGCCGAGATCGTGCAATTGGGTCTCGTTGAGACCCTCGCCCTTCAAGGTGATAAGGCAGACCGGCAGGCTTGAGGCGTCAAACTTCAACACCACCGGCGGCAGAGTTCCCGGAGGCAGCCTTCGAAGCTGCGCCATCGCGAGATTGGAAATGGTGCTGACCGCGGCGTCGGCATTGGTTCCGGGCTGAAAATAAACCTTCACCAGGCTTACGCCAGTGAGTGAACGCGACTCGATGTGGTCGATGCCGCTGCCGAGAGTGAAGAAGCGCTCGAATGGATTGGTGATGTTGGCTTCAATCTGTTCGGGCGGCATGCCGGAATAGAACGTGGCCACAACAACCACGGGGATGTTGATGTTGGGGAACAGGTCCACCGGCATGCGCACGACCGTGGCAACACCCACGACGAGGATGATGAGGCAGAGCATGATGATGAAGTACGGGTATTTGATGGAGAAGCCTGACATTACTGATCTCCTCCGCTGCCTGCCCATTGCGCGTTCGCCATGCGGCTGGGCTTGGGCTGCACAAGTTCTCCGGACTGGTAGGCGTTGAAGTTGCCGACGATGACGCGGTCGCCCTCATTGACTCCAT
>Ga0181537_10000478_pt1 | contig 37594 bp, 27 predicted proteins | sample PEATcosm2014_Bin_39_FD_119765 | JGI IMG/M metagenome (GOLD analysis project Ga0181537, IMG submission 119765) | Peatland microbial communities from MTU Mesocosm Facility, Houghton, MI, USA - PEATcosm2014_Bin23_10_metaG | ecosystem: Environmental > Terrestrial > Soil > Wetlands > Peat | place... | reverse complement strand
CTGCTCGCCGCCGGGTTCATCTTCAGCATCCACTTTTTCAACACGCATTTCCGCATCGAGAAATTCCCGATGGACACCGTCATCTTCTCCGGCCGCGTCTCCAAGACCGAGATGCTGCACGAACGCAAACGCTGGTATGACCGCCTTGTGGCGACCGGCAAGCTGGACGACTACCGCGTGCGCGACGAATGGTTCCGCTGGAAGAACATCGCCAAGACATTCGGCTACATCGCCTTCATCCTCGGCCTCGTGCTGCTGGCGCTCATCATTTACGCCATGCTGTCACGGCTGTTGCATTGAGGATTCTGTAATCCGCGTTCATTAGCGCAAGATGGCGGCACTGAAACGGGTAGTGGCCGTCTGCAAAGACCAAAAAAGGGCGAGTAATCAGCAAGGCAGGTAAAGCCTCCGGTTTGCTTTTGCTGCGACATTGCGGGTATGACTCGCGGCAAATTCATCCGACCATTGCTGCTCGTGTTTGCGTTGATGTGTTTTCAATCACACGCCTCCGCTTTGAAGGACAGCGACTGCCTTGATTGCCACGGCGACAACACGCTGTTCAAAACGAACTCGGCTGGCAAGGCCATCTCGCTTTTCGTGGACGCGGCGAAGTTAAAATTGTCCGCGCACAAGACAAATTTCTGCATCAGTTGCCACGCGGACGTCACCGCGAAACATCCCGACGACAATAAAATTTTGCTGCCGGTGAATTGCGCGACGTGCCACGAGCGGCAGACGGAGAGTTACAATGCCAGTGTGCACGGACTCGCGTTGAAGGCCGGGCATCCCGACGCCGCGACTTGTCGGGATTGCCACGATTCGCACGATTTGATCGCAAACAATTCGCCGACGTCGCCGCTTTATTTCACCCGGCAGGCGGAAACTTGTGGCAAATGCCACGCACAGGAAGTGAAAGACTGGGCGGCCAGCGTCCACGGCAAAGCCATGGCCGCCGGAAAACGCGACGCGCCCACCTGCACCGACTGCCATTCAGAACACAAAATCCAATCGCTGAAGAAAAGCACGAAAATTTCTGAAGAAGTTTGCAGCCGCTGCCACGCGTCCGAGCGGTTGAACACGATCTATAATCTGCCGGACGACCGCGTGAAAACATTTTTTGAAAGTTATCACGGCCTCGCATCACAATACGGCTCGACCGTCGCGGCTAATTGCGCGAGTTGCCATGGCTTCCATAAAATTTTGCCATCGTCGGACACAAACTCGACCATCAATCGCGCGCATCTCGTCGAGACTTGTGGTAAATGTCATCCCGGCGACACCGAAAATTTCGCGTTCAGCAAGGTCCATGTCGCCGCTGACGGTGGAGTGACCGGCTCGGATTTGGGCGACCGCCTCAACCGTCTCGTGCGGAAGATTTATCTGTTCCTGATTTTCGCGACCATCGGCGGCATGTTGCTGCACAACGGGATTTTGTTCCTAAAAAAAACGGCGGCGCGATTGCGCGCGACAGCGCGCCCGGTGTTGCGCATGAGCGCGTCACAGCGCTGGCAGCATTTTATTCTGGCGACCAGTTTCATCGTGCTGGCGGTGACCGGATTTGCGCTAAAATTTCCCGATTCGTGGCTGGCGAAAGCTCTCGGTTCATACGAGCCGTTCCGCCGCTGGGTGCATCGGATCGCCGGCGTGGTTCTGCTGCTGGTCGGCGTCTGGCATTTGATTTATCTGCTTTCCACAAAGGACGGGCGGAAGCTGGTGCGCGATTTGTTTCCAGTGAAAAAAGATATTGCCGACGTCTGGGGCGCGGTGCGTTATCTCGCCGGTTTGGAAAAGGAGAAACCAAAGATTGACCGATTTGGTTATGTGGAAAAGATGGAATATTGGGCGGTGATCTGGGGCACGATCATCATGGGTGCCACTGGCCTGATGATCTGGCTGAAGATTGACGTGACGCGATTCCTGCCGCGCTGGGCGGTCGAGGTCGCGACGACAATCCATTACTACGAGGCTGTGCTGGCGTGCCTGGCGATTGTCGTCTGGCATTTCTATCATGTCATTTTTGACCCCGACGTTTATCCCATCAACACCGCGTGCGCTGACGGACGGATTTCCGAGGAACTTCAAAAGCATGAACATCCGCTGGAAAAGTGACGCGGCGGATTGCTCAAGATTTACGCATGTTTGTTATCTAGGTCATCTGATATTGTTAATGCGATGACAATAATTGGTTTGTCAAAGCCAAAGAATGGCGTGCGATTCGTCGTGGATTCGTCTAAATATAAGGGACAAAATGATGAAGACATCTTTAATCTGCACTCTGGCCGCCACTCTGGCGATTTTGTCCACCGGCTGCGACCGTGACAACGTCAAAGTTTATCACGTTGAAAAGGACGACACCGCCACGACACCGCCGCCTGCCGCCGCGCCCGCCGCGATGCCAACGACGATGCCCGCCGGATTGCCCGTGCCGGACACCAGCAGTCTGCCGAAGTTGAAATATACCCTGCCGGACGGCTGGCTGGAAAAAACACCGACGGAACTGCGGGTCGCCAGTTTTGGAATTTCTGAAAATGGAAAAAATGCCGACGTGAGCGTGATTCCGCTCGGCGGCATGGCCGGCGGCGATTTGCCGAACGTGAACCGCTGGCGCGGACAGGTCGGATTGCAACCGCTGGCTGACGCCGATCTACAGCAGCTCGCGGAAAAAGTTGAGATTGCCGGGCAGCCTGCCGATTTGTATGACGTCTCGGGAACGACACCGGGCAGCGGCGATGCCGAACGCATCGTCGGCGTGATTTTCCACCGCGACGATGCGACGTGGTTTTTCAAAATGACCGGCGACGCCGATCTGGTTGAAAAGCAAAAGCCGGCGTTCGTTTCATTTTTGAAATCATTCCAGTTTGGCGGACTCGCCGCGCCTTCCACGATGGATTTGAGCCAGTTGCCTCCGTCGCATCCGGCGATTCCCGGAATGGATGCCAGCAATGCACCGGCTCCGGCGGTTGATCCTGGTAATGTTCCGACTTGGACAATTCCTGCTGGCTGGCAACCCGCGCCGCTGTCGCAATTCTTACTCGCAAAATTTTCCATCATCACGGCAGATGGCGCACAGGCGGCGGTGAATATCAGTTCGCTTGCGGGCGATGGAGGAGGTTTGCTGCCAAACGTGAACCGCTGGCGGGCGCAACTCGGCCTTGCGCCGATTGCCGAAGAAGATTTGGCGAATCTGGCGACGATTGATGTTTCCGGCGGCAAGGCGAGCGTGATTGATATTTCCGGCACGGATGGACGCACCGGCAAACCCGCGCGGCTCGTCGGCGTTGTGCTGCCGTCCGGCGGGCAGACGTGGTTTTACAAATTGATGGGCGACGAAAGCGTCGTGACGCAACAAAAGGATGCGTTCACGAAGTTCATCCAGTCGGCCAAATATCCCGATGCTCATTAAGAAAATTGTCTCGGTTTTCACGTCGCTGAAGCTCACCTGCACGCTGCTGGCGTGTGCCATCGTGGTGGTGTTCGTCGGCACGCTGGCGCAGGTGGACGACGGGCTTTACGCGGCGCAGGCGCATTATTTCCGGCAATGGATCATCGTCGGTGCGCATCTGTTCGGCAGGGAAATCCCGTTCATTTTCCCCGGCGGTTATCTCATCGGCGTGCTGCTGCTGGTGAACCTCATTTGCGCGCACGTTTATCGTTTTCAACTGACGACCAAAAAGATCGGTATCCAGCTCGCGCACGCGGGCGTCATTTTGCTCCTCGTCGGCCAGCTTGCGACCGACATGCTCGCGCGCGAGATGCAGATGCACTTTTCCGAGGGCCAAACCAAGTCCTACTCGGAAAGCGCGACGGATTACGAACTGATTTTTGTGAACGGCGACCAGGTCACGGCCATCCCGTCGAAATTGTTGAAGCCGGGCGACGAACTGAAAATTGACAGCCTGCCGTTCACCATACGCGTGAAAACGTTCTGGAAAAATTCCGACGTGAGTTTTCGCGCGCCGATGATGCAAAATGCGCCGCCGATCGCCAGCAACGGCGTCGCTTTGAATTTTGATTTCCGCCAGTTGCCGGACGTGAAGACGACGGACGAAAAAAACATCCCGACCGCGATCATCGGATTGACCGGCCAGAACGGCTCGCTGGGCGACTGGGTTGTTTCCGACTGGACGGGCGACGCGTCGCTGGTCGAGGCGGTGCAGAACAGTTACGATCAGCCGCTCGGCGCGGACATGGCGCATAACATCGCCAGCCAGTTGGTCGCGCCGCAGTCCGTCGAGATTGACGGCAAAAAATTCATCTTCGTGATGCGTCCGACGCGGATTTATAATCCGTTTTCGCTCACGCTGCTCAAGGCGACGCACACGGTTTATCCGGGCACGGACATCCCGAAGGATTTTCGGAGCCGCGTGGAACTTGAAAATTCAAAAACGGGCGAGAAACGCGAAGTGGAAATTTCCATGAACCATCCGCTGCGTTACGACGGGCTGACGTTTTACCAATACCAGATGGACGCGGGACAGGTCGCGCAGGAGGCCGGACGCGTGCCGTCGTCGGTACTGTCGGTCGTGCGCAACCCGAGCTGGCTGACGCCTTACATCGGCTGCGCGATGGTCGGTGCGGGACTCCTTATCCAGTTCCTCTCGCATCTGATCGGATTTGTTTCCAAAAGGAAAGCGAAATGAAAAAGATTTTTCAAAAATGGTTCCCGCCGTTCCTGATGCTGGTGATGGCGCTGTGGTTTTTCGGCAATTTGCAGGCACCGAAGGACAGGGATTTCGCGTTCAGCGAATTCGGGCGGTTGCCCGTGACGGCAAACGGCCGCGTCGTGCCGATGGATTCGCTTGCGCGCAATTCGCTTTTGGAATTGCGAGAGAAGCAAACGCTGAACACCGAGCCGTGGAAAGGCTGGAATGAAAATCCAAAAATCATTCCCGCCACCGAATGGCTCGCGAACGTGATGATGAACCCCGCCGTCGCCGACGACTGGCCGTCGTTCCGCGTGGACAATCCCGATTTGATCTCGCTGCTGAAACTGCCGGACAGGGACGTGGCGAAGCATTTCGACGGCAAACATTATTCGTGGAACCAGATCGCGCCGGCGATTGACGCGCTCGACAAGGAGAACGACCGCGTGGAGAAAATTGACGCGCCGAACCGGACCGCCTACGAAAATGCCGTCACGAAGATGCATGCTCGGCTGGCGCTTTATGCGGGGCTCAAAACCACGGTGCAACCGGCGGACGCTCAGGACTGGCCGGCGGAACTGGCCGCGTTTGAAAAACTCATCCCCGACGGCATTGCGGCGGTGAAGGCGCAGCAGGCCGGACAAAAATTTGACCGGACAAACTTCAATGCGTTCGCCGCCTTCATCCAGGAATTTCAATTCATGGCCAGCCTCGAGCCGCCGCTGATTTTGCCGCCAAACGGTTCCGGCGACTGGCGGCGCATGGGCGACGCACTGCTCGACGCGCCGCGCGGCACGCCGGTTGATGACGCGATGCATGACTATGCAAAAATGACCGGCGCGCTTGCGGCCAACCAGGCGGACAAATTCAATTCGGCGCTGAAGGATTATTATTCAACGCTGGTTCCGACGCAGAGCAAGGCGCTGGCAAAGGCGCGCGCGGAAGTTTTCTTCAACCAGATGGAGCCGTTCTACAACGCGATGGTCATTTACGTCCTCGCCGGATTGCTTGCGATTTTCTCGTGGTTCAATTTGTCGGAAACACTTCGCCGTTCCGCGGTCTGGCTGATTGCGCTGGCATTTGTGATTCATACGACGGGCTTGATTTACAGGATGGTTCTCGAAGGCCGTCCGCCGGTGACGAATCTTTATTCATCGGCGATTTTCATCGGCTGGGGCGCCTGTTTGCTGGGAATCATTCTGGAAAAATTTCACAAGAATGGGATCGGCGCGGTGGTTTCGGCGGGCATGGGCTTCATCACGCTCATCATCGCGCACAACCTGGCGCTGGAGGGCGACACGATGGAAATGATGCGCGCGGTGCTGGACACGAATTTCTGGCTGGCCACGCACGTCGTCGCCGTGACGACCGGCTATGCGAGCACTTACGTTGCCGGATTTCTCGCGCTGATTTACATCGTGCGCGGCGTGTTCACGAAAACCTTGGACGAGGCAACTGGCAAATCGCTCGCGCGGATGGTTTACGGAATTGTCTGTTTCGCCACGCTGTTCAGTTTTGTCGGAACGGTTCTCGGCGGCATCTGGGCGGATCAATCCTGGGGACGGTTCTGGGGCTGGGATCCGAAGGAAAACGGCGCGCTCATCATCGTGCTTTGGAACGCGCTGATTTTGCATCTGCGCTGGGGCGGCATCATCCGCGAACGCGGCCTCATCGTCTGCGCCATCGGCGGAAATATTGTGACAAGCTGGTCTTGGTTCGGCGTGAATATGCTCGGCATCGGCCTTCACAGCTACGGCTTCACCGACGCGGCGTTCAAGTGGCTGATGCTTTTTGTGGCGAGCCAGATTGGATTCATCGTGCTCGGACTTTTGCCGCCGAAAATGTGGAAAAGCTTTTCCGCGCGGGCGTGATGGATGATTTTCAACTTTTGACCATTTCCGAATTTGGCGTGAAATATTTGCGGGCGGAACCTCGAGGTTCATTGTGTGGCGCTTGTTTTTTGGCAAACGATGGCAAGCAATGAGCAATTTGCGCGAAGCGTGAAAAACGAATCCAGCGTAAGAATACGATGAATTTATGCAGAAAAATAAAACGCTCTTGAGCCTGCTTGCGATTTTGTCATCGGCCACCGGCCTTCACGCCGGCGAGGCGGACATCCAAATTCCCAGCTTCGCGCCCGTGAAATTCGCCGCGCTCGGCGGGTTGAGCGGCCACGCGGTTTTGTTTTTCGGCATCGTCGTCTGCGCGGTTGGCGCGCTGTTCGGCCTGCTTCAATACCAGCAGACGCGCGCGCTGGCCGTTCACAGGACCATGAGCGACGTTTCGCACATCATTTGGGAAACGTGCAAGACATATCTGTTGCAGCAGGGAAAATTTCTCGTGGTGCTCTGGGGCCTCATCGCGGCATGCATGATCTTTTATTTTCGGGAATTGCAGGGCAAGGCCGTCGGCAGTGTCCTGGTGATTCTCGCGTCTTCCATTTTGGGGATCCTCGGCAGCTACGGCGTCGCATGGTTTGGGATCCGCATCAACACCATCGCCAATTCGCGCGCCGCGTTCGCCGCGCTCAAGGGCAATCCGCTCAACACGCTGTTCATCCCGTTGCGCGCGGGCATGAGCATCGGACTGCTCCTCGTTTGCGTGGAATTATTTTTCATGATTTCCATCCTCGTTTTCCTGCCGCGCGAGCTGGCCGGGCCGTGCTTCATCGGCTTTGCCATCGGCGAATCGCTCGGCGCGGCGGCGCTGCGCATCGGCGGCGGCATTTTCACAAAGATCGCCGACATTGGCAGCGACCTGATGAAGATCGTTTTCAATCTGCCGGAAGATGATCCGAAAAATCCCGGCGTCATCGCCGATTGCACCGGCGACAACGCGGGCGATTCCGTCGGCCCGACCGCCGACGGTTTTGAAACGTACGGAGTGACGGGCGTCGCGTTGATAGCCTTTCTTTCTCTGGCACTCGCTGCCAATCCGCTTGTTTGCGCAACGCTCATCGTCTGGCTGTTCGCCATGCGGGCGTTGATGATCGTCACTTCGCTGGTCTCCTATTTTTTGAACACGGCCATCGCCAAAGCCAGATATGGCAACCGGCAGGAGTTCGATCTCGAAGCGCCGTTGACACAGCTGGTCTGGCTGACCTCGCTCATTTCCATCGCTTCCACATTCGCGGCCAGTTATTTGCTGCTGGCGAACCAGACCGGCTTTAGTCCGGATCTTTGGTGGATACTTTCTGCCGTCATCTCTTGCGGCACGCTGGCGGGCGCGTTGATCCCGGAGTTCACCAAGATTTTCACCAGCACCAATTCCCGCCACGTCCGGGAAATCATAAATTGCTCCAGGCACGGCGGCGCGTCGCTGAACATCCTGTCCGGCCTTGTGACCGGGAATTTTTCCGCGTTCTGGATGGGGCTGGTGATTTTATCGCTGATGTTCACCGCATTCTTGTTTTCGCAAAATCCGGCCATGCTTGCGCTCATGCCGGCGCAATTCTCATTTGCCGCGCCGATCTTTGCGTTCGGCCTCGTCGCCTTCGGCTTTCTGGGCATGGGGCCGGTGACGATCGCCGTGGACAGTTTCGGCCCGGTGACCGACAACGCGCAGTCTATTTTTGAATTGAGCCGGGTCGCTTCGCGCAAAGGCATGGCGGAGGACATCGAGAAAAACTTCGGGTTCAAGCCCGATTTTGAAAACGCCAAGCTGCTGCTTGAAAAATGCGACGGTGTGGGCAACACGTTCAAGGCGACGGCCAAGCCGGTTTTGATCGGCACGGCTGTCGTCGGCGCAACGACGATGGTTTTTGGAATCATCATCCTGCTGGAAAACCTTTTTGGAAACGTGGTCGCCCATCTGAGCCTCGTGCAGCCGCAGATCATCCTCGGCCTGCTCATGGGCGGCGCGGTGATTTACTGGTTCAGCGGCGCGAGCGCACAGGCCGTCGTCACCGGCGCGTATCGCGCGGTCATCTACATCAAGGATCACATCGCCTTCGACGCCGCAGCAGCGTCGGAAAAGGACAGCAAGGAAGTCGTCCGCCTCTGCACCGTTTATGCGCAGAAGGGAATCTGGAACATTTTCATCGTCATCTTTTCGTTCACGCTGGCCCTGGCATTTTTCAATCCGTATTTCTTCATCGGCTATCTGATCGGCATCGCGTTTTTTGGACTGTTCCAGGCCGTCTTCATGTCCAATGCCGGCAGCGCGTGGGACAACGCCAAAAAAATCGTCGAGGTGGAGTTGAGGGAAAAAGGCACGCCGTTGCACGCCGCGACGGTGGTCGGCGACACCGTCGGCGATCCGTTCAAAGACACCAGTTCCGTAGCGATGAATCCGATCATCAAATTCACGACGCTCTTTGGTCTGCTCGCCACGGAGATCGCGGTGACCATGACCAATCAAAATTTGAAGACGGGCATCGGAATCTTTTTCTTCCTCGTCGCGCTCGTTTTTGTTTACCGCTCATTTTACTCGATGCGGGTTCCACAGGAAGAACTGGTGGCGGACAAAACGCGCAATGGCAGTCGCGATTCCGATCTGATCATCGATCCGGAAGATTTGACCGCGTTCCCGCGCCTTGAGATTCCGACCAGCGCACCGCGAAGCGAACCAACTCGGACGCCGACTTCAACTTCAACTTCGCTTTGATGTTCGCGCGGTGGGCCTCAACGGTCTTGACGCTCAAGTGAAGTTTTTCCGCAATATTACGCGTGCCTTTGCCCTGGCCGATGAATTGAAAAACCTCAAATTCGCGGTCGGTCAGTTTTTCAACCGGCGAACCCTCCGTCCCGGCGCGTCGGCCGGAAAAAATTTCCAGGATGTCCGCCGACATTTTTTCGCTGACGTAAATTTTACCGGCGAGCACCTGCCGGATGGCCAGCATCAATTTTTTGCCACCCTCCTGTTTCATGATGTAGCCGCGCCCGCCCGCGCGCAGCACGCGCTCGGCGTAAAGCGATTCGTCGTGCATGGAAATGACCAGCACCGGCAGGCCGGGCTGGACCGCCTGAAAATCCTTGATGAGTTCGAGGCCGTTTTTTCCCGGCAATGAGATGTCCGCGAGAACGAGGTCGGGCCTTAAGGTACCGATGTTGTCGAGCGCACTTTCGGCGTTTTCCGCCTCGCCGCAAATGGCCATATCCGTTTCCGCGCCGATGAGCTGCGCGAGCCCCTGACGCATCATCGGATGGTCGTCCACGATGAAAATACGTTTTCTGTTCTGCGTCGCAGGTTTTTTGCTCATAAATTTTTTCGGAAAATGCAGGTGGCCACCGTGCCTGCGCCGTCAACGCCGGAGCGCACTTCGAGTGTCGCATCCACGACGCTTGCGCGATATTTCATGATGTGCAAGCCCATGCCGCCGCTTTTTTTCGTTTCATTTGAAAAGCCGATGCCGTCATCGGTCACATTCAACGCGATTCTGTCTCCCGCCGGTTTCAGCGAAATGAGAATGTGCCCGGCTTTGCCGTGTTTGACGGCGTTGTTGATGGCCTCCTGGACGATGCGATACAGATGCGTCGCAAAAATGTTGTTCCGGATCAAAACCGGTTCTGGACACTCAAAGCGGCATTCGACGTGAAATAATTTTTGCACGTGTGCCGCCAGTTCCTGCAGCGCGGACATCAGGCCATTCGCTTCAAATTCGACCGGTGAAAGCCCTCGTGCCAGCTTGCGTGTGTGCGAAATGGCGTCGCGGATGTGCTGCGCGATTTCGCCGACCTGTTTTGCCTCGGCCTTGGATTTCGCCGCCAGTTTTTGTTCGAGCACCTGGCACATCAGTTCGATGCCGGTCAATTCCTGGCACAGGCCGTCGTGCAAATCCTGTCCGATGCGCTGCTGCTCGCGGTTGCTGATTTCGATGATCTCCTTTTCGAGCTGTTTGCGTTCCGTGATGTCGCGCACGAAGCCGGTGAAAATGCGGCGGTTGGCCAGCCGCACTTCGCTCACGGACAAATCCATCGGAAAAAGCGTTCTATCCTTGCGCTGGCCGGTGACTTCGCGCCCGATGCCGATGATTTTTGCGTGGCCGGTCTGCCGGTAATTTTTGAGGTAGCCGTCATGTTCCTGACGATACGGCGTCGGCATGAGCAGCTTGATGTTTTTTCCAATGGCTTCTCCCGCCGTGTAGCCGAAGATTTTTTCCGCCGACGGGTTGAAAGATTCAATGAGGCCGCGTTCGTCAATGGTGATGATGCCCTCGACTGCCGTTTCCAGTATCGCGCGCAGTCGCTCCTCGCTGTCGCGGAAAGCCTCGGTGTGTTTGGTTTGTTGCACTTCGTTGACGGCCGCCTTTTTTTGGAATTCCACGGCGAGTTCAATCAATTCGGCGCGCGTCAACCGGTCGTAATTTTTCATCAGCCGGATAATAATAAAATCCGGCGGCGAGACACGCGAAAAGAAACTGCCGGCTCACGCGTGCGCCAGTTGATTGCGATAATCGGTGGGCGAGCGGCCAAGGACGCGCTTGAACACGCGGTTGAAATGCGTCAGCGACTGAAAGCCGACCTCGTAGGCGATCTCGCTCACGCGCAGATTAGGGTTGAGCAACAGATTTTTCGCCCGTTCCGTGCGCAGGCGCGAAAGATAATCGGTGAAATTGATGCCGGTCACCTTCTTGAACATTTTGCAAAAATAAAACTTGCTCGTGTGGACGGCGCTGGCGACTTGTTCCAGCGAAAGCTCCTCGGTTTGATGCTCGGCGATGAATTGCTTGGCGCGTGCGATGACCGGCGGCTCGGCGTTTTGCTCCCGCACGAGGATCTGGTTGCTCACCATTGAAAGATGCTCGGCAAAAATCGTCAGAAGCTTGACGGTAGATTCATGCTGCCGCGCCGACAGGACGCGGGTATCAAAATAGGCCTCGCGCATTTTCTTTCCGTCCGTTTGCACGCCCCAACCAGCGAGCAGTTTGATCGTGCGGTTGAATTGCGCCTCCGTCGGCTTTTTGCGGAACACCTGGCCGGTGGTCAGAAAACCGATCAACTGGCCGCCCATCCGCACCGGCACGGCGGTGTCGCACAGGCCGGCCTGGCAAGTGACGGTTTTCGCCTCATGCGTGGCGGTTTCGGAAAGTTTTTGCTGGGTTTGCAGGCAGGCGGCACAGGCGCGGCTTTTTTCCGCGAGCATCGCGCAGAACGGATTTTCAAAGCGCTTGCCGTGGTGCGGCAGTTGCCACGACTCCACCGAGCGCAACATCATGGGCATGCCCGTCATTTCGCTGAACGCGCGTTCGTAGTCCTGGTAAATTTTCGAACCGGCCAGCGCTTCAATCAGATGTTTTGCCATAATCGTTTTCCTTCTCGTTGTTCAAAACAAAATTTGTTCTGTTGAAAGCAAAATAAGAGGAGTTGGCGAAACGAGCAATCGGGGACGCGCCTGATTGTTGTCAGGATGAAACAACTAGGCGGAATAGTGGAATCCCTTACCAAGCATCAGGAATGGATTTCAAATCCGCGGTTGCAACCGGTTTTGATTAAATGGGGAACAAGGCAAGCTTCCCTTCCTGCCCCAACAACTGGCGGCGCGTGGCTTGCAACCGTCCGATGACCACTTCAGCCGTCCGCTTCATCAACTCGTAACCGAGATCGTGGTCGCTCTCGCAGAGTTCGCGCACACGTGTGCCATAAATGAATATGGCCTTGGTGGGCTTCACCGCGCGCGCATCGAAACGCCAGAAATACGGAGGGAACAGCCACGACCAGCCAAGTACCTCGCCCGCGCCGATGGTTTGAATCAGGTCGGGGTCGCCATCTTTTTCCCTGGCCGACGATTCCAACGCGATTTCACCTTCAAGGATCAGGTAAAAACGATTTGCCAGCTGGCCCTCACGGAAGATGGACTTGCCTGCCGGAAATTCAACCGGTATGGAATTGTTCAACAACAAGTCGAGTTGTTGCCCGGACAATCCCTTAAGAAAAGGTTGCGCCGCCAAAATGGAAGTGGTGACTTGCATGACAATTTTATTTCGCCGTTTGATGAAACGGCATTATTTCACTTCAAGACAATCCTACCATTGCCGTCTCATACCGCTTCACTTTCATTGGCAATTGCCGGCCAAATTTTGCCGGACTAAAACACCTCGGCATTCAGCCCGCTGACTTCGCGGACGCGCTCCGCGATGCGCGCGAGCGTTTTCAACGGCAGGTGTCCGCAGTTCGGATGTGCCGCCGGCCGCGTAGCCGAATAAATCTGGACGAGCGGAATTTGCGCGCCCGCCTGCTTCAAATCATCCAGCCGTTGCGCGTATTGCTCGATTTCTTCGGCGGGCGGCTCTTCGCCGTTCAACAACGGGAAAAGACTTTGGATGATCACAGGCCGCTGGCGTGCGACCAAAAGGATGTTCGACAGGATTTTTTCGAGCGGACAGGCCGGCCGGTTCACCTTGTCCATGTAATCCTGCGTGCCGGCGTCCAGTTTGGCCCAGATTTCGTCCTGTTGCGTGAACAGTTTCAAGCCGTCCTGCACTTCCCGCGAATCCAGCCGGGCTGCGTTTGTGATCAGCACGATCTTGAAAAATGGAAATTGCCCCAGCGCGCGGACATGGGCAACGGCACGCACGGCGTCTAGAAAATTCGGGCAGGTCGTCGGCTCTCCGTCGCCGCTCAACGCCACATGCCGGAGCTCGAGCAAATCGGCGGGCGTGTCGTGGTGGTAGTGGATGTCCCGCAGTTCGCCGGAACAGGCCAGCCACAACGTGCGCTGCAACTCTTCCGCCATCACGTCCACGTCCAGCGATTTTTCCAACGCAGGCACGGCGCGATCCACCTCGCAATACTCGCAGTTGAATTTGCAGCGCTTGTCCGGGTTCATGTTCACGCCGATGGACAACCCGCGCGCGCGCGATGAAACAACCACATAAATAAAGCGGTTGCCCAAAAACTCTCGCGGGCGGGCAAACGCCGAGGTGGAAAAAGCGGGGTGGCGGACGGTTTTCCCGGCGGCTTGCGGAGGCGATGAAACTTCAGTTGTCATGCGGCGGTTGCAGAGACGGTCTGGCATTGGCAATTTTTACGATTCGAGCCGTCGGCCTCGTTGTGCCGGGCGAGTTCAAATTTCTCCGCCTCCTCCTCGTCGAACTTCGCCATTTCCTTTTCCAGCATGAACGAGATTAAAAACAGCCCGAAAAAAACCGCGCCCATCGGCAGCGTCGCCGTCCATGATGGATTGAAATTGAATCCGCCAAAATCAATGATGCTTCCCGCCGCAAATCCCGTCGCGGAAACCGACAAAAAGATTTTGGATAATACTGTCATAATGTCGAAGATGCGCTAATGCCCTGCATCACGCTCCCCAGTTTTTGCCAGATGCGCACCAGTTTTTGCTGAAGAAAAATCCGACTGAAAGGCAGGCGTGAGAACCCCTATTATTTCAATTCCGCCGCAATCTGCACGCCCAATGCCACAGCCTCGGTAATCGGACGTTTTCCTTCGCCACGCTTCACCGCTTCATCGCGGAAGGAAATCGCCTTAAGCGTAATTTTGTCGCCGGAAATTTCCGCGTGCGCGCCCACGGGACTCTGGCAGCCACCGCCCATGCCGCGCAAAAACGCGCGCTCGGCGGTCACGGCATGGAACGTGTTGAAATGATTCAGCCGCTCGACAATTTTTCCGATGCGCTCATCGTCTTCACGAACTTCAATGCCAATCGCGCCTTGCCCGACGCACGGCAGCATCACGTCCAGATCCAGAACCGTCGCGAGCAGGCCATCCGGCACGGCGTCACCGATGAGCGTGCCGCCGGGATTGATCTTGAAATTCAGCCGCGTCATGCCAGCGAGCGCGAGGACGGTCGCATCCAGTTCGCCGCGCTGGGCGACTTTCTGCATCCGAGTCGTCACGTTGCCGCGAATCTCGACGATGTTCAAATCTGGTCGCGCCGCGAGCAACGACATTTTCCGCCGCGTGCTGCTCGTGGCGATGGTCGCGCCCTTCGGAAAATCTTTCAGCTTCAAGTGCGGTTTGTAACCGCGCAAATCACTTTGACCCGGCGACCAGTCGGCTTGTTCCCTGATGGTTTCTTTTTGTTTTTTGAGAAAATCAGCCGAGCGATAAATCAAAACGTCCCGCACGTCCTCGCGTTTGGGCGTGGCGGCGAGAGTCAGTCCGGCGGGCAGGTCGGTCGGCAAATCTTTCAGGCTGTGGACGGCGAGGTCGGCCTGGCCTTTGACGAGCGCGACTTCGAGTTCCTTTGTGAAGAGACCTTTCGGCAAACTTGTATCCGTCTTGGCCATCGAAGCCTTCTGCAACTTGTCGCCGGTGGTCTTGATGATCTTCAGCTCGAAGCGCAGCTTGGGAAACGCGGCGCGGCATTGCGCGGCGATGAGGTTGGCCTGTGCGAGCGCGAGCGCACTGCCGCGCGTGGCGATGATGATGGGGCGTTCGGCTGGCATCTTTTGACAAGCTTGACAAAATCTATCGGATTAAGAAAGAAAACAGAAAGCGAAAACATCAATTTGCAACATTTGCCGGCTGCACCGGCTTCGCAGTGTCGCTGGTTTTGGACAAGCGCGGAATTTTCGTGGCATTAAAAAACAAACAGGGCCGTGCAGGTGCGTTTGTCGTCGTCCGTGACCATCTTGAATCCAAGCTTTTTGCAGATGTGCTGCATCGCATGGTTGTCGGTGAGAATCTGGCCGGTGATGCGCGTCAACTTTTCGGAGCGCCCCACCTCGATGATCTGCTTGAGCAGTTCAAATCCAAGACCTTGATTTTGCCAGTGATCGCTGATGAGCATGGCGAATTCAGCCTCGTTTGCGCCGTGCAATTTGCTCAAGCGCCCGACGCCGAGGATTTTTTTCTCCCCGTCGTCTTTCTCCAGCTTCAATTCGGCGACCAGGGCGATTTCGCGGTCGTAGTCGTTGAAACAAATGCGCGTCAACCGCTCGTGTGTGATGCGTTGAGACAGGTTCAGCGCGCTGAAGTAACGGTGATAAACGCTTTCTTCCGACAGCGTCTCATGGAACTTCACCATCATCGGTTCGTCTTCAGGACGGATCGGGCGGATGGTGACCGGCACCTTGTTTTTTAATTTCCACGGCATGACATATTGCACCGGATACGGTCGGATGGCCGGCTTGGGCAATTTGTTTTCCAGTGTTTTTGGATCGTGCAAGACGACACGCGCGTCGAGCGCAAAAATCCGTTCGGTCGAGGCGAGCAGCGGATTGATGTCAATCTCCGCGATCCACGGCTGCTCGACGACGAGCTGGCTGAAGCGCACGAGCAATTGTTCGAGCGCGGCGATGTTCGTTGCCTTGCGGCCGCGCACGCCTTTGAGCGCGGTGAAAATTTTCGTGCGTTCCATCATGCGGCGCGCGAGCGTCGCGTTCAGCGGCGGCAGCGCGAGCGCGCGGTCTTTGAAAACTTCCACGAGCTGGCCGCCAGTACCGAAGAGCAGCACCGGGCCGAATTGCGGATCCACGCTGCTGCCGATGATCAATTCATATCCTTCCAGCTTGATCATCTTTTGCACGGTGACACCGAGAAAATGTTCCCTGCCGGCTTTTTTGGTGCAGGAAGATTCGATGGCTTTCCATGCCTTGCGAACGGCGGAGGCCGTGCGCAGATTCAACTGCACGCCGCCGACATCCGTCTTGTGCGTGATGGTTTCGGAATACAATTTCAGCACGACCGGAAAACCGAGGCTTGCGGCTTCCTTCACCGCGTCGTTTTCAGTCAGCACAATGTGCGTCTCGACGGTCGGGATGCCGTAGGCCGCGAGCAGTTTTTTGGATTCAAATTCCGTCAGGATCGTGCGTCCGGTTTCACGCACATCGGAAATGATTTTTCCCGCCTGGTCACGGTCGATGTAGCCGTGGCCGTTGAGCGCCGGTGTGGACGGTGTTTCGTAAAGCGAACGCAGATTTTCACTGTAACGCCACATGTAATAAAACGCCTTTGCCGCTCGGTCGGGATATTTGAACGTCGGAATGTTCGCGGCGTTGAGAATATTTTCACCCGCCTCGACCTGGCCGACGCCCATCCAGCTCGCGATGATCGGTTTGCCCTCGATGTGCGCAAAGGGCTTGAGTTCCTCGGCCGTCGCCGTCGGATCGGTCATCGCCTGCGGCGTGAGGATGACGAGCAGCCCGTCGGTGTTCGGATCTTTCGCGGTGATGTCCACGGCCTTCGCGTAAATTTCCGGGCCGGCGTCACCGATGACATCTACCGGATTGTTGTGGCTCCACGTCGGCGGCAAAATCTGGTTGAGCGCCGCCATTGTCTCCGGCGTCAAATCGGCGAGCTGTGCGCCGCTGCCTATGAGCATGTCTGTGGCGAGCACGCCGGGTCCACCGGCATTGGTCACAATGGTCAATCGCGGACCTTTGGGGCGCGGCTGCTTGGCCAAAACTTCCGCCATGTCGAACAATTCGGAAATCGTGTCCACGCGCAAAACGCCAACTCGCTGAAACGCCGCCTGCAACACTTCATCGCTGCCCGTGAGCGAACCGGTGTGCGACGCGGCGGCTTTTGCGGCGGCCTCGGTGCGGCCAGGTTTGATGACGATAATTGGTTTGGTGAGCGCAACCTCGCGCGCAGCCGAGAGAAATCCGCGCGCATCGCCGATGGATTCCATGTAGATGACGATGCTCTTGGTGTTCGGGTCGTCGCCGAGATGATAAATCAAATCGCCCCAGCCGACATCGAGCATCGAGCCGAGCGAGACGAACGCGCTGAACCCGACATTTTCCTTCAAGCTCCAATCGAGAATCGCCGTGCACAGCGCACCGCTCTGGCTCAAAAAGGCAACGCTGCCAGAACGCGCCATGTCAGCGGCGAACGTGGCGTTGAATTTCAAACCGGGCACCATCACGCCCAAACAATTTGGCCCGACGATGCGGATGTTGCCGCGTTTGGCTTCCGCCAAAACCTGCTGTTCCAGCGCCGCACCTTCCGGGCCGATTTCCTTGAAGCCGGCGGAAATGATGATCACGCCATGAATCCCGACCACCGCGCATTCTTTGATGATGCCCGGCACGGTTTTCGGCGGCGTGATGATGACCGCGAGGTCGGGAACCTCCGGCAGCGCGGCGACATTCGGATAAGCCTTTTTCCCGAGAATGGATTCCTGAATCGGATTGACTGGGAAAATTTTGCCGGCGAAACCGCCTTCAACCAGATTGGTCATCACCGTGCGTCCGACACTGCGCTTGCGTTCCGTAGCGCCGATGACGGCGATGGTTTTTGGCGACAGAATGGAGTCGAGCGGCCGTCGGCGCGTCTGATGCAGAATGTCGTGGGCGGATTCGAGCTTGGCGGAAGAATCAATTGGAGCGTTCATATTTTGTCGTTTATCTCAAGGACAAGCTGACAGTGAAATGGCCGGAAAACTGCACCGGATTTGGCGAAGGTTCACCATTTTTTGCTTTTGGAGTTTACAGAATAGAAAGTCTGTTTTCCATAACCATAACCATGAAGGTAAAAACCAACAGTTAACGGACTGGTGTATCCGTTTATGGGACTTGACCAAATTTGTGCATGGTCGCCATTCGACACAATATGACGGTCACGCTTTCTGGCCGGTGACTCAATCAACTCCGTAGGCTTCAAGATGGCATGAGCACCTACCGGAAAATGAAGCAGCAATTATTGTTGAACCTTTCACAAGGAATGGTGAGCAGGCACGGCGACAAAAACTTAATTTGCTAATATGAAAGTCAGAAAATGATTAGAAGAACTTGTCTGGTCGGAAAAGAAAGCCGGCCTGGTTTGAAATGATTATGAAAATCTTTGTCGCAGGATTGAGCTACAAGACGACACCGGTGGAGGTGCGCGAAAAAATCGCGGTGCACCGTTCGCGGCTGCAATGCTGCGGTTGTCGGCTGAAGCTGCGCGGCAATCTTTCCGAGGTGGTGCTGCTCTCGACCTGCAACCGCGTGGAGATTTACGGCGTGTCGCCGTGGATTCAAGGAAACGTCCACCGGCTGTTTCAGGAACTGACAAAGAGTGATTTTGATTTCACGCCGCACATTTATATTAAGGAAGGCACGGATGCGGCGAAGCATCTTTTTGCGGTCGCAGGCGGGCTGGACTCGATGGTGCTGGGCGAAACGGAAATCACCGGTCAGGTGAAGAGCGCATATCAAGCTGCGAAAGACGCGGGTTTGACCGGCAAAAAAATGAACCAGCTTTTCCAGACGGCGATGCAGGTTGCGAAAAATATCCGGACGAACACGGCCATCGGACGCGGAGCGACTTCCGTCGGCAGCGTGGCGGTGCAACTGACTGAAAAAGTTTTCGACCGTGATTTGAGCGACAAGACTGTGATGATCTTGGGCGCTGGAAAAATGGGCGAAGCCTGTGTGAAACATCTGGCGAAACGCGGCGCAAAGACAGTTTTGGTTTCCAACCGTTCTTTTGAGCGCGCGGAAAAACTGGCGGCGGAATTCGGCGGCCGAGCGGTGCGACTGGAAGATTCGCGAACGGCGATGATCGAAGCGGATGTTTTGGTCAGCTCCACGGGCTGTCCTGACATCGTTCTGCGGCGGGAAGATGTGGCGGCGATTTTGCCCGCACGCAAGAATCGTCCGCTGGTGCTCGTGGACATCGCGGTGCCGCGCGACATTGACCCGATGGTCGCAGGGCTCCCGAATGTTTTCCTTTACGACATCGACGACCTCGAAGCGGTCGTCCGTGAGAACACGAAGAATCGCGAGCAGGAGCTTTCGTTTTGCAACACCGTCATTGACGAGCGTGCGGCGGAATTGATGAAGCGGTTCGATTTGCCGTTCGAAAAAAAACAACAAGAGGCCGTCAAAGTTCTGCCCGGCTGGTCTTTGGGCGGCGCGACGGCGTGAAAGGATTTGCCATGAGCAGAAAAAATTTCAACGAAGGATCGGCACGAAGCTCGATGTCCAATTTTTCGCTGGAACAGCCAGGGTCAGGTGACGCGGGCTGCTTTGATAAGCCAGATTCGATAAACCAGAAATAAAAGCACGTGCAGTAATAACTATGAAAAAACTATGAAAAAAATAACCGTCATATTCGGGGGACTTGCCTTGGGGGCGGCAATCATGCTGATGCCGCAATCGAGCAAGGCCTCCATCATCGGGAGTAAACACGATTTCAGTTCTTATACCAATTACTGGATCGGCGGCGTGTCCGGCGGCGATTTCGCCGTCTCACACGGTTCAACCAATGTTTGTGGCGAATGTCACACCATCCACCACGCTCCGGATCCGGCTCGCGGTCCGCTTTGGATTCACACTCCAACTTCGCAAACATTCGAAACCTACGACCATTCTGGAAGTGAAACCTTCCCATCCGGCGTCACGGTCTCGCTTGGTTCGTCAAGCAAAGCATGCCTTAGTTGCCACGACGGCACGGTGGCGGTCAACAGCCAGGATGCCTTGAGCGGCAGCACCATCACTACCACAATTGCCGGTGGCACTCCGGTATACATCAACTCCTCGGACGTTGTGATTGAGGTCAGCGGTGGCCTGGACGACCTGACTCATATGCACCCGATTGGCGTCAGCTACGCCTCCTGCATCAGTGCGTTGCCGGCCAACAGTCTGAACGGGGTCGGCACGGCCTTCAATGCACCCGGCTCGCCCACCGTCGGCAATATGCTGAAGGGCGGCAATGTGGAATGCTCAAGCTGCCATGACATCCATCGCACGCTCGGCGCCTCCACGACCAGCGGCATCTACACGATTGCCTCCGGTCAGGCTCTTTGTCTTGGCTGCCATAACAAGTAATCTATCGGTTTGAACACTCCGGGGCGTCTGAAAAAATCAGATGCCCCGGATTTTTATTTGGCACGAAATCCCTTTGGGTCCGCGCTGCTGACCAACCAAATTATGTTCAGCAGTGGGCAAGAAAAGTTTAGTCACAACTGCCGGGAAGCGCGAAACTGAATCCATGAAAACGATCAAACTTCGGAATCCTTTCAAACACATCTTGCCGGCGCTGGCCGCCGGAATTCTTTTTCTGGCCGCCGGTTGCGTGATGACGCCGAAGGCCACCGGTCCGAAATATGTCTTCTTTCCGCCCGCGCCTGACGAGCCGCGTGTGCAATACCTGACCGCGTTCGGTTCGGCAAAAGATTTGCGCGGTGGCAGCGGTGATACTTTTAAGACCTTCATTACCGGCGAGGTACCGCCCAACACGCCCATCTTGAAACCTTACGGCGTGGCAACGTCGCCGAAAAATATTTACGTCTGCGACACCGGCGCGGGATTGATTCTGCGGATGGATCTGGCGGCGCGGAAGATTTTCGCCATCGCGCCGACCGGGCCGGGCGCGTTGAAATCGCCGGTCAACCTTTCTGTGGACGACAACGGCTGGCTTTATATCGCCGACAGTGTGCGCGACCAGGTTGTGGTTATAGATGACAAGGAAAATTTTGTCGCCACCATCGGCGAGAAAGGCGTGAACAAACCGCGCGACGTGGTTTTGAGCAAGGACCGGATTTATGTCGCCGACATCGCGCAGCACTCCGTTCATGTTTGTGACAAGGCCACACGCGCGCCGCTGTTCGACATTCCGCGCGGCGCAGAAGCGACGAACATCAACACGCGCTTGTTTCAGCCCATCAATCTCGCGCTGGATTCGCAGGGTCGGATTTACGTCGGCGATTTTGGCGGGTATCGCGTGCAGGTTTTCGACGCGGACGGGAATTACCTGCGCACCGTTGGAAAATACGGCGACAACTACGGCGAGTTTGCGCGGCTCAAGGGTATTGCCGTCGACCGTGACAACTTGCTCTATGCCGTGGATGCCGCCGGGCAGATCGTGCAAATCTTTGATGACACGGGCCGGTTGTTGATGTGGTTCGGCGGAGCGGGCGACGGTCGGGGTGGCTTGAACCTGCCGGCCAAGGTCGTGGTGGACTACGACAACGTGGCCCTCTTCCAAAAATACGCCGCTCCGGATTTTCAAATCGAGCACCTCATCATCGTCACGAGCCAATACGGCCCGCACAAGGTGAGCGTCTTCGGGTTTGGACACAAAAAGTGAAGCGGCTTTTGATGCAAAATGAAATTCCACAAGCTCCATTGGCTGCTGTTGTTTTTGGCGCTGGACGGAGTCTTGTTCAACACGGGCTGTGACACGCCGTCGCGGCACAAGCTGTTGACGATTTTTTTCGACGGCGTGCCGCCGCTCAATGCGGGGACGAACGCCAAGCCGACGGCGGTTTCCAACCCCACCACAAATCAAACCGTCATCGCTGCGCCGCAGCCGGCCGCGCCGCCGGAAAACACGTTCACGGTCCATCCGCCGTTTCAACAACACCAGTGCGCGGAGTGCCACCAGTCGAGTTCCGGCATGGGATTGAAATCACAACCGCCGCAGTTGTGCTGGAGCTGCCACAAGGATTTTCTCGCCGATCAGAAGGTGAAGCATCAACCCGTGGAAAATGGCGAGTGCGCGAGTTGCCACGACCCGCATCAATCCGAAAATAAAAATCTTTTGCTTCAAAAAGGCAATGCGCTTTGCCTGACGTGCCACGACGATCCGCTGGCGAACATGAAGTTCAAGCATGAGGCGGTTGAATCGGGCGACTGCCTGGACTGCCACGCGCCGCACGCGACGAATTTCAAGAGCCTGCTGAAAAAATCCGTCAAGGACACCTGCGCGGACTGCCATGACGACCTCGCCAAAAAGAAGGATGTCCACCAGCCGGTCGGCGACGGCGACTGTCTGGCGTGCCACGCCGCGCACGCTTCGAACAAAAAAAATCTCGTCAAGAAAAACACACCGGAATTGTGCTGGGACTGCCATGATAATTTTCTGGAGAAGGCGAAGTTCCAGCACGACGTGGTTGAAGACTGCACCTCCTGCCACAACCCGCACCAATCGGCTGAAAATTTCCTGCTCGTGAAAAATGTCCTGAAGCTCTGCGGCGACTGCCATGACGACAAGGATTTGAAGGCCGACAAGGGTCATGCCGGATTCGAGGGCAAAAGCTGCACGCTCTGTCACGACCCGCATGTCGGCACGGACAAAAATCTTTTGAAACCGTCGGCTAAACCGAAATGACCATGCGCCCGCGTCCACATCTGAAGTATTTGCCGGCTTCCATCGCCTCGCTGGTGCTGGCGATCGGCGCATCGCGCGCGTTTGGGCAGTCCATTTATCTGGCGAACAACGAGCCGGAGCTGACCATGCCCCGGTTGAAATATATCACGATGGACACCGAGGTTGAGGATGTTTCTTACACCACTAAATCGGGCGGCGGCGCGACGGACACGCAGCGCCTTTATCTCGCACCGGCCATCGGCATCGGCTGGGATTATTTTATTTATCATCCCGACCTGCTGACGTTTTCGCTGCTGGCCGAGCCGGGTTACAACTGGCAGCAATATAATTATGCCGGCGCCACGAGCCAGCAAAACGATTTGTTGTTGAACGGCAATCTCACCGCGACGTTGCTGCAACTCAAGCCTTACGCGACGACTTTCAATTACAGCCGCTCGCACGAGGAATACCAATACGATTTTTTTAATTCGGCGACGGAGGATGTGCAAAACTGGGGCATGAACGCCGGCTACCGCGAAGGCGCTGTGCCGGTGACGGTCTCGTTCGAACATTCCACGACCGACAGCAGCGGCCTGTCGCTGGATTCCACGACCGAGCAGACGACGTTGAGCCTGCAGGCGCAGAGTTCGCGGCGCAACGAGGATTTCACGTCCTTGAACTACCAGTTCTCGCAATACGACAGCAGCTCGACTTACGCGTCGGATAATTTCAAGGATTCGAGCATGACCCATTATGTGACGCTGACGGACATCGAGCATTTTGGCAAAAGCACCTTGAACTCGTCGCTCAACTACAACGAGCAGGAATTGGATGGCATCGCGTCAGACGACCTCAATGCCGCGCTGGATTTCAGCATGGAAGACACCCCGCACCTGCGGAGCTTTTACGATTATTCGTTCGCGCGTTACACGACCGAAGGCGTTGAATCCATCAACCAGTTCGCCCGCGTGGGCTTGCAACATCAACTTTATGAAAGTCTCTCCTCGACCATTGACGTTCACGGCTCGCTTGCGGACAGCACTTCTCTCGGCGCGACGCTCGACCAGCAAAGTGCCGGCACGGCGGCGTCCGTGGACTATTCAAAACTGCTCGGCGAATGGGGGCATCTTTCAATCAGTGACAACGCCAGCTACGACCTCACGCATCAGGACAGCACCGGCTCGCAACTTCCGATCAACGGAGAGTCCCACACCGTTCCGCCGACCGGAATTTTTTTTCTGACGCAGCCGCTTGACTTGAGCGTGCAAAGCGTCACGTTTTACAACGGCTCGGCCACCATCACTCTCGTGCAGGGCACGGCGCCCGCCGGCGATTACGACGTTATCTCCACGACCGATCCGTGGCAGATACGGATTTACAGCACCGGACCGAACCACATTAACCTGTCCAGCTCGCCGGTCGTGCAGGTGAATTACACCGTGCAACCGAACCCGACGGGCGATTACTCGGTGCTCAACGACCAGTTTCAAGTCCGTCTCGACTTCTGGCATCAACGCGCCGGAATTTACGCGCGCTACAGCTTCAGCGACAACCAGGCCAGTTCGCCCGCCTTCGTTCTGGAAAATATTTCCGAGTTCCAGCTCGGCGGCGACGTTTCGTGGAAAGGTTTTCGCGCCGATGCCAATTTCACCGACCGCCAATCCTCGCTTTACGACTATCAATCCGTGACTTTGTCCGAAGGCTACTCGCTGCGCGCCTCGCCTCGCTCGACCGTTGGGATTGATTTGCGCCAGCAATGGAGCACCTATCCGACCGCCGGCACGAATTCGACGCCGGACCTGACGGATTATTCCTTCACCGCCCGCTACGAATGGCAGCCCGTTTCGAGCTTGAGTTGGAACACCGAAGCGGGTTACGAACAAGAACGCGGCGCGGGTGAGGATCAGGATTTGATTGTCGCGCGCAGTTACTTGAACTGGTTTGTCGGCAAACTCGACCTGCGCCTCGGCTACGAATTTCAAGACCAGCAATACACCGCCGAGACGCGCGAACGCAATTACGTCTTTCTGCGGATGCGGCGGAATTTTTGAACGTGAAAAAAAATCTTCCAGCAAAATGGATTTTCGTGCTGCTTGCCGCGGCGCTGCTCGCATCATGCGCCACGCCGCCGCGCGCCACGTCGGAAAAATCCGCGCCACCCGTCTGGCCGTTGCCGCCCGACCCGCCGCGCATCGCGTACGTCCGCAGCTTGCACAGTCCGAACGACATCGGCCAGAGCCTGTCCGTGTTCACGCGGTTCGGCCACTGGCTTACGGGCGAGAACGGCGAAAGCCGCGCGTTGCAAAAACCGTTCGGCCTCGCGCTCGACGAAACGGGAAATCTTTGCGTCACGGACACCGGCGCAAACCTGGTCTGCTATCTGGATTTCGCGCACAGAAAATGGCGTCGCTACCCGGCGGCTGGAAAAACGGATTTTGTTTCGCCGGTTGCGGTGGCAAAACGCAACGGGATTTTTTACGTCGCCGATTCCGCGCTGGGCAAAGTGCTGGCGTTCCGCGACGACGGCAAATCCGTTTTTGAAATCACCAATTCGCTCATCCGTCCGGTCGGGCTGGCGATTGCCGGCAGCTCGCTCGCGGTTGTGGATTCGCAGACGCACGCCGTCTCTGTTTTTGATCTTGCCGGAAAATTTCTTTTCACGTTCGGCAAACGTGGGACCGGGCCGGGCGAATTTAATTTTCCGACGCACATCGCCAGCGATGCAAACGGCCAGTGGCTCGTGACGGATTCTCTGAACTGCCGCATCCAGATTTTTTCGAACGATGGGAAATTCATTTCCCAATTCGGCAGCAGCGGCGACACGTCGGGACATTTTGGCCGGCCTAAGGGCGTCGCGGCGGATTCCTTCGGCCACATTTACGTCGCCGACGCGGTTTTCGACAACGTGCAGATTTTCGATGCGACCGGCCGGTTGCTCTTGAATTTCGGGCAGAGCGGCGACGGCGCGGGGGAATTCGGTTTGCCCAACGGCGTCGTCATCGCGCCGGACAATACGATTTACGTCGCCGATGGCTACAACCATCGAGTGCAGATTTTCAAATACCTCGGCGGACAATGAAGACATTTCAAAATTATATTTTCGGCCTGCTGCTGCTCGCGGCTTTCGCGGCGCGGGCGGACAGCGTCGTGAATTCCGTCCACAACCTTTCCGTCAACGGCCCCGGCACCATCAAGGCAAGTTCCGAGCGGGATTCGTGTGTGTTCTGCCACACCGTCCATCGTGCGAATGGCGCGACGCCGTTGTGGAACCATTCGCTTTCCGGCGTGACGAATTACATCGTTTACAGCAGCACGCGTTTGGCCGCGCTGAACATCACGGTTCCGCAGCCGAACGGCTCGTCACGGCTTTGCTTGAGCTGTCACGACGGCACGGTCGCGCTCGGCAACGTGAGCAGCCGGACGATGCCGATTGCCATGCAGGGCGGCACGACGACGATGCCAGCGGGCGCAAATAATCTCGGCACTGATTTGTCCGCCGATCATCCGATTTCGTTCATCTACGATTCCGCGCTCGCCTCGCGCGATTCGGAAATCAAAGACCCGAGCCAGTTGACCGGCGTGGTGAAGCTGGATCAGGAAAGCCGCCTGCAATGCACCGCCTGCCACGACCCGCACAACGACCAGTATGGAAATTTTCTCGTGATGGACAACACCGGTTCGGCGCTTTGCCTCACCTGTCATCAGCCGGGTTCGTGGAGCGGTTCCGCGCACGCGATTTCCCCGTCCATCGTGCCGGCGGCGGTGGTCGCAAAAATTTCCGGCGGCGCAAAAATTTCGCCGGGTGCGAAAGTCCTGGCAGCACGGGCGACCACGCTTGCGGCCATCGGCTGCGAAAGTTGTCATGTCACCCACAACGCTGGCGGCAAAAAGTTCATGATGCAGTCCAGCGTGGCCGAACAGAATTGCTTCGTCTGCCACAACGGCAGCACGGTTCAAAAAAATGTCGAGGCGGATTTTCAAAAGGCGAGCGTCCATCCGATCACGCTCAACAGCGATTCGCACAGCCCGGACGAAGACCCGATCAACCCGCCGGAGCGTCACGTCGTCTGTGCCGATTGCCACAACGCGCATGCGGCGAACAAATCAATCTCCGTCGCACCCAACATTTCCGGCGCGATGGCCGGTGTCGTCGGCGTCACGGCGGCGGGCGGCATCATCAAGCCGGCGCAAAGGGAATATGAGGTCTGCTTCCGCTGCCACGCCGACAGCACGGAACGCGGCGAGGCGACGGTGACGCGGCAGTTTCCGCAGACGAACACGCGGCTGCAATTCGCCGCCGGCAACCAGAGTTTTCATCCGGTCGAAGTCGCCGGGAAAAATTCCACGAGCGTGCCAAGTCTGATTTCGCCGGTGTGGACTGTGAATAGCGTGATTTATTGCACCGACTGCCACAACAGCGACAGCGGGCCGCGTGCGGGCGGCAGCGGCGCGGATGGCCCGCACGGCTCGGCGTTCCGTCCGTTGCTGGAACGCAATCTGGCGCTGACGGATTTCCAGTCGGAAAGCCCCGCGACTTATGCGCTTTGTTACAAATGCCACAGCCGCTCGGTCGTCTTGAGCAACACCAGTTTCCGTTTTCACCAAAGCCACGTCGTGAATGACAAAACCGCCTGCACGACGTGCCACGATTCGCACGGCACGGCCAACGCGCCGCACTTGATCAATTTCAACACGACATATGTCAGCCACAATTCGCTGGGCGTGTTGAGTTACGCTTCGACCGGCGTGTTCAAGGGCGTCTGCTCGCTGACGTGCCACGGCGTGGAACACAAGAACACGGCGTATTGAGCGGGAAAATCGACTTGGCTTCGCGCGCGAATTTCGCGACCAGCCAAAAACTGTTCAGTGGATGGCAAAATAGGGTTAGAGAAAACCAGCCCATCGCCTAGATTTATTTTGAAATGACAAAGACGGCAACGATGTCACCCTGCGAGCGGCGGCTGGATGAGCTTCCGCCGCGAACGTGCGCCGTGGTTCGTCGCATCGAAACCGACGGCGAGGACATCCAGCGCCTCAAGACGCTGGGGCTTTGCGTCGGGCGTCAGATTGAAGTCGTCAAATCCGGCGACCCGCTCATCATTAAAATTTTCGGCTCGCGCATCGGCTTGTCCGCTTCGCTTGCCGCGCGCGTGTGGCTTGAGATTTGTGTTCCCGACCAGTGCACGCTGCAAAATCCATCTCCGACATGAACGATTGCCATTCAAACGATGCCGTTTCGCCGGTCGCGGAAACTTTTTCGCGCAGGAACCGGTTTGGAAAAATCGAGATTGCGCCGCTGCCGCAACTGACGAAGCGCGAATTCACGCTGGCGCTGGTCGGCAATCCGAACGCGGGCAAGACGACACTCTTCAACGCGCTGACCGGCTTGCGCGCCAAGACCGCCAACTTTCCCGGCACGACGGTCGAACGCAGAATCGGCAGGGCAGCCATCGGGCGGCAGGAAATTGTCCTGGTTGATTTGCCCGGGCTTTACAGTTTGAAAAGTTCCGCGCCGGAGGAAAAACTGGCGGGCGACGCCTTGCGAGGGCAGATCGCGGGTCACGCCGCGCCGGACGCCGCGCTGGTCGTCGTGGACGCGACGAATCTCGAACGTAATCTTTTTCTGGCAAGCGAGGTTCTTGAATTGAAACGTCCGGTCATCATCGCGCTGAACATGATGGACATGGCCGAACGCGAAGGCATCCGGATTGACGTGAAAAAACTCCGCGAGGAGCTCGGTTGCATCGTCGTTCCGATCGCGGCGCGCACCGGCAAGGGCGTGGACGAATTGCGAAGTGAAATCGAGCGTCTCGCCGGCTGCGCGGTTGTCGAATCCGCCGGGCGTTTCAAAACGAATTGCGTCACTGCCTGCGCCGGTTGTCCGTATCAGGCGCGATACGAATGGACGGAATCTGTTTCCGCACGGGTGATGAACGCCGCCGCCGCGCGCCGTCCGCAGCGCACGGAAAAACTGGACGAAATTTTGACGCATCCTGTCGCCGGTGTCGCGGTGTTCCTCGCCGTCATGCTCGCATTTTTCTTCCTCATTTTCTGGGCCGCAAAAATTCCGATGAATCTCATTGATCATCTTTTTGCGACCATCGGGACTTGGGTCGCGGGGCACGTTGCACAAGTTGATTTGCAGAGTTTACTCGTCAACGGCGTGGTTGGCGGTGTCGGCGGCGTGCTCGTGTTTCTGCCGCAGATCGTCATTTTGTTTTTTGCGCTGTCGCTGCTCGAAGACACCGGCTATCTGGCGCGCGCCGCGTTCGTGATGGATAAAATCATGCGCAAGCTCGGCCTGCCGGGAAAAGCGTTCGTGCCGCTGCTCTCCGCACACGCCTGCGCGATCCCCGCCGTCATGTCCGCGCGCGTCATCGAAAATCCACGCGACCGGCTGGCGACGATTCTTGTCGCGCCGCTGATGGCGTGCTCGGCGCGCATCCCGATTTACGCGATGATCACGGCGCTGCTGTTCCCTCAATCGCCGTTCAAGGCCGCGCTGGTTTTCACGGGTGCCTATGCGATGGGAATCGTTTTTGCGCTGGGCATGGCGTGGGTTTTTCAGCGCACCATTCTGCCGGGCGGCAGCAAATCGCTGGTGATTGAATTGCCGCCGTATCGCCTGCCCGGTTTGCGGACGGCATTTCTTCATACATTCGACCGCGCCAAAATTTTCGTGAAACAGGCCGGGACGATCATCCTGCTGATTTCGCTGCTGCTCTGGACGCTGTCGCATTATCCCAAATCCGCGCCGCCCGCCGCCGTGGCCGTGATGACGACACAAGCCGTGCAACTCGAAAAATCCGGCGCGCAAAAGCAGGCGGACGAACTTCGTGCGACGGCGGATCATTTGACGGCGCAAAGTGCGCTGCAAAATTCGTTTGCCGGAAAAATCGGCCGCGTCATCGAGCCGGCGATCAAGCCGCTCGGATTTGACTGGCAGATCGGCATCGGCATCATCAGTTCGTTCGCCGCACGCGAAGTCATCGTTTCCACGCTGGCTGTCGTTTATGGCGTTGGCGAAAATGCCGCCGAACAAAATCGCACGTCGCTTTACGACAAACTGCGCCACGCGACCCGGAGCGATGGCACGCCGGTTTTCACCGTCGCGACGTGCATGAGCCTGCTGGTCTATTATATTCTCGCCGCCCAATGCCTCGCCACTTCCGTGGTCGTCCGCCGCGAAACGAACAGCCTCAAATGGCCGCTGTTCCAGATTTTTTACATGACCGGTCTCGCCTACATCGCCGCTTTCATCACCTATCATATTTTTTGAACCTGGAGGCAAAGCTGGAAAATAGAGACGCTTTAGTGGACACTGTTAAGAGTTTCAAATGAAGACGCTGAACGTAGATCTCGAGCTGGTGAAAAAATACAACGTGGCCGGGCCGCGTTACACCAGTTATCCGCCCGCCACTAAATTCACCGAGGCCGTGACGTGGGAACAGCTGTCCGCGAAAATCGCGGACAACAACCGCGCACCGCGCGACCTCTCGGTTTATTTCCACATTCCATTTTGTGAGACGCTCTGCTGGTTTTGCGGCTGCACCACGGTCATCACGACCAATCACAATAAGGGTAAGGACTACATTGATTATCTCGGTCGCGAAGTGGCGAAACTTGCGCCGCGTTTGAACAAAGATCGCAAGGCTGTGCAACTCCATTTTGGCGGCGGCTCGCCGACATTTCTGCGCCCGGACGAAATCCGCCGCCTTGGCGAAATCATCCACAAACATTTCACGTTTTCACCGGACATCGAAGCGAGCGTGGAAGTGGATCCACGCCGGCTGACGCGCGAGCACATGGTGGCGCTGCGCGAAATCGGCTTCAACCGCGCCTCGATGGGCGTGCAGGATTTCAACCCGAAGGTGCAGGAGGCGATTCACCGCATCCAGCCGCGCGAAATGACGCAGCAGGCGATGGATTGGATGCGCGAACTCGGCTACGGCTCCATCAATTTGGATTTGATTTACGGCCTGCCGCATCAGACGCCAGAGTCGTTCAACGAAACGCTCAACACGGTGTTGGAAATGAAGCCGGACCGGCTCGCCGTCTTCAGCTACGCACATGTGCCGTGGATCAAGCCTTCGCAAAAAATTCTGGAAACGAAAGTCCTGCCGTCACCGGAATCCAAGCTCGAAGTGTTGAAGCTCGTCATCGAACGGCTGACCGCCGACAACCAATACGTTTATATCGGCATGGATCATTTTGCGAAGCCGAACGACGAGCTGGCCGTCGCGCAGCGCGAGAAAAAGTTGCAGCGGAATTTCCAAGGCTACAGCACGCGCGCCGGTTCGGATATTTACGCGTTTGGCATGAGCGGCGTTTCGCAGGTGCCCGATGCCTACTGGCAAAATGAAAAGGAACTGCCGAAGTGGCAGGCCGCCGTGGACGCCGGCAACGTGCCGTTGCACAAGGCGTATTTTGTGAGCGACGAGGACAAAATCCGTCGCGAAACCATCATGCGGACAATGTGCGACCTCTCGCTCGATTTCGCCGCGATGAGCACGAAGCTCGGCCTCAACTTCGAGCAGCATTTTGAAAAGGAACTCGCCGCGCTCGCGCCGTTTGCCGCCGACGGGCTCGTGAAGCTCAAGCCCGGCGGCCTCGAAGTGACCGACGCCGGACGTCTCTTCATCCGCAACATCGCGATGTGTTTCGACAACACTCTCGGCGCGGCGAATGAGCGGCGGCATTCGAAAACGATCTGATTGGGCGAATGAAATCCGTCGCAATCATCGGCGCTGGCATCACGGGGTTGACCGCGGCGTTTTATCTGAAACGCCAGGGCGTGCCGGTCACGGTTTATGAGGCGGGCGGGCGCGTCGGCGGCGTGATTCAATCCATCCGCAAGGACGGTTTTCTCGCCGAGTTCGGGCCGAACACGATTCTCGAAACGTCGCCGAAAATCGCGCAGCTCGTCCGCGACGCCGGCCTCGAAGCACGCAAGCTCGCCACCGACCCCAAAGCCGAGGCGCGCTACGTTGTGCGCTACGGTCGGCCGATAGAAATGCCCGGCAAGCCGCTGGGATTTTTCACGACGCCGCTGTTCACCGCCAAGGCCAAGCTCGCCGTGCTGCGCGAGCCGTTCATCAAGCCGCGCCGCGATGGCGTGGAAGAAAGCATCGCGCAATTCGTCGTGCGCCGGTTCAACCAGGAATTTCTCGATCACGCGATTGACGCGCTCGTTGCGGGCATTTACGCCGGCGATCCGCACAAGCTCTCGCTGCCGCACGCGTTTCCGAAATTGAAGGCGCTGGAAGACAATTACGGCTCAATGATCAAGGGCCAGATTTTCGGCGCGCGCGACCGGAAAAAATCCGGTGAAGTAGCGAAGGACCGCGCGGCGAAATTTTCCTTCGACGAAGGTTTGCAGGTTTTGCCGGACACGCTGGCAGCGCAACTCGGAGACTCGTTAAAATTGAATACACCAGTCACGAAACTGGCGCAGACAAATAGTGGCTGGCGCGTGACAACGGCACACGGCGAAGCGGATTTTGGCGTGGTGATTTATTGCGGCACGGCGCACCGGCTGGCGGATCTGTTAATTGAAACGGCGGCGCAGCAGCACCACCCTACCGAAGCGTTTTCCGAAATCAGCTATCCGCCGGTGGCAAGTGTCGTTTTGGGTTTTCGCCGCGAAGATGTCGCGCATTCGTGCCAGGGTTTTGGGATGCTGATTCCGAAAATCGAGGGCTTCAAAATTCTCGGCACCATTTTCTCTTCGGCGCTGTTTCCGAACCGCGCACCCGCAGGACATTTGAATCTGACCAGTTATGTTGGCGGTGCGCGTTATCCCGAACTCGCCAGCTTGCCGCCTGAAAAATTGATTGAACTGACGCTTGCCGATTTGCGCGTGCTGCTCGGCGTGAAAGGCAAGCCGGTGTTCGCGCATTGTGTCGCTTATTCGAAGGCGATTCCGCAATACAACGTCGGCTATGGCAAATACCGCGAGTTGCTGAACGACATCGAAGCCAAGACACCGAATCTTTTTTTCGCGGGGCATTATCGCGACGGAGTTTCGCTGGGCGATTCGATGGTTTCGGGCGTGAACATCGCGGAGCGCGTTGGTAAACTTCTTTGAAATGAGCAAAGCCATCCTCCTCGTCAACCTAGGTTCGCCGGACTCGCCGTCGGTGCCGGACGTGCGGCGTTATCTGAACGAATTTCTGATGGACGGCCGCGTGATTGACACGCCGTGGCTGGTGCGGCGTTTTGTCGTTGGCATGATCCTGATTAATCGTCCAAAAGAATCCGGTCACGCCTACGAAAAAGTCTGGACGAAGGAAGGTTCGCCGCTGGTCGTCACCAGCCGGCACGTCCAGGAGCTGTTGCAGAAACGCGTCAGCGTGCCGGTGGAACTGGCGATGCGTTATCAAAATCCGTCCATCGAATCCGCCGTGAAAAATCTGGCGGCGAAAGGCACGACGGAAGTTTTGTTGATCCCGCTGTTTCCGCATTACGCGATGTCGAGTTACGAAACCGCCGTCGTGCGCGTGCAGGAAGTCGCCGCGAAACTTGCGCCGCAGATGAAGGTCGTCGTGCAGCCGCCGTATTTTGACCAGCCGGATTACATCGCGGCGCTGGTGGCGAGCGCAGCGGAATTTTTCAAAAAAGATTACGATCATCTGCTGTTCAGCTTTCACGGCATCCCGGAGCGGCACATCAAAAAATCGGACACGACCGGCTGTCATTGCCTGGCCACGCCGAATTGTTGCGAGATGCCGAGTCCGGCACACGCCACGTGCTATCGTGCGCAGTGTTTTAAGACAGCGGCGTTGTTCATCGAGAAGGCGGGCGTGCCTGCGGGAAAATGGTCGGTGTCCTTTCAATCGCGGCTGGGCAAAGACCCGTGGCTGAAACCTTACACGGATTACGAATTGCCGCGTTTGGCGACTGAAGGAAAAAAACGGATGCTCGTTATCTGCCCGGCATTTGTCTCGGATTGTCTGGAGACAATTGAAGAAATCGGCATCCGCGGTTGCGAACAGTTCATCGCCGGCAATGGCAAGGAGTTCACGCGCATTCCGTGCATGAACGAGCATCCCGCGTGGATTGACGCGCTGGAGAAAATGGCCGGACATTTTTTGAACACGCAAATTCCGGACTGAAGCGGACAAAGCCCTGCTTTGTCAGCGGACTTTTTTATTCGTGTTGAGAAAAAAGCAACAGCGTCCGCGCGCATATTTTTTCAAAATTGTCAAAAGTCCTGATTTGTTTGGGATTTTCCATCCGGCACGCTGCGTGCTAATCCAATCTTGGTTGCGGGTTGTTGTTGTGAAATTTGGGTGGGGAGCCGTGATGGCAGCGGAATTTTGTGGGGACTTAAATCCGGTTGCTGTCACGCCTGAAACCCAAGGAGGAATGCGACGCACGCGCCCGGCGGGTTTGCCCGTGATTTGAACCGTGCTTGAAATTAAAGGAGTGCCGGTCAACTCGGCTGAACCGGCTGGTGCGCGTGCGTGCGGCTTTGAAAATTTATGCCGGCAATCACCATGATCAAAGTTCTCGTCGTGACACTGCGAGCCGCGTGGTTTAATTTTCGCGGATGGAACAAACGACGCTGACCCTCGGCCACTCGCCCGACCCTGATGACGCCTTCATGTTTTACGCGCTCGCGAAGAACTTGATCCCGGCGCACGGCTTCCGTTTCCAGCACATCCTGCAGGACATCCAGACGCTGAACGAGCGCGCCACGCGCGGCGAACTTGACATCTCCGCCGTCAGCATCCATGCCTACGCCTACGTCTCCGACAAATACGCGCTCCTGCCCAGCGGCGCAAGCATGGGCGACGGCTACGGCCCGATGCTCGTCGCGAAGCAGAAATTTTCCCGCCAGGAAATCGCGAAGAAAAAAATCGCCGTGCCGGGAACCATGACCAGCGCGTTTCTCGCGTTGCAACTTTGGCTGGGCAAGCCGGCGAAGGAATTCAATTACGTCGTCGTTCCGTTCGATCAGATTTTTTCCGCGGTGAAAAATGGAGTTGCCGAAGTCGGTTTGATCATCCACGAAGGCCAGCTCACGTTCCAAAATGAAAAACTGGTCCTGTGCGAAGACCTCGGCGTCTGGTGGGGCAAACAAAACGACGGCCTGCCGCTGCCGCTCGGCGGCAATGTCATCCACAAGAAATTTGATCCGGCCACGCGCAAAAAAATTTCCGACACGCTCACCGCCAGCATCCAGTTCAGTTTGGATCATCGCCCGGAAGCGGTGCAGCACGCATTGCAATACGCCCGCGACATGGGACGCGACCTCGCTGACAAGTTTGTCGGCATGTATGTCAACCACTGGACACTCGATTACGGCGAACGGGGCAGGGAATCCATCCGCCGGTTTCTCGGTGCGGGCTTTGAGCGCGGACTCATTCCGCACCGGCAGGAATTGGAATTTGTCGTCTGACGGATCAGATAAAATGCTTCTGCCCGAACATAACGGCGGCGCAATTTTCAAAGCCAGATTTGCCAGCGTATTTTCCAATCCTGCTTTTCTCTGTCTGCTTTTGGCCGCGACGACGATTCTTGTTTTCTGGCCCGTCACGCGCTGCGATTTTCTGAATTACGACGACCCGGATTACTTCACGTCCAACCCCCACGTCTTGTCCGCGCTGACTCCGGCAAATGTCGCCTGGGCTTTCACAACGGGATGCGCCGGCAACTGGCATCCGCTGACGTGGCTGTCACTCATGTTGGACGCGCAAATTTCCGGCAAAAATTCTTTCGGCCCGCATTTCACAAATCTTTTATTCCACTCGGCCAACACGGCTTTGCTATTTTTGCTGCTCCGAAAATTAACCGCGGCGACTTGGCGGAGCGCACTCGTGGCAGCGCTGTTTGCCTTGCATCCGTTGCATGTCGAATCCGTTGCGTGGATTTCCGAGCGCAAAGACGTTTTGAGCACGTTTTTCGCTCTGCTGGCGCTTTTAAGTTACGCGCATTATGCAAAGGAAAATAGTCGGCTCGGTTTTTGGTTCGTGCTGATTTTTTTTGCGCTCGGTTTGATGTCCAAGCCGATGCTCGTCACGCTGCCGTTTGTGATGCTGTTGCTCGACTGGTGGCCGCTCCAACGATTTGCGATCCGCGATCCGCGAACCACGGGTTCCCGCCTGCTTTCGGAAAAAATTCCATTCTTTGCGTTGAGCGCGGTTTCCTGTGCCGCCACATTCATTGCGCAACAAAAGGGCGGCGCCGTGGCCACGATGACAAAATTTCCGCTGTCGCTGCGGGTGGAAAACGCGTTTGTCTCTTACGCCCGCTATCTCGGCAAAACTTTCTGGCCTGAACCCCTTGCCAATCCGTATCCGCTTCCCGGCCATTGGCCTGTTAGCCTGGTTTTATTTTCGGTGACGCTGTTCGTCTTCCTTTGCCTCGCGACGGTGAGTGTGTCTCGAAAATTTCCATTTGTGTTCACCGGCTGGTTTTGGTTTGTCGGAACACTCGTTCCCGTCATCGGTCTTGTCCAGGTCGGGATTCAATCCATGGCCGACCGATACACCTATTTTCCGCTGGTCGGCTTGTTCATCATTTTGGCTTGGGGCGCTGAAAAATTATTCACCAGTCAAAAAGTTTCAAGGTCAGCGGCAGCCGTGATTGTATTGCTCGTGCTGGCTGCCAGTGCGACACGGACACGGAGCCAGTTGGACTATTGGCGCGACAACGAGACGCTGTTTCGCCACACGCTGGCGGTGACGGGCGACAATTATACCGCATACATCAATCTTGGCACCTGGATGTCAAAGCGTGGAAATTTCGTCGAAGCAATGGATTTGTTTCATAACGCCCAGCGGATGAATCCGTCAGACCCCGACGTCTTTTATAACATGGGCAATGCGCTGGCCAAGACGGGAAACTTGGACGGAGCCATTGAAAATTATCGCCACGCCTTGCAAATCGCGCCCGATCAGGCAGACGTGCTGGACAACCTTGGCTTTGCGCTCTACGCCAAAGGCCAGTTCGCCGGAGCCATCACCAATTTTGAGGCCGCACTGCAGTTGAATCCGGATTTCGCCGATGCGCACAACAACCTCGCCACCGTTCTGTTCATCGAGCACCGGTTTGATGAAGCCGCTCAACATTACCGCGAAGCGATCCGTTTTGCGCCCGACAACGCGCAGATTTACGCCAATCTCGGCGACACCCTTGTCAGGCAGGGACAACTTGCCGAAGCCGTGCAGAACTACCAGACCGCGTTGCAGCTCAATCCTGAAGACTCAAGAACCAGGGCGAAATTGCAGGCGCTCGGCGCGCAAATTTCAAACTGAAATCCGAATCGCGCCGTCAGATTCCATTTTGGCGACGAGCGGAAAAATGTCGCGCTGAAGGCAGAATGCCACGTCGTCACGCAATTCGGGAATCGCCAGCAAACGCCGCCCATTTTCTGAATCGCGGATCACTGTCGCGGCCAGATCAGATTTTGCTTTCGCGTAAGTTTGAAGTGCGGATTCAGTTGAAGCGGACAAGGTGGGGCGAGCATCCCCGCGAGCCAAAAATTCAACCAGCGCCCCCGCCGCCAGAGTGTCTTCGAGCGCGGCATTCTCGCGCGTGCCGGCGCAGATGAGCAGAATGTTTTCAAAACGGTTTTGCCGGAGAAATTCCGCCGTCGCCGTGAGGTTCAAGAAGGAGGCGGCAAGAATTGTTTTCGCGCCGACGCAGGCGCGCAGGGCGCGCGTGCCGTTCGTGGTAGTGCTGACAATGGTTTTGCCGCGCACTTTTTCCGGCGTGTATTCGCGCGGCGAATTGCCGAGATCGAAATCAATGCCGCCGGCGGAAATGCGGACGCCGTTGCGTTCGCCGCCGAGCAAAATGACTTTGGACTTTGGACTTTGGACTTTGGACTTCTTGATTTCCAGTGCCTCGGCGATTTCGCTGACGGGGATGATGGCTTTGGCGCCGTGGTGCAGCGCGGTCACGAACGTGCTGGTCGCGCGCAGCACGTCGAACACGACGCACGCGGTCGCGCGCAAATCGCGTTGGGCGAGCGCGGGCAATTCCGCCGGCGTCAGGATGGTTTCAATTTTCATTTTGCGTCGCGCG
>Ga0181537_10000475_pt1 | contig 37679 bp, 28 predicted proteins | sample PEATcosm2014_Bin_39_FD_119765 | JGI IMG/M metagenome (GOLD analysis project Ga0181537, IMG submission 119765) | Peatland microbial communities from MTU Mesocosm Facility, Houghton, MI, USA - PEATcosm2014_Bin23_10_metaG | ecosystem: Environmental > Terrestrial > Soil > Wetlands > Peat | place... | reverse complement strand
TCAGAACCTAAATCGCTGAGCAAGAGTCGGGCCGCGGCCCAAACAGCGGTGGCTGCTTCGGTTTCGATTCCCATCTTTCGCGCCGTTTCCGCTGCAGGTCTTGAAGTATGGGCCGGGGGGTCCGCCGGTGTGCTCTACCACTCCGTCAATGGCGGCGAGCAATGGACTCGTGTCGTCCCCTCGGCGTCCGGAACTCTGCTGACGGGGGACGTGATCGCAATCGCGTTCAGCGATCCTCAACACGGACAACTCACAACCTCCACGCAGGAACTCTGGACCACATTCGACGCTGGGCAAACCTGGCAAAAGCGCTGAGCCCGGCCGCGAAGGTAGGCGCAAGCACCAACGCGAATCCCTTGTCCCGCGCGAATTCTGCCGGATTTTTCACAATCTGGAAGCGAGTGCGAACCCGGGGCACAGCTGACGAATCTCACTCAAATCGCGCAAACCCGTCTCCTGCACGGCTTCTGCGCGACGTCGTGAATCAGGCCTGCACCAATTCCTGTCACCCGCCTGTGGACTGGCTGCACTCGATTGAAAACACGCAAGTTGCAAGCGGTCATTTTTCATTGACGAAAAAATTAGAAGGAGTAGAACAGTAATCGTTCTGAGACAGTTTCTTAAGTTTTTCCGGTTGGTGCGGCGTCCGGGGCTCAAGCGAAGTCACTCTCCACACTGAAAAGTGAGGAGGGAGGGCAAGCAAGGGTCTATAGCCAAGCGCTGGTCGAGGAGAACGGGAAACCCAGTCGAAGGCAGGATAGAGTTCCGAGGCGTTGGGTAGGTTTATCCGGTTGGCGGTGAGCCCGGAGCCCGAGTGAAGATCGCGCGCAGCGCCCCGCAAGGGAAGCTGCGATAGCAGGTCAAGCAAGGGTCTAAACGCGAGCTACTGGCCGAGACGAATGGACCCAACACCACCTCGGAACTCTTTTTGTGTTTTGAGAGCTGGTTCTTGGTCATCTCGTTTCTTCGCGCGCCATAAAATTCCTCGCGCCACACCTGTAGCCACTAATCACTTTCCCGCAACTCCAGGGCCTCCTACTGAATGAATTTTGGGGATTCTTTGCTCCAGCGGCGGCATTGGCGGAAACTTTGCGTGCGGCTCTGTCTGGTACCAGTAGGCTACAGAGTAGAAATTGTCCGAGCGATGGTTGGCGTGGCCGTGCTCGATGGTGGCGCGCAGCGACTTGGTGAACGGGATCGGCGAATCGAGATGAAAGCGATAGAGCGACCAGCGGCTGCCGAGGCGTTCGGGGCCGACCACGGGCGCGCCGAATAGGCCGTAGGAAAACGCGCGGCCGCCGAAATCCCAGGCGCCGAGAAAATAATCCTCCGAGCCGGTTCCGTTGATCGACGGAGTGGTCTCTCCGTCGACGAAAAACATGTCATCGCCTTCACCCCACCAGCCATCCTGATTCTGGAGCACGGACATGGTGACGCCCACAAAGTGGCCGCGGCCCGTGGCTTCCAGCCAGACATAGTTACCCTCCCCGTTTAGGTTTTTCTTGTCGTTGACAATGGAATCGCCATTCGATTGCCACTGATTGGTCCAGCCCGGCGCGGGCGCGGCCTGACGATATTGTGCGTGGAAATAGAGCTGGCCCTCAGGCAAGGGTTTGCTGTAAACGCGATAGTCGAGGTTGAAATAGAACGAGTCGACTTTCTCCGCGCCTTCATTGGTGACGGTGACGCGTGCGTGTTTTTGAAACGGCATGGTGAAAAATGAATTCAAAGCTTTGTCGGACCCGACCGACAAAGGAACCGACTGGTAAAGAAAATAGTCGCCCAGGCCGAGACCGAAAAAATCACCGATGGGAGCTTCCACGCTGGGAGCAGGCTCGCCGTCCCAGTACATGCGCAGAACCAGCGCCTTCAGGTGATTCGGATCGTCGCTGGCGATGGTGACCCAGAGGTGAGTGATCAGTCCCGGCCCGGCCTCATCGAGCAGCGTGAGCGTCTCGCGGGGCGCGATGGGGCGAGCGTCCGCATTGCCGCCGCTGCGGTCGTAGCTGGAGGAACGGTGCTGCACGTAGTCCTTGGCCTGGGGGAGATCGGCAAGTTGCGTAGTGGCATCTTGAGCCCAGGCCAACGAAGTGACGGCGCTGAAGATGAGCAGCACAAGCGGACGCTTCATAAGGGGCTCCCCGGTATCTTGCGGAATAGTGTTCGACGATGCTTGCTAGGCTCTAATCGCCACCAACGTTGACCCGGCGGCGGTTTGCCGGAAAGAATCTACAATGTCGTGAGCAAACGCCTGGCAACTCTCCCGCTCAGGAATCGCTGAGGCGACTCGCTGAGGGTATTCATCATAAGTGCGCCCGTCAAGCAGTCTCTTCATTCGCAGTCTCTTCATTCGCACGCCGCCTCATTGCTTGAAGAAAAATGGAACGCGATCGTCGCGGCACTGATCGCGGACAGAGAGAACCCACTCTTCCCGCATCGGTCGGGCTCCGAGGCCGCTCTCGCCCCCAACAATTGCCCCACCAATATTCGAGAGATTGAAAGACCCTAAGTCTTCGAGTAGCCGCTCGACGGATAAAAAACGGACTCGGTCGGGCATCTTCTGTAAGTCAATAGCGGATATGGTTACAGCGGTATATTCCCGTGCTTCTTCGGCGGATTTTTGTCGCGCTTTGTTTGTAGCATGGCTAGGGCCTGGATCAACTTCTTGCGCGTCTCTCGGGGTTGGATTACTGCATCGACGAAGCCGCGGTCGGCGGCTACGTAGGGATTGGCGAAGCGGTCGCGGAATTCCTCGATCTTTTTCTGGCGAACCGCATCGCGCGCTTCGTTACTGGTCTCGCCATTTTTCGCGGCTTCGAGTTCGCGTTTGTAGACGATGTCGACTGCGCCTTCGGGGCCCATCACGGCGATCTCGGCGGTGGGCCAGGCGTAGTTCACATCGGTGCGGATGTGTTTGGACGACATCACGCAATAGGCGCCGCCGTAGGCTTTGCGCGTGATCACGGTGATCTTGGGCACCGTCGCTTCGGCGAAGGCGTAGAGCAGCTTGGCGCCGTGCTTGATGATGCCGCCGTATTCCTGCGCGGTGCCGGGAAGGAATCCGGGGACGTCTTCAAAGGTGATCAGCGGAATGTTGAAGCAGTCGCAGAAGCGAACGAAGCGTGCGCCCTTGATCGATGCATTGATGTCGAGCGTTCCGGCGAGCACCGCGGGCTGATTCGCCACGATGCCGACGGAGCGGCCGTCGAGCCGGGCGAAGCCGACGACAATATTTTTCGCGAAGCGCTCCTGTACCTCGAAAAAATACGCGTCGTCGACCACCGCGTGAATCACATCCTTCATGTCATAGGGGAGATTCGACTGCGCGGGGACGATAGAGTCGAGCGCGGCGTCGGCGCGAGCATCTGCATCTTTACGATCCGCGGGGTCCGTGGTGGCTTTGCGCGGGGGGTCGTCGAGGTTGTTTGAAGGCAGGAAGCTCAACAGCTCACGCACCATCGAGAGGCACTCGGCGTCGTCATGCGCGAGGAAGTGGGCCACGCCGGACGTTTCGTTGTGCGTGAGCGCGCCACCGAGCTGATCTTTGGTGACGTCTTCCATGGTCACGGTCTTGATGACATCGGGGCCGGTGATGAACATGTAGGAAGTTTTGTCGACCATGAAGACGAAGTCAGTGATCGCGGGCGAATACACCGCACCGCCGGCGCACGGGCCCATGATGGCGGAAATTTGCGGCACCACTCCGCTGTACAAAGTATTGCGCAGAAAAATGTCGGCGTAGCCGGCCAGCGACATCACGCCTTCCTGAATGCGAGCTCCACCAGAATCGTTGAGGCCGATGACGGGAGCCCCCATCTTGGCGGCGAGGTCCATGATCTTGATGATTTTTCCGGCGTTCGATTCGGAGAGCGAGCCGCCGAACACAGTGAAATCCTGCGCGAAAACGTAGACCAGGCGGCCTTCGATGCGGCCGTAGCCGGTGATGAAGCCGTCGCCGTAGATTTTCTGTTCGGCCATGCCGAAATCATTGCAGCGGTGGGTGACGAGCTTGTCGGTCTCTTCGAAGGTGCCGTCGTCCAGCAGAAACTCGATGCGCTCGCGCGCCGACATTTTGCCTTCTTTGTGCTGGCGCTCGCGGCGCTGCGTTCCGCCGCCATCTTCGGCGAGCTGGTTGCGCTTCTTGAGTTCGGCAACTTTTTGTTCGAGATTCATGCCGGCAAGGATTATAGCGGTGTGGGGCGGAATGCGCTCTCCAACGCCGGAATGCTTTCGAACCTCACGCCCGCCAACAACCGCCTTTGCCGTGTGATAAATTGCTTGTCAAATTCTCTGAACGGGATAGGAATTCCTGAGTCAAGAGCGGGGGAATCGCGTGGCACTCACCATCACAGGTCTTTCGAAGACTTACCCAAATGGCGTCAAGGCGCTTAAGAACCTTTCGCTTTCGATCGGCAACAGCATGTTTGGCCTGGTCGGCCCCAACGGCGCCGGCAAGAGTTCGCTGATGCGTACCGTGGCGACGCTGCAGGATCCCGACTCCGGCTCGATCACTCTCGACGGAATCGATGTGCTCCGCCAGAAAGATCAGGTCCGGCGCATCCTCGGCTACCTGCCTCAGGAGTTCGGCGTCTACCCCAAAATTTCCGCGCTGGACATGCTGCACCACCTCGCCGTCATGAAAGGTATGGCCTCGTCGGGCCAGCGCAAGGAAACGGTCGACGCGCTGCTGCAGCAAACAAATCTGTGGGATGTTCGAAAAAAGGCTCTCTCGACTTTTTCCGGCGGCATGAAGCAGCGTTTCGGCATTGCGCAGGCGCTGCTGGGCAATCCCCGCCTCATTATTGTCGACGAGCCCACCGCCGGCCTCGACCCTGCCGAGCGCAACCGCTTCCTGAATCTTCTCTCTTCTCTCGGCAGCGACCGCACCGTCATCCTCTCCACCCACATCGTGGATGACGTGCGCCAGCTCTGTCCCCGCATGGCCATCATCGCCTCAGGCGAGCTCTTGCTCGAAGGTGCGCCCAACGACACTCTTGCGGCACTCAACGGCAAGATATGGTCGAAGGTAGTCGCCACCGACGCTGAGGTGCGCGCGATCGAAACTCAGCTGCACGTCATCTCCACGCACCTCGTCGGTGGGCAGCATGAGATGCGGGTGTATGCAGACACCTCTCCCGGCGACGGTTTCCACTCCGTCGAATCCGGACTCGAAGACGTCTATTTTCTCAACCTGTCGCAGCAGTCCAAGCGCCAGGTTCCGAACTAACGCGCTTCGTAATGAACGGCTCGCAATTAGCGCTTCGCACCCAGCACTTCGCATCAGGAGTATCCGATATGCCGCTGTTTTGGGAGTTCTTCACCTTCGAGCTGAGGTTCCGCTTCAAGAGCCTCTCCACGTACATGTATTTTCTGGCGTGGACGATTTTCTCCTTCCTCTGCGTTGCGTCGGAAAGCTTCGGTCCGATTGGCAGCGGCAATGGCAAGATCGTGCTGAACTCCGCATACGCCAATGCCTTCGACAACATCTTCGCCGCGCTTTTCGGCATCATCGTGATTGCCGCCATATTCGGCACATCGATCCTGCGCGACTTCCAGCGCGACACCTATCAGATTCTTTTTACGCAGCCCATCTCCAAATTCGCCTACCTCGGGGGACGCTGGGCCGGCTCTTTCGTGACAACCGTCTTCGCCTTCTCTGGGATGATGCTCGGCACCTTTCTCGGCACCTTCGCGCCTTGGGCCGACCACACGCGCATCGTTCCGAATCAGCTTTGGGCTTACCTGCAGCCGTTTTTCTCGATTCTTGTCGTCCAGATCTTCTTCATCGGCTCGGCTTTCTTCGCCGTCTCTGCGCTCACTCGCAAAATCTTCATCGTCTATCTGCAGGGTGTTGCGCTTTTCATGATTTATGTCATCGGGCTCACCGTCTTCGTCTCCACCCGATCGCTAGAACGTTTCTGGTCCAGCATCTTTGACCCCATCGGCGTCATCCTGTTTAACAACGTCACCCGCTATTGGACGGTCATCGAAAAAAACACGCTGTACGTCACTTTGTCTCCCACTCTTGTCAATGGCGTGTTCCTCTACAACCGTCTTCTCTGGACGTGCGTCGGTCTGGTAGCGCTGGTTGCGCTGTGGGCGCTGTTTCCCATGTCCGTGGAAGCCCTCACCGCGCGCTCCCAAGGCCGGCGCGCCGCCAAAGCCAAAGAACAGGAACTCGCAGAAGCCCGGCCCGTCCGCGCACCCGTCGGCACTGGACTACCCGCCGTCCAGCAGGCATTCACGGCTGCCACGACATTTGCGCAATACCTCTCGCTGTCGCGACTGCGCATGCGAAATATTTTTCGCGACATACCGTTCTGGGCCCTTGTGGCTCTTATCGTCGCCTTCGGGATTAACAACGGCTATTTCGCCGGGCGCGTCGCCGGGCAGAACGTGTGGCCAGTCACTTACCTCATGGTCCAGGCAGTGGAGGGCAGCGCTCTGCTTTTCTTATTCATTGTCGCGGGCCTCTATTCGGCCGAATTGCTCTGGCGCGAGCGTGATACCCATTTCGACGGCATCCACGATGCTCTGCCCATGCGCGAGTCCACGGACTGGCTTTCCCGCCTCACGGCCGTTGTCGCGGTCGAGCTCATTCTCCTCGCTTTCGCCATGCTCATCGGTGTCGTGATGCAGACCGTCGCCGGATATCACCACTACGAGTTCGCGCAGTATTTTAAGGAGCTCTACGTCGTAACCTTCCCGCAGGTCCTCACCTTCGTTCTTCTCGCGCTCTTCGTCCAGACCGTGGTGTCAAACAAGTTTGTGGGCTACGCCATCCTGTTAGGCGCATTCATACTCATGCCCATCCTTTACAACTTTGGCTGGGAGAACACGCTCTACTTGATTGGCCAGACCCCCGCCTACACCTACTCCGACATGAACGGCTACGGCCACTTCGTCCCGGCGTTGTTCTGGTCGATCACTTACTGGTTTGCGATTTGCGCTTTTCTGGGCGTCGTCTCCATCGCTTTCGCCCGGCGCGGAGCGGAAGACTCCCTGCGTGCGCGCACCCGGCTCGCCCTGCAGCGCGCCCCGCGCCTCATTCCAGTCGCGCTTCTTTTCGCTCTCATCGCTGTGGGCTCCGGTTCCTGGTATTACTACAACGCTCACGTGCTCAATGAGTATCTCGACGCCAATGCGCGCCGCGACATTCAGGCCAACTACGAGACCAAATTCAAACAGTATGAGGGCCTGCTCCAGCCCAAGGTCACCGCCGTTGACGCCGCCATCAACATCTATCCCGAACGCCGTTCCTTCGACGGAAACGTGCGCATGACGCTCGAGAACAAAACCACGCAGCCGATCCCGCAAGTTCACATCACCGACCAGATGCAGTCGGTCACCAACGTCCAGTTCGACCGCCCGTTCCACCTCGTCAGCTCGGCGCCGCGCAACCTCTACTCGATCTACGCTCTCGATCAGCCTTTAGCGCCCGGCGAAACTCTCACTCTTACCTGCAACGTGGCTCACCAGACGCGCGGCTTCCGCGACGGCAACGAACTGCCGGAGTTCGCCTACAACGGAACCTTCTTCGACTCCGGCTACGTGCCCTACATCGGCTACAACAACGGTATGGAACTGGCCGATCCCCGCCGCCGTCGCGAAGAGCATCTGCCACTTCTCGAAGAGATGGCTCACCGCGGTGATCCCACGCACTCGGTGAACAACGTCTTCTTCCAGGGCGAATCCGACTGGATCACCTATCACACCGTCGTCAGCACCTCGCAGGATCAGGTCGCCATCGCCCCGGGTTATCTGCAGCGCGAATGGCAGGAAAATGGCCGCAACTTCTACGAGTACAGCATGGGTTCCACGCACATCCTTGATTTCTTCGCGTACATCTCGGCGAAATACCAAGTCAAGAAGGAGATTTACCACGGGCCGAACGGCGACGTCAGCCTCGAAGTTTATTACGATCCCGCCCACACCTACGACGTCGACGACATGCTCGCCAGCTCCCGCGCCGGACTCGACTACTATCAACGCGTCTACAGTCCCTACCAATTCACGCAGTACCGCATCTTCGAATTTCCGCGCTACCGCACGTTTGCTCAGTCTTTTCCCAACACTATCCCGTACTCGGAAGGCATCGGATTCATCAGCCGGGTTATCAAGCCCACCGACATCGACTTTACATACTTCGTCACTGCGCACGAACTGGGCCACCAATGGTGGGCGCACCAGCTCATCGGCGCCGACGTGGAAGGTTCGAACATGATGTCGGAAAGTCTGGCCGAGTACTCCGCCCTGCAGGTGATGGCGCACAAATACGGCCGCGACCTGATGCACCGCTTTCTGCGCCACGAGCTCGATGGCTACCTGCGCGGCCGGGCCGGCGAAGTCCGCCACGAGCCGCCGCTGGCTTTGGTGCAGCGGGAGGGATACGTCTGGTACCAGAAGGGCGGACAGATCCTCTACACCCTTGCCGACTACATCGGCGAAGACAAACTCAATCTCGCGCTCCACAACTTCCTCATGCAATACCGGTATGCCAACGCCAACAATCAGGTCGACGCGCACGATAGTCCCCATACCGGAAACACTTTCGACGATCCTTATCCCGACACTCGCATGCTGGTCGATGCCATCAAGGCCCAGACCCCACCCGAGTACGAATACCTAGTCGACGACGGCTTCAACCGCATCGTCCTCTACGACAACCAGGCCGTCACCGCCACTTCGCAGAAGACTTCTGACGGAAAATACAAAGTCACGCTCGAGGTGAAGGCGCGCAAGATGCAAGCGGACGGCAACGGCGCGGAAACGCCCATGCCCCTGGCCGACTACATCGAAATCGGCGTCTTCAGCGGAAAGAAAGACGAAGAGAAACCCTTGTATCTGAAAAAAGTAAAGTTCACCGAAGACCACAGAACCTTCGAGATTATCGTGGATCAGCAGCCGACATTGGCCGGCATCGACCCCTATAACAAGCTCATCGACCGCAACGCCGACGACAACATGATCCCGGTCACCAAGCAGTGACAGAGAGCTCCGGTTTTTATGGGATCCGTTGATAACTCACAAACGCCAACTGCTTGCTGTCAGGCGACCACGACGGCACATTGATGGTCCCTTGTCCGCCGAATAATTTCGCGAGAACCGTAATGTTGTTATCGCCGAGCGACATCAGCCGCAACATCACGTCCTTATTTTCAGGATGGCCGGTAACGCTTTTGTCATAAGCAAGAAACACCATCCACTTTCCGTCCGGCGAGACGTGCGGAAACCAGTTATTGAAATTGTCGTGCGTAATTTGTTCCTGCTCGCTCCCATCCGCATGCATGCGCCAAATCTGCATGTGCCCGGTGCGCTCGGAATTGAAATAAATATATTTCCCGTCCGGCGAATATTCCGGCCCGTCGTCCAGTCCCTTGGCAGTAGTCAGCCGCGTCTCGTCGCCGCCCGCCGCCGGAATCGTGTAGATATCAAAATCGCCGTCGCGTTCGCCCACGAACGCAAGCGTCTTGCCATCCGGCGACCACCCATGCCAGTACGAAGGCGATTTCTCCGTGATTCGCCGCGGCGTCCCGCCAGTGATGGGCACAACGTAAACTCGCGAACCGCCATCTCCCTGCGAATTGTCGCTGATGGCCAGCCACTGCGCATCCGGGGAAATTCCGTGATCATTGTTGCAGCGCGTGGCGAATCCCGTATCAATCACTTCCGGCTTGCCCCCGCTCACTTTCAGTCGCTCAATGCGACCGTTCTGGTTGAAAAGAAACGCCGTCCCATCCTGAGTCCAGTTCGGAGCCTCAAATCGTTGCGGGGCAACGTAAACCACACGCCGGTCGGTTGAGCTGATGGTCACCGTCTCCAGCGTGCTGAAAAGCTTCGCCGCTCCCGCGGACGGTCCCAACTCGCTCACTTCGACGTTTGAGAAAACCGCTTTCTCGATAACGTCCTTATCATGCGAGCAAACTCCGATGCCCACATAGAACGAACCTTCGAGCGGAACCAGCGTCGAACCTCCCGCCATGTGCAGTTCCTCGCCCGGACCCGCCAAAAACATGTAAACGTATTCTCCCCGCTTTTCGATTCGCAGTCGGGTTGGCTCCGACAGGCTCGACTGAATCTCGTGCGTCATCGCACCCTTCGCCTCGCGATACTGTAGCGAGGTCATCCCGCTGCCGTGCAGCGCGAGATCGGCATAGACGGAATCCGTGTCCAGACTCTGCCGGATCATCAGCACCGCCTTGCGATGTTCATTCTTTCCCTGCCCCATGAATGCAATGTTTGCCTGCAAGGCGACATCGCCCGTTAACTTTTTCCACACGAACTGAAAAGCGTCTGCTGCGAACCACATATTCTCGCCGCTGCCGGTCAGGGTGTAGGTGCCGTGTTCGGCCTCGAAGCTAGCTGTTCCGGGATGCAATACCGTCCCCACATCGCCGTGATCCTGGAACGCGCCAATCGAATTTCCCTGCGCTCGAGCAAGCTCCGGCACAAACACAAATCCCAGACAAACAATCGCAATCCACGCGTTCCAGACTTTCCTAGATTTCATGGAAGACACCCTCCATCCTCAACTTTCCCGACGTCGGGCGGACCCGCAACCAGCCGTCCCCCCGCCAGACAGTTCGCCTACGATTGCAGCCACTCGCACGCCGTGTCAAGCCGAACGCATGGCGAGGAAATGATTTTCGCCGATGTGGGCCATTGCTCGCACGATGGCAACTGCCGTTATTCCCTGACTCTATAAAATGACATCCATCCTCAGTGCTTGCAGGAGCAACTAAGACTGCTGGCGGTTGAGAGTGGATGTTGCTGCAGACACTGGATGCAATCGGACCACAACAGGAATACGCTTTTAGGAGAAAGAATATGCAGGCAACGCCCCCCCATGATGACGATAGGGAGCTCCGACTTCCAGGCCGCCGCGCTGGGGTGAAATCTGCCGTATTGACAGCCGCCTCGGCAATGGCCCTGTCCTCGCGGTCGGATTCCGAAGCGACTCATCCTGCTTCACGGGAAGCCTCCGATCAGCATTCGGACCAACCAACTCCCGCATTCGGAAACAAGATGGTGGGATTCATGCTTGCCCACGAGCAGTTCCCTGTCGCGCAACTCATCGAAGTCGGAATTGCCGCGGAACGGGCTGGCTTTGACCTGCTGGCCACCAGCGACCATCTTCAGCCATGGCAAGCGAACGAAGGGCACAGCGGAGCGGCGTGGGCCACGATGGGCGCGCTCTCCCAGCGCACGAGCCGGGTGTGGATGGGAACCACGGTAACCTGCCCGACCTTTCGCTACAACCCGGCAGTGGTTGCAGAAGCGTTCGTCGCATTGGGTTCATTAGCACCGGGACGCGTCTTTTTGGGAGTCGGGTCCGGAGAGGCGCTGAATGAACAGGCGGCGATCGGATCCTGGCCGAAATGGCCGGAGCGCTCGGAGCGCCTGATCGAAGCGACGGCAATTATTCGCCAGCTGTGGACGGGACAACAGATCGCTCACGAGGGCGCCTATTACAAAGTGAACGCAAAGCTCTATGACCCTCCCGCCAGAACCATCCCCCTGCTGATGGCAGCGAATGGTCCCAAAGCGATGCACCGTGCAGGAAAATACGCGGACGGGCTGGTCACTGATCCCGAGACATGGAAAAAACACAAATCAGAGTTTGAAGCTGGTGCGAAAGCGGCTGGCAAGGATGCCGGCAAAATGCCCGTACTGGTGGAACAGTATGTCGTAGCCGGCGACAAGCGAGATGCGGAGAGGGCAGCGGAACTCTGGCGCTTCGGACCGAAAGCCTTCAAGTCCTACTACAACATTCCGGATCCCCAGGAAATTCAGCGACGCGCGGACAGCGAGGTACCCCTGGAGAACGTCTACAGCGATTGGCCCGTCAGCATGGATCCCGCGGTCCACATCAAGGTCATAACCGAACTGTTCGATAGTGGCGCAACCATCGTGAACATTCATTCAGGGCAGGCAGATCAAAAGCGCGTGATTGAGTTTTACGGCAAAGAAGTTCTGCCGCGAATAAAGCACGGATGATTGCTGCGGCAGGGAGGGGATGGTCCCTGGCAGCGGAAATCGTTGTTGTCGCATCGTAGACACGCGTGGCGCGCAACGGAGCGCTCGACGCAAACATGGGAGGATGAGATGGCAACACGAAAGAAGGCCGGTTCGCGTAAGAAGTCAAGCAGCCGCAAGTACGGCAAAGCAGCCGGCAAGTCAGTGGAAAGCGCAGTTCGCCGCGAAAAGAAAGGCACCCTTCGTTCTGGAAAAGGGGGCAAGGGCGGCGCAGTAAAAAGCCGTAAGCAAGCAATCGCAATTGGGCTTTCCGAAGCGCGAAACAAGGGCGCCAAAGTTCCAAAGAAGGCGCAGTCATAAATCCAGGCAGTCGCAACATCACGCTTGATAATCGCATCAGCCTGCGGGGATTATAGGCTGGTGCCGGGAGGTCGAATCGAACCCCAAGGGCCGAAAGCGGGCCTGTGGCGAAGCTGACGCCGAATCAACTCCCAGGCCATGGCATTGATTGGATAATGCAAAATATGCGATTGCATCGCATATTTTGCATATGTGGATTTCCCGCGATGTCGAGGGCCGCCTGAAACGTTCTGCGAAGACGCGGCCAGTGATCGTCCTAACCGGAGCGAGACAAACCGGCAAAACTTCGACCTTCCGGCATCTATTTCCGGATTACGCATTCGTCTCACTCGATCTTCCCACCGAAGCCGAGCAGGCCGAGAAGGAGCCAGCGCGCTTCCTTCAGCGCAATCAGCCCCCCGTCATCATTGATGAGGTTCAATACGCACCCGGCCTGTTTCGCCACCTCAAGGTGGCCGTCGATGCACACTGCAGGCGCAACGGCCAGTTCCTGCTTGCCGGTTCGCAGAAGTTCACCCTAATGAAGAACGCCTCCGGATCACTGGCGGGCAGAGTCGACATCGTGGGACTGGAGACGCTATCGTTTGCCGAGATCCGGGAAGCGCTGCCAAAAAGTGAACTCGAATCCGACATCGTGCGCGGCGGGTTTCCGGAACTGTACGTCAACCCCGAAATTGATTCGGTCGCCTTCTACAATTCCTACTTCGCGACATACCTGGAACGCGATGTGCGTGCCTTGGCTAATGTCGGCAGCCTGCGGGATTTCGAGAGATTCCTGCGCGCGTGCGCCCTGCGTTCTGCAAACCTGTTGAACAAAGCAGACTTGGCGCGCGATGTCGGTATCGCACCATCGACGGCAAATCAATGGCTGTCCATCCTTCCGGGCTGGCAGTGTTGCTTGAACCGTGGTTCTCGAATCGAACCAAGTCCATCGTCAAGAGTCCAAAACTCTATATTGCAGACACCGGCCTGCTTTGCGCTCTGCTGAATATCCGATCTGAGGAAGCCCTTCGGCAATCTCCGGCAGTTGGGGCAGTTTGGGAGACATTCGTCTTCGCCCAACTCCGGGACCGCGAACGCCGCGCCGGTCGGACTGGCAGCCTATTCTTCTGGCGCGATCGCACCCGGGAAGTAGATTTTGTGGTGGATGCCGGTGGACGTCTCGAACTGTTTGAAGCGAAATGGACGGAACTCCCTGACCCGTGGCGATACGGTGAACCTGGATTTCGTCCGCAACGTGATCGGCAAGCCACGCGTGACTGCCGGCCGAGTCGTCTGCCGCACCCCGAACAGCTTTCCCTTCCCGAATGGATTTAGGGCGATGCCTGTGACCGAACTCGAATAATCACTCACGCTATGCCAGGTCCGCAGCAGAATAAACTTTGTCACCGTACGACACAATAAAACTTGTAATCATGCAGGGAACAATCGCTCCCGGAACGGTGCCTCAGCAAACAGATACATCACTTGAAGCATCGTTGACCTCAGTTCGCTCTCCCTGGAGGGCCTCTTCCTTGCTCGGTTCGAGCATCTCAATGGCTATCACTATGTTTCAAATCGTGTGGCTGCACTTGATCGGTGGTAACTTCGAAGTTAATCAAGCGTGCTCTTCCGAATGACGTGGTAATCGCACAGTCAGTCGCATCGCGGCCGGTTGCCATTAACACGCGTCCGATGCGGCGAACATTGTGTCTGGCGTCGAACGTCCACCAGCGGTTCCCCAGGTAAACTTCAAACCACGCACTGAAGTCCATGGGACTTGGTTCCACGGTCACTCCGATGTCGCCTAGGTATCCCGTGGCATAGCGAGCGGGAATGTTGAGGGCGCGGCACAAGGTGATGGCCAGATGCTGAAAGTCCCTGCAGACCCCGACTCGCTCGGTATACACTCCCAGCGCTGTGCGAAATGGGCTGGAAAACTCATATCCGAAAGTCACTTTGCTGTGCACCCAATCGCACACTGCTTGAACGCGCTTCCACCCTCTGGGAGCGTTCCAAAAGAGCTCCGCGGCGGTGTTCGACAAAAGATCAACCTCACAATAGCGGCTACTCACAAGATAGGGCAGCACATTCGGGGGAAGTTGATTGATTGGAATCTCGGCTGCATCCGGGTCCTCGAGGTCGGGTTCTCCGGAGTCTTCTATGAGAGTGGAATTCTGGAATCGAATCTTGCCACGAGGAGCGACCAGGCGGCAACTGTGATTGCCGAAGCCGTCCTCATAGCTTTCGACCTGGACAAGCGGATCGGTATGCAGCTCGTCAAGCTCGCGTAGGTCCTTTTCGCGAGACGGATGCACGTTGAGCAGGGTCACGAACGGTACTTCACTAAGCGTCTCGAATTGAATGTCATAGCCAAGCCGAATCATCATAAAAATGCAGCTTCCTCCTACGAATGGTGCGCAGGCGCTGATGAGATGCAGAAACTATCACTTGGATATCGGGATCTTGCACATTTTTTTCTTGCTGCCCTGGATCACGAATTCGGTTTGAGCAATCAGTGTATGATGCGGTAGATTCAGCTCAGAGGGCAAATTGACATACTGTTTGGGAATTGCGACGCAGGAAGGTCTGGTATTGGCCTCGGATTCCAGGACCAACGCGGGGTTTGATCAGGTCAACGTCTGTCGCAAGATGTTTCGCTTCGTTCAGCCGGGTGAGAGAGTGTTTGTGATTTTGACCAGCGGCAGCCTCTCCATCAGCCAATCGGTTATTACTTTGCTGGGAGATGATTTTGATTCCGGACGAGGACTCGCCCAAGCCAGCTCGCTTTATGATGCTGCCCGCATAGTTGGAGATTGCGTGCGCAGGATCTCCGATATTGACCGTACTTCGTTGGAGCGTGATTCCTTCAGCTTCAACGTGCACTTGCTGCTGGGGGGGCAGGTTCGGGGACAGGAGCCTAACCTCTACTTGATTTATCCCCAAGGAAATCCTCTGGCGGCCACAGAGGATTCGTTGTATTTACAACTGGGCGAGTGCAAATACGGTCGACCAATCCTCGATCGCGGCATCCAACCCACTACTTCGCTTGAGGTTGCGGCCAAATATGCGCTTCTCTCACTCGACGCGACCATGCGCTCGAACGTGACCGTAGGTCCCCCCTTCGATCTGTTGCTGTACAAAAAAGATAGCCTGGAAATTACCCGGTACCGTCGAGTTTCAGCCGGCGATCGGGACTTAAATCTGATCCATTCCAGCTGGGAGCAATCGCTTCGGCGGGCGGTGGAACAGTTGCCTGACATCGAATTCCACTCTGCCGGCAGCGAAAACCCGGCGCCCGGCATCAGAGAAGACGCGCGAACCAGTCGATAGTCGATCTCGACCGCTGCGAGCAGTTTTATCGATGACGCGAATCGGTTTTCCCGATTCTCAATTCGCGGTCGAAACGCTATTCTGGCCAGGCGTGCGGCGTCCCCATGATCACAGAAACGGACATGTCCGATCGTAGCGGAGTGAAAGCTGCCCTCCATCGCTACGAATTCAATGGCGCTTACGACGAGATGTTCAGCGCCGTGGATCATCCCCGAAAGCAATATCGTCCGCTCCACAACTTGCTTCTGAGCCTGGGGTCGGGCGAGCTGCGGCGCAGCAAGACCGAGGCGGATCAGTCCTTCTTTAATCAGGGAATCACCTTCACCGTGTACGGGAATGATAAAGGGACGGAGCGCATTTTCCCCCACGATTTGCTGCCCCGGATCATCACGGCGGCAGAGTGGGAAACGATGGAGCGCGGACTGACGCAACGGATCACGGCGCTGAACCTCTTCCTCAAAGATGTCTACCATGAGGGCAAAATCATTGAAGACGGCGTCGTGCCCGGCAGCATTGTCTACACCTGCAAACATTACCGCCGTGAAATGCGCAATATCAAAGTCCCCAACGACGTGTATATCACGGTGGTCGGAACCGACTTGATACGAAACCCAGACGGAAACTTTGTGGTCTTGGAGGACAATCTCCGCGTCCCCAGCGGGGTTTCTTACATGCTCACCAGCCGCCGGGTGATGAAGCAGATATTTCCCGGACTGTTTCAAAAATGTCGGGTGCGTCCAATTGAGCAATACAGTCAGGTGCTTCTTTCGACACTGCGATCTCTCGCTCCCGAGGGCCGTTCCGAACCGACCGTAGTTTTACTGACGCCCGGCTCCTACAACTCTGCTTACTTTGAGCATACCTACCTGGCTCGGCAGATGGGCATTGAACTCGTCGAGGGACGCGATTTAGTGGTGCATGACAATATCGTTTACATGCGAACGACCTTCGGTCTGCAGCGCGTTGACGTCATCTATCGTCGAATTGACGACGATTACCTTGATCCCCTGGTTTTCGAAAATGGTTCGGCCCTGGGTGCGGTCGGCCTTTTTAATGCGTATCGCGCTGGAAACGTAGCCTTCGCAAATGCGCTGGGAACGGGCGTTGCCGACGACAAGGCGATCTATGCCTTTGTACCAAAAATCATTCGCTACTACCTCGATCAGGATCCGATTCTGGAAGGCGTGGAAACTTTTTTGATGTCCGATCCAGGCCAACGGGACCATGTCTGCCAGAGGTTGGATGAGTACGTAGTGAAAGCAGTGGGCGAGTCAGGCGGCTATGGGATGCTGATCGGCCCGCATAGTACCGAACAAGAGCGCTCCGAATTTCGACAAAAGATTTACGCCCAACCCCGAAATTATATCGCGCAACCTACCATAAATCTTTCGACCGCTCCGTGTTTTGTAGACGGGATCATTGAGCCTCGCCATGTCGATCTCCGTCCTTACATTCTCTACGGCGACAAAATCACCATTGTGCCGGGCGGCCTGACACGAGTGGCGTTGCGAAAGGGGTCCCTGGTGGTGAATTCGTCTCAAGGGGGAGGCTCGAAAGACACGTGGGTCTTGCAGAACTGAGCGTCCCACGAATGGGGTGTAAAACTTTATGCTTTCTCGCGTTGCCGACAGTCTCTACTGGATGAGCCGCTATTTCGAGCGGGCGGACAATGCCGCGCGGGTGCTCAAGGCGACTTACGGCCTGATTTTGAACCCCGCAAAGTTTTCCACCGAAGAGCGATGGTTCCGCGCCGTGTCCTCGCTAGCCCCCGGCGCGGCTTCAAGCAACGTCGACCTGCAGCGGATTCTGTTTTCCTTGGTAGCGGATCCGGAAGGAGTTTTTTCCATTGTGAAATGCATCAGCGGAGCCCGCGAAAACGCACGACAGGTCCGTGAGGAAATCAGCTCGGAGATGTGGGAGCACCTGAATCGCCTTTTTCACGACGTGACAGGCTCTGAGCTACAACCGGATGACGATGCCGGCGCCATGCAGATAGTGACCCTGGTTCGCGAGGGCTCCTATAGATTTAATGGAATTGCCGCCGCCACCATGAATCACGACGAGGCCTGGCATTTTATCCAGCTGGGCAAGTATATCGAGAGAGCCTGTAATCTCTGCGTTCTGCTGGACGCTTATTTTGTCGTTGGCAAGCATGCTGACGATCTGGATTGGGTGGGGCTGTTAAGCAGTTGTGCTGCGTTCGAAGCTTATTGCAAGGCATGCACGGCTGAACTCAAACCGGAACGAATCGCGAATTTCCTCCTGCTGAAGCCCGAGTTCCCTTATTCGGTCCGTTATTCCATCGACCGGATGCACGATGCCTTGACTGCCATCGGCAGTCTTTCCTTAAGCCGCCGGACCGAAAGCGTAGAACGATTGATCGGGCGTATGCGATCGATGATTACCTACGTTCAGATCGGCGAAATCATCGCCGGATTGCACAAATACCTGGCAGCAATCATCGAACAATGCCAGGAACTGCACGCGGCTGTTCAGGAACTCTATATCGAATATCCGATCGAAGTGGCTTTTCAAAACTGATGTTCTACGCCATTCGCCATTTTACGCGCTATCGCTACAGCCGTTCGGTTTGGCAGAGCATGATGGAGGTTCGCATGCACCCCAGGAGCGAGGGCAACCAGCGCTGTTTTGTTTTTCAGCTTTCAGTAAATCCGCGGGCCCGGATTTTTGGCTATACCGATTCCTACGGCAATCTTGTCCACCACTTCGACCTGCCTTCCCGTCACAGCCAGCTCACCATCATTTCCGATGCTTTGGTAAATATTGACGCCCAGCCATCGATCCCTGAAGTCATGGCCTACGAAGCATGGGGTGACCTGGAAGAGCTGATCGAAAAGAAAGATTACTGGGACATGTTGATGCCGAGCCATTTTGCGCGTTCATCCCCGGAGCTTGAACAGCTCGCCGTAGAGATCGGAGCGACCGAAAGAAAGAGACGAAGTCCTCTGGCATTCGTCCGGGATATTGCCTCTGGGGTGTATCGCAGTTTCAGCTACGTAAAGAAGAGCACCGCGGTCAATTCACCAATCGAGGATGCCCTGCGCTCGAGGCAGGGCGTGTGTCAGGATTTTGCTCACATCATGATCGCGCTCGCGAGGAACGCCAGGATTCCCTGTCGCTATGTCAGCGGATACGTTTACCAGAGCAGTGAAAATACGCATCTTTCGGCAGATGGCGCGACGCATGCGTGGGTGGAAGCTCTGCTTCCAGGGCTTGGCTGGGTAGGTTTCGATCCCACCCTCGATCGACTGGCAAGCGAGAAACACATTCGCACCGCAATCGGCCGCGATTATGCCGACGTTCCCCCTACCATGGGCATGATGAAGGGAAGAGCGAACACTCAGTTGCAGGTTCGAGTTCGAGTGACCCCGTCGCAAGCTGTGCTTCCCCCTGACGAGGAGTTTGCGGCGGACGAAGAGTGGTCCCAATTTCTTGACGAGACTCAACAATCTCAATTGGCCGAGGCTCAGCAACAGCAGTAAGTGGGAACAGTCCGGATTTTTTCCGGCGTTGATCTGGACTCCACAAGCGTGGCCTCGGTAATCTTTTTAGCAACTATTCTCAAAAAAACTTCTGACCGGTACGGGCGGTTACGCTAGAAACCCCCGATTCGCAAGCGAACTGGAATGACGGTGCTGCGCAACCCAATGGACCCGGAACTTCCATGCGTGTGGATTAAATTCCAGCGGGTCCGAATTCATCTGAGCGAGAATCCATGAGGCTCCGGCAAAGCGCTTGTGGTTGCGTCACCTCGACCGGCATTCGATTACCCCCTCGTCGAAAAAGTCTCGCCCCGCCAGAGGGATCAGGAATTCACAATCTGAATCACTCGATGCCCGGCTCGATCACCGCAAAGACGGATTCTCTGGGCTGAATACGCCTGTGGGATTGTCTTTCCAAATCCAGGCATGGACCAACCATTGCGTCTTAGCGATGAAGTGACCTCCTTGTTCGCGGCATTGGCTCTCGCTCAATCCGTGAGGGTTTTCTAGGTGCGGCAGCACGCAAATATTTTCATGGCGGTGCCAGACCGCCAACGATTTTGGAAATGGCGAATTCAAGGGCTGGCCGTCCGGCCCTTCGGGCGCGTTCCAGAGATAACCGACGCCGGCCAGAGAGTATTCGCCCGATTGGGCCGAATCCTTCACATAGAGCAAAATGGGAGGCTTCTCTATTTCAAAACGTTTCGGCTCCATGGTCAGAACATAGTGGATACCCATTCCCGGCATATCACCTCCAACCATCTGATATCCGTCGGCTTCAGCCGCGTGCAGGTCCTGGTATTTTGCGGTTGCTTGTCTGGCTTGTTCTAACGCAGCCGCCGTGTTCTCCAGTTCCGCATACGTCAGAGCCGCGCCATTGCTATGGAAGGGGTGGGGCATCGTGGAGCCCGAGGACGCTTGTTCCTTGTCGGCTGGTGACATCTGTGCCATGGCGGTGAGGCCCAGCACCAAAAAGAGAGCTACCGTTTGACGGACTGCTTTCATTTGATTTCCTCCTTGTTCCTTCCTTCGAAGTTGCCGGGAATAGTGGATCCGAACCGAGATGCGGTCTTTGGTCGGCGTATAGTTGGCGTTGCTGAGCTCTTGCCGTTCCATCACATTTGCACAATATAGAGCCGCGCCTGAATGGCCTCTGAATGCGCTGTTCAGGTGGCGTTCAGCTTGGTTCTCGTCTCCTTGCATCAAAAGGGGAAAACATGCGGGTGCTTGTCGTCGAAGACGAGGCGCTTCTAGCCAGGCAGCTCACCGCCGCGCTTCGCCGCGCGGGCTACGCCGTGGACCATGCGGCCGACGGCGAACGCGCTGACCTTCTCGGACACGATGAACGCTACGACGCCGTTGTTCTCGACTTGGGACTGCCCAAAGTGGATGGGTTGACGTTGTTGCGCCGCTGGCGTGAGGCCGGGCAAGCGATGCCAGTGATCGTGCTGACGGCACGAGGCAGTTGGCACGAAAAGGTGCAGGGGATTGATGGCGGAGCCGACGACTACATGGCCAAGCCGTTCCGTATGGAGGAATTGCTGGCGAGGTTGCGCGCACTTATTCGAAGGTCGAGCGGACTGAGCAATCCCGAACTTCGCTGCGGTTCGCTCGCTCTCGACCCGCGGTCCGGCAAGGTGACCCTCGAGGGCACGGAGGTGAAACTGACCGGCCACGAATTTCGCGTGCTTTCTTATCTAATGCACCACTGCCAGCGCGTAGTTTCACAAAGCGAGCTCACGGAACATATCTACTCCCAGGACTTTGACCGCGATTCGAACACGGTTGAAGTTTTTATCGCTCGCTTGAGGCGAAAACTGGGGCCTGCCTTCATTGAGACAGTGCGGAGCCTGGGTTACCGCATGAAGGCCCATCCATGAATTGGCAACGTTCTTTCCGGTGGCGAATTCTACTCGGCACTGTACTCTGGACCCTCGGACTGATCCCGCTACTGCATTTGTTGTTCCTCGTGGTGCACGGCCAGCTTCGTTTCATGCCTGGGTGGAGCATAGGACTTTTTTTTGTTTTTGCGACATTGTGCATACTGGCGGGAATTTGGCAGTTCCGCGCCGGACTGTTGCCGTTTGGCGGCCTGCGTCGACAACTATTGGGTCTGCGCGACGGTTCCGGCGACAGGATCGAAGGTACCTATCCAACAGAAGTGCAGCCACTGGTGAACGATCTCAATTCCTTGTTAGAGCATCGCGAGCGGATCGTCCGGCGGGCGCTGGCGAAAGCTGGCGATCTCGCCCATGGGTTGAAAACGCCGCTGGCGGTGCTGGCCCAAGAGGCCGAACAGTGCGAGGCTATAGGCCAACATGAAATCGCATCCACGATCCACCTGCAAGTTGATCGCATGCGCAGGCAGGTTGACTATCATCTGACGCAAGCCCGTGCGATTACTCCCGGCAACGCGCCCGGTGCTCGCTGTCCTGTGCTGGTTTCTGTCGAAGGGCTGACGCGAACCTTGGAGAAAATCTACGCCGCTCGCGGGCTCGGGATTGAGGTCGATGTCTCCTCCGCACATTTTGTTCGTGGGCAATGCGAAGATTTGGAAGAGATGCTGGGGAATCTGCTCGATAACGCCTTTAAGTGGGCAAGGTCCAACGTCAAGATACAATCGGTGCAGGAAAATGGTGCGGTAGTTCTGACTGTGGATGACGACGGCCCAGGCCTGTCCCCCTCCATTCGCGACCAAGTGTTGCAGCGAGGAGTGCGCGCTGACGAAGCCGCTCCCGGTTCGGGACTCGGATTGGCAATCGTTCGCGATCTTGCGCAACTTTACGAGGGAACGATCACGTTGGACGACTCGCCTATGGGCGGTCTGCGCGCGAGGCTCCGGTTGCCCTCTTGAATGCCTGCGATTTGGCGCGTGCTCTGATCTGCCGGAACACTGTTGAGAACGGACTGTTTGACGCCGATCGAGTGCTCTACTCGTCGGACTCGAAGACACCGGATGGGGTGGTCAGGGCCCCAATCCGACATCTCGGTGCTAAGCCTACTTTTTCGTCTTAGCGGGGTTCGCTGTGATTGAGGACCTAAGGTGCTTTGGCACGAGTGGCCTGAGGAGAACGCTGTAGTCTCGCGTTCGCGCGCTAGACTCGATCGCAGCCAGGTGTGCACGTCCCTCCTTCGTTTGCCCCGCCTTTGTTTTCGATTTCAGTGAGCGCAAGACGGGCATCGGGCTCGATGCCCAAATAACCCAGCTCCCGCGACTTCGTGGTGAACGGAGGCCAAGCCCTTCCGTGTCGTACTCCCGGGGGTGGAGTGGGGAAAGTCTTTTTCGGAGGCCTCGATGCCGGCTGCGGTGAGTTGGATCTTCTGGGCGGAAATGATGCCGAATCGATGCCTTAGTTTGCGGCTATCGCACGCGGGTTTCTGCTGTTCCCGTGGTGATGCACGATTGTCAAATTGGATTTACCTGATCGATTCGGCCATCCCGGCAGCGCGAGAAAACGTTCGGCTCGACACCCTACCGCGTGAACGGGCATACTAGTTGGTATGTCCGCTGTTAGAAAACGATCGCGACGCGGGGGAGCGGTGTCGCGGAATGCAGGGCGCACACGCGCACTCCTGTTGCAGGCTGCCTTCGAGGAGATATACCGCTCTGGCTTTCGGAGCGCTGACTTGGACGCCATTCTGGACGCAGCCGGCGTCACCAAAGGCGCGCTGTACTACCACTTTGACGACAAGGAGGCGCTCGGGTATGCGGTGCTGGACGAGGTCATGAAGACTGACCTTCACCAGAAGTGGGTGCAGCCTTTACGGAACCCCGAGGACCCCATCGATGCACTGGTCCGCATTGTTCAGTCCGAATCGCTGAAAAGAGAAGACGTTCGGCGTGGCTGCCCCTTGCTTAACTTGTCTCAAGAGATGTCCGGTCTTGATGAGGGATTCCGCAGGAGGACGGCAGGACTTTTTAAGGACTGGCATGACGCCGTGGCGGGCGCACTGCGTCAAGGACAGAAACGCGGGTTAGTGCGCAATGATATAGACGCGAATGAAACGGCTACGTTCCTGATCGCGACATACGAGGGTTACGTGGTTTTAACCAAGACTTCGCAGGACGCACGGACGATGCAATCCGGCCAAAGAAGGGTGAGCGGCCAGCTCGAGTCGCTGCGCCCAGCACGGGGCCGGAGGCGAGTGGCAGGCCGCGGATAGCCGCCCTTTTCCTGGGTCCGCGTTAGCGACGGAGGAATTCGTTGCCTCTCTCTGTGACGCTGTCAGTCGTGGAACAAGGCGCCAGAGCCAATCCAGAATTCTGCGAGGGATTTGAGATTCTTCTTGTAGGTGCGGGTGACAGTGTATTCCTTTCCACCCTTCACCCGAAGACCATATTCGCCCGTTGAGTAAGGCCTGATCTCTTCGACAAAAGAAGTGTTCACCAGAATCGAGCGATGGATCCGAATGAATCCCCGCGGCTCAAGCTGCTCCGCCACCGCCGAAATTAACTCGCGCACCAGATACGAACTCGCGTCCCGCTGCAGAGATACATAATCTCCTTCAGCCTGAACCGCAACCACATCGTTTAGGTTGATGAAGAGAATTTTCCCCTTCACTTTGAGGGCAACCCGCGGCGACGGCTGGACGATCGGTCGAACATCCCGCGCATCGCGATTCGACGAGACTTCCCTAGCTGTCTTCATCATTGCTGGCAATCTCAAAATCCCCTGCATTCGCGAGCCGTCAATTATTGACGGGGGCTAACGTTCCATCCGACCACATGCCGGTGAGAACCAAGAATACGTCGATCCCTTCCCGGGCGAACTGTGGATTCAGCATGATGGGAGACTTGGGCAGATCCGCGCCCCAAACCGCTTTGTCCATCACCGGGGTATAGAACATCAAATGGGCCATGTTGTGGTCGTCGCGATCCGTAAGATACGCTTCCTTCGACAGCATGTAGGTGAAAGCACCAGGTTCCAGGGCCGGCAGTTCTTTCTTGGCAAATGTCGCGATTCCTTCCATGATCTGAGCCTTAGATTGGCCCGCGAGTACCATCTCAGTCCTTTTGTAAGTCATCGGAAGGATGGAACGCGCCGCCGGCGGATTGAAACAGAGGGGGCCTCGAATTTTGGGGTTCCAAAACTCCGGATTGTCGAATGGTGCCATCCACCCGCGCTCCACCATGCACACGAAACCATTCTTGCCTTCGACGGCGGTTTCATAGCCGTGCGGCCCAAGAACCAGAACTTTTGCGTCGTGAGATATGGAATCTGGAGCCGCACTTCGCGCCAGGGCTATTTCGGCATTTCGATCCGGCATCAGGTAACGGTCAAGCGCGGCCATGTCGGGATACGGATTTCTTGATTGCGCCTGCATTTGCGAGATCGCACCCAGTGCGAGAACAAGCACGGAGCTTCCTAATGCGATTCTCTTGAGTGTATTTTGTTCCATTCATTCCTCCCTTCGGCACCGAGCTTCGTCCGATCTGACTTTTATGATGCGACCATTCCACTGGGGTGTTGTACTCATCATACCGACCAGTATGTATGTTATGAAAATAACTGTCAACATTGTGCCTATCCCATTTTTCGTAGCCCCAAATGGGCGGGATTCATTTTCTAGTAGAACCAGCCCGTTTCTCCGCAGGAACGCCTGCAGAATGCATCACAACGCAGGTCCTAATTCGTGTAGACACACCGTTCGCTGTTGTACGGCCGGCGCGTTATTCCTGTCGGAATGTAATTCGTCCCTAAAATCCCGGTACAGGTGGTGATGCGAATGCATCGGACACGGCCATAAATGGTGGCAAAACGATGCGACTGAACTCGACCAAACGACAGCGGGGCAAACGCGGGCGCATGCATGATTAGGAACACGAACCCGTGAGGCGGGATAAAGGCCCGCCCCTGTTTTTTTCGATACGAAGAATTTCCTGCAAGCTGTGAGCCGAGTCTGGTCTGTCGGGGCAAAGCTCCACCCCAGCGACAAAATCGTGAACCGGGGTGAGCATTCGCAACAGCCGCCATTTCTGACGCGCCACAATGGTTGCGATCAACCCGTGGTTTCAATCTTCATGTCTCGTCTTCGTCATTGCGTCGAGTGCCCGAAATGCCGCACTCGATATTTGCCAAGTTTCAGCCCGTATCGCAACGGATCGTACCTGATCCCTCTCACCGCGCACGGCGCCTCAGGGTGGATCCTGTACTGTTCTTGCCGTGTGCCGCCGGCGTCCAGTCAGTGGGGTTCGACGGACTTGAAGCGATATGAAATCTGCAGCCAAGCCTATCGTCGCGGTTACGGTTCACCGGACGAAGTGTGGGATGTGACCCGACATAGCAGGGTCGACTCTAATTGACACGATGTCGATAGGCGATTGTAAATGCCCTGGGTCGCGGCTGCTGGTTTCCATGCCTGGAGGCACGATAGTCCTTGTTGACCGATAGGACTGTTTCCTGGGATGCGGTGAACGATTGGTGGCCAACCACCCGAAGCACCACCAACTGCTGCTACCCCTCGGGATTACAAGAATTCCAGTGGATCAGGCCCTGAGGAAATGAATCTCTTCCGGCGATGTATTGGATTCGATCTTGCTGCTAGAAAAGATCGCGCCGCCTACAGTTAGAGAACAATCTGCATAGAAAGTAACTAAACTGGGTGGCGCAACCAATTCCGCCTCATGAGGAGAATACTTTGACGGCGTTCAAACTCGGCACGGCGACAGTATTTGCTGTAGTCATCTGCAGTGTACAAGCATTGGCGCAAGTCCATTTTCAGAGCAACTTGATGCCTCAACCCGCAGAGATCTCTTTTGGTTCGGACGCACTTGCACTGAACTCAACTTTCGCCGTCGAAGTTCCAGGCGTTTCTGACGCTCGCCTCACCGATGCGATCGGCCGCGACTTACGGCGTATCGAAATGGTCACGGGCCTTCGTCATGCCGGGCGCGGAGTCGCCGGGACCACCAAGCTCGTCGTCAAGGTCGAACACGTCTCCGCACCCGTGCAAACGCTCGGTGAGGACGAGAGCTACTCCCTCCATGTGACCCCTTCCGGCGCGGAAATCGACGCCCCGACTGAGCTCGGCGCTATGCATGGACTGGAGACTCTCATCCAACTCGTCGAACCAAGCGGCAGCGGCTATGTGGTCCCTTCCGTCACCATTCATGACACGCCCCGCTTCAACTGGCGCGGCCTCATGATGGACTGCGCCCGGCACTTCGAGCCCGTCTCTGTCATCGAGCGCACGCTCGATGGCATGGCCGCAGTCAAACTAAACGTCTTCCATTGGCATCTCACAGAAGACCAGGGCTTCCGCATCGAAAGCCATGTCTACCCCGAGCTCGTGGCCAAGGGATCCGACGGCCTTTTCTATACCCAACAGGATGCAAAGCAGATCGTCTCCTACGCCCGGGCCCGCGGAATCCGCGTCGTGCCGGAATTTGAGATGCCCGGACACAGCACCGCCTGGCTCGTTGCCTATTCCTCCCTCGCCAGCGGAACTCCCCCCACTGAAATCCGCCGCGAATTCGGCATCAGTCCGTCCGCCATCGATCCCACACGCGAAGCGACCTATGTTTTTCTTGCCCGCTTTCTCACTGAGATGGCCACTCTCTTCCCGGACGCTTATGTTCACATCGGGGGCGACGAGACGCCGGCTCCGGACTGGAAGACAAATCCCCGTATCCTCGCCTTCATGAAGGCTCACAACCTCAAGGACAACGCAGCCCTACAGGTGTACTTCAACACCCGCGTGCTCAAGATCATGGCCCACCTGCACAGGCACATGATGGGCTGGGACGAGGTTCTCACCCCCGGCCTTCCCAAAGATGTCGTGGTGCAGTCATGGCGCGGCGAGGCTTCTCTCTCCAATGGCGCAAAGCAGGGCTACGAAGGTGTCCTTTCCGCTCCCTACTACCTCGATGCCATGCGGCCGGCCGGTTGGCATTACCTGGCCGATCCGATTCCGGCTTCTTCTGACCTCACCCCCAACCAACGCAAGCTCATCCTCGGCGGAGAAGTCTGCATGTGGGCTGAACACCTCTATTCGCGCACGATTGACTCGCGCATCTGGCCACGAACTGCAGCGATCGCCGAACGCTTCTGGTCGCCTGAAAATCTGCGCGATGTGGATGATATGTATCGGCGCCTGCTCCCAACCTCCATCGAGCTCGAAAGTCTCGGCCTTACGCATCTTGAGTCAGAAGACGCCGGTCTGCGCGAGCTCGCAGGCACGGAGGGAATCGATGCCCTCCGCACGTTTGCTTCGGCCTTTGAACCGGTCAGCCTTCATGACCGGGCCCATGTACAGCACACTGATCAGCTCACCGCCCTCGATAGCTTCGTGGATGCTGTCCGCCCCGACCCTCCGTCGCGCCACTGGTTCGAGCTCACCGTAAAGCGCCTGCTCGCTGATCCCACCGGCGACACTGCGGATCGCGCCGAGCTCTCAGCTTGGTTCACGCAACTCTCCAATACCGTCGCTCCCACACGCCAACAGATGCTCACTTCGCCACGCCTGGCGGAGATGTCAACCCGTGCCGATCAGCTTCTGCAACTTGCCGACATGGGGCAACAAGCGCTGCATTATCTCGCAGACGGACAGAAGGCTCCGGCAGATTGGAAGACCCGGCAGACCAGCACGCTAGAAGAAGCCAGTAAGCCCAGCGCCCTCGTCCGCTTCGTCTTCTTACCGGCAATGACCGACTTGGTGAATGCAGTTTCCGAATAACAACAACGGGTAGGGGGGAGCGTCCAACTTACAAGACGCGGGTGGCCCTCGAAAAGTCTTGTAAGAAGCGTGAGAGAATCGCTATTGGAGAGGTAAAGGACAAGCCGCCGTATCAGGACCGATTCTAGTGATCGGAACGTCGGTATGAGCGAAGTCAGCGCCCAACTCGGAAGTTACGCCATGCCAACATCCGATCGGTAACGGCTTACTCCGCGGTTTCGGCGGAGCCCAATTGGAGTGCTGGAGGGATTCGCCGGCGCGATCGACGGGCCACCATCGCAGCCCCTGCCGACGACTCCTTCCACCGCTTCGCACACCCCAAAAAGGAAGCCTACTCTCTCACCGACGCATCATCGGTCCGCGGCCATTCCACGACGGGGCTCCGGGTTAGGTCTCAGGCCACAAATAAGCATGGGCCCTCGTGGAATATCGGATGGCGGATTTGCCTCAGTGGAAAGCCCCCAACATGTAGGCCACGAGGAGGATCAACAATATAGTTCCCAGTCCTATGCCCGTACCGCCGCCATAACCCCAGCGGCTGTGGCCGTAGTAGCCCCCACCGCCTCCTAAAACCAACACCAAAATGATAATCAGTATCAACATGTGGATATTCCCTTCCTCTGAACGTTAAACCGAAAATCGTAGCGCTGATGAAGTCGTTACTTTCTACCCGGCAGGTGGAGCACGATGCTGCCATCGAGCGCCACCGTGCCGCGCTCGATTACTTCTCCAACACCTTTTCAATCTGGCCGAATTTTTTTTGAACTTTGCCGGCGAGCTTTTCATTTTGGCCTTCGGCAGTCAGATTGGAGTTGTTGGTGATCTGGCCCGCCTTTTCTTTGACGGCACCTTTCACCTCATGAATATTGCCTTTTATTTCATCCTTCGTGCTCTGGTCCATTTGGTTTCTCCTTGTCAGTCAATGGTTAAGTCCGTACATCGTCAGTGTCGAGGGTTGCGAAATGCTGATCTAGTTCCTAGTACTGGTTTTTCGTTTTGATCGGCGCAAAGTCAAGGACCACACGTGAGGGTCCTCAGAAGCTTGAGCTTACCAACGGACTTCTCGTTCTTCTGAGCAAGAATGCTCACTCTCGCGCGGCTAGTCCGGTATATGCTCCGACGATGGGGTTCTGTGGATCAACAACGACGGTGCGCATGCTCGGGCAAGAACGATGGTCAATGCTCCTTCTCTGCCTATTTTCCTTGTCGGCCTGTACTTTTGGCGGCAACTCAGAGGCAGCCGGGACGAGAAGTCGACCTCGCTGTCGGGTAACCTCATCGAAGGAGCGAGGGTTTTTCGCTACCACTACGCCGCATGTCATGGAGCTGACGGACGAGGGGATGGACCAGCATCGGCTGCCTTAAAGCATGCCGTTCCAGACTTGGCCCTAATCTCGCAAAGAAATGGCGGAAAGTTCCCGTGCGAGCAGGTGAAGGAAAAATCGAGGGAAAACAACCTGGACCCCTCGCATGTCACACGGAGTGCTTGGAAACAACAGCAATGAGTTCTGGTAACGCGCTTCGATATTCCGTAATCGCGCTCGCATCACCGTAAGGTTTGTCGAGGAGACTCGACCTGACTGCCCCGGACAAGATTCCTGCTGCCGTCTCTCGGATTGCATTGGCTAATGAGAAGAGATCGGTATAACTAAGAAGACGGTCTGTGGGATACCGGACGATTCTGGTGTCCAGACTTGGCGGTAGCGCGGAAACAAAGTTTGCCAACAGGTTCCCTGTTCCGTTTAATCCCGGAAGCAGAACCAACGTCGTTGAAGGCACGCTCTCTCCAAATCCTTTGGTTTCTTTGGTCAGAGAGCATTCTACAAAACGGGGCGCGGAGCACGCGACGGAGATTGACGCTATCAGGTCTTTCCGCTCAAAAGCCCATCCGGCAAAGGAACTCCGGTGCTGCCCGGCTGGTCGCAGGGAATTCCCAGAAAACTGTGCTTCTCGTGATCGCGAAACTACCGACTTCGATTGCCATCGGGTGGAGCGAACCAGTTTGCGGGCTAGACGGGTTGTCACCCGCTGGAGTCCAGCGGCTTTCCCGACGCGCTGTTTCGCCAGTAGCCCACAGCCTCCTCTTCCATCCGAATCTAAGCGTAAATAGACGCGATACTCCAAACGACGGCAAGCGAGCCCCCCGCCAGCCAAGCAATCACACGAGAACGCCCATTGCCTAAAACCGCCGCAACGACAGAGAAGACTGACAATGGCCAACCGACATATACCCCCGCCATCGCCAGTCGGTGTTCATTCGAGTGCCCCATGTGTGCGAGCTGTATGTAAGACAGCACGCCATATAGGCATAAGGCCGACATTGAAGCGGTGGCCAAGCCGTATGCGATCGCATTCCTCTGCCAGTTCCGAGGAGGAGGGACGCGGCACCAACGCACCCACCCTACTACTAGAAGTGCGCAGGGAGAAAAAGCAAGCGTGTACGCCAGCATCTTCCCTATCATCGCGGGTGCTTCCACGTGATTAGTACCGTCCACCGCCACCAATAATTTCAGAATGCAGACTAGGAAGAACAACCAGTAAATCCAAGCGATCCGTTTTTGTTTTGTCGAAAGATTCGGATTGCGTCGAATCCAAAAGAAGACCCAAGTGGCGACCGAACCCATCACTAGCGACAGCGGAATAACGACGATAGGTGATGTGGCCCAAAGCATGATTATCCAAATGGGCAGTCCTGCCGCCATGAAGGCACGGTACTTCTGCCACTGTTCGATGGTCCGCACGCGGACGGGGCGAAGGAAGTTAACGGTCTCCAGCACTTGATCAAAGTGGTCGATACTTTCTGGTATAGCGATGGCACGACTCTTGGTCTTGCCAATCACACGCAGGTATCGTCCCTTAACATGCTCCACCGCTTGTACCTCATCGAATGGCAGACGGAGATCGGGGATGTCCGCCTGTCGCCTCAGCAGATAATCATGTCCGATTTCCAGATCATACGTCTCCCAACACTTGATCAACTGTTGCCTCAATCTGCGCGGGTACAAAACCGCCACGCACCCTATATATGCGACCATCATCAAACCGTACTGAATCATCGATCTCAGTGAAGCCCCTTTGCTGATCCCCACGGCGATAAATACGACGGTCGAGAGCGCGATTACCAGCACTAGGGTAGGCACATACGATGAGCGAATGCGCCTTTCCTCGCCGGGGAGGGCGTCTGCCAACAATCGGAAGTGGCGAGGCAGTTCCATCGTAGCGGGGATTTTACACGCAGTCGCCCCAATTCAGGTAGCGGGGCGGATCAGAACAGCACTAACTGTCGTTAGCAGACGACCCCACATCGAAAACCCCTAGATCGGGCTAGAACACCGCCACTCGTGCAACCCAATTTTTTCAGCAATTTCTCGGTAACGATGATAAAGACGCCAGTAATTCTTCCTCGCCCTCGCAGATGGGCAACTGGGATCGATCAGAGCACACTCCGATATCGCTGACCAGCGAAGGAGCTTGAATTATGAAGCACCTACTAGTGGGTTAAGTCGAACGGAGCAGGAAGCTTCTCCTTCACCGCCGTTTTACTATAGGGTCCGGCGAAGAAAACTTCCGCCGAGTCACAAAACCCGTCCTAATAGGGGCTTCATTCTTGAGAGACGAGTAAGTCGTCGATCGACGTGCTGCTCTTACCATAAGACGGCTGCAGGTATTTCTGGAGGAAGGCTTGTTGTTTCCTTAAAGCGTCTAGCAAATGTTCATGATCGGTGAATCCATGCCCTTCATGTGCGTAGGTGTAATAGAAGAAGATCTTGCCTTCTTTCTTGAGCGCCCTCACGAGTTGTGCAGACTCGTATGGCGGCACTTGGGGGTCCTCTTCTCCGTGCATAATCAGAAGCGGGGTCTTGATCCTGGCCACATCGAGCAGGATATTCGCGCGGCGATAGACGTCTGGCTTCTCTTCCGGTGTTCCACCCATCTTCGTTTCCCATCGAATGACGGAGTTGCGATTGGTGCGTTCCAGGAACGTGGCACGGTCGGAAACTCCGAACAGGCTAATGGCCGCCGCAAACGTGTCGGGGAGCTTGGTGACGGCAAAGTTCACCATGGTTCCCCCGTGGCTACCTCCACCGATCGCAATCCGTTTGGGGTCTGCCAGTCCTTGTTCAATCAGGTACTGAGCCGCAGCGCCAACATCTTGAACCTCTTTGCCGCCCGAATCTTCGACATTGAGGTTACGAAATTTTTCGCCATACCCGCTGCTGCCACGGTAGTTGGGGTGAAAAACCACATAACCTTCTTGAGCCAGAAATAGCGACCAGGCGGAAAACGAAAGTGTGTCCTGCCCTTCCGGCCCTCCGTGGATCCAAAGCACGGCCGGATATCTGATGCCCGGCTTGAAATCCATTGGTCGATAGAGAATACCCGTAAGATCGAGACCATCCTCGCCTTTGAAGTGCGCAACTTCAGGCGGAGCGATCCGCACTGCGTGGAAGTTTATCGGGAAGGACTTGGTCAAAGCTCGCGGTGTGACATTGCCCTCGCTGGATGCAACGTAAAGGTCTGGCGGCTCCAGTGGAGAGTTGCGGGCGAAATAGATACGCTTGCTGTCCGGGGACCATTGTGGCCTAGCTTCGACTCCGGGCCCCAACTGCGTCAATTGTCTTGGCTGGGAACCGCTTAGCGGAACGATCCAAACACGCTCTTCTTCGGGATGATTGCGATTGGATATGATCGCCAGAGATTTTCCATCCGGGGAATAGGTGGGGGCGTTATCCTCGGACTCACCCTGCGTCAGCTGTTTCGGTTGTCCACCATTTACCGGTAATAGATACACCTTGTCCCAGCCGGTATCCTGAAGGGTAAACGCGAGCGTTTTCCCGTCGGGCGACCACGATACCTTATTAATAGCCCAGGCCCCGCCGCGGTCAGGCCTTGGCTCGTAGAGTTCGACGGGAGCGCCTATTGATTGCCCGGTAGCAGAATCGAAATGAATAAGCTTCAGCTTTCCGGAAAAGTGTTCTCGCGAGCGCTCCGTATAGACAATGCTCGCGCCATCTGGCGACCACGCAGGGTCTGGATCGAAACGATCAGCGGCGAGGCCATCGCTTTCTTTGACCGCAGAATCGCCGAGCTGATCGCGGCCCTGGTACAGTTCGGCGGAGGCCAGGAATTTCTTGCTCTTGCCATCCTCACTGACCACGAAGAGCTCATCCTTGCCGTGCCGCCCTGACTGAAAGAGGATCCATTTTCCGGCGGGACTCCAATGTGGAGTCCGATCGGTGGCGCCACGTGGATCGCCCGGCCCAATCAATCCATCGGTCAAGCGTTTCGGTTGGCCGCCGGTCGCGGCCACAATCCAAATACTGCCTTGACTCACGAAGGTCAAACTCTGACTGTCAGGTGACCAGCTCACCTCCGATTTTCCACCAGGGGTTGTGGTTAACAGTACCGGCCATCCACCCTCCGACGATAACAAATAGACCTGACCATCTCGGACGAGCGCAAATTGTTTTCCATCAGGCGAGAGCGCCGGGGTGCCGATCCCGGGCACCGAAACGACATCTTCCAATGTGATACTGCCGGCCTGTGCGCAAACCTCGGTAGTGACCGATAGAAGGGAGATCAACAGCACCAGGAGAATACCCAGGCAACGAAAACTGGACCGGCAGAAAAACAGATCAGCGCCGCGACGTAGCATTAGTCAACTCTCCCTGAATGATTAAACAACTGTTGCGAATTAGCGACGTTCTCCGCGATTGAAGGCTCGCTGAATTGGCCCGGCGTCGAGGTCAGGCTGATAGCATGTCTCCCCTCGATACCGGAGCCAACCCGCTTCGTTCGGGCATTGACAAATCCGACGCGCAACGCCACGAGCAAGATAAATGCGACCTTCGTGCGTGCCATGGTTAGAAGTTGAACTTCGCGGTCAACTGGATTTGTCGTGGCGAGGAGTCGCCGCCCAATCCCGATCCCAATATGCTGGTGGGCGGGGATACCGCCTGGATGATATGCCCGAACTGAGAGCTGGAAATGTCGCCTACTGGTTGGTCGAAGTTGGGGTGATTCAGAATGTTAAAGAAGCCAGCGCCAAAGACGAACTCCTCACCCTCACTCCAGAGATGCACTTTCGTAGCTTTCATAATGGACAGATCGGTAGTAAAAAAGCCGGGGCCCCTGAATTGATTTCTCCTCTGCGAACCGAAACCGGTCGTAGCCGGAGAGAAATCGGACGCAACTAAGCAGGTGTTACCAGGATTGCTGCAACCCGGCTGCCCCCCGCCCAGGTAGTTTGCAAAGACGGTACCTCCGTAAAAAGAGCCCCCGAGTGCCGCCGTGTCACCGCTATCGATTACCGTAAACGGCAGTCCTGTGCGGTAAAAGAACGTACCGGACAATGACCAGCCGGTCCACAACGGCTTCGGCCCGTGTCCGATCCACTGGTCTAAGCCCGGTCTCCACACGTAGCTTGCGCTGAATGCCTGCCGAACGTCGGCATCGTTGTTTCCATAGTTCTGGTGCGGGTTCGCAGGATTTTGAGGATATTGAATACTGGGATCGGTGTTGTAGCTCCAGGCCGTGAAGCCGTTGTCCGAGACATCGTCAAGGGCATGGCTGTAAGTGTAAGTTGCAAGCGCCTGGAAGCCATGGCTGAAGTTATGCCGACCCGATAGGACCACGCCGTTGTAGTTCGACGTCGCATCGGTTTGTAGTTCGGTAACACTGGAAAAACGCGCATCCGGCACAGCGACAGGCAGACCGGCAAACCCTGACGGAGCATAGGCGTTGAGGCTCGGGTTGATGAAGACCTCGTGAATACCATGATTGCCTACATAGTTGATGCTGGCGGTTGTGCTCGCACCGAAGGAATGCTCGAGTTCAAGGTTCCATTCCAAGTAGGTGGGATTCCTGGTGTTTTGCTGAGCGCCATAATAGCCGGGTGGCGAGAAACCTGGATCGCTAGCTTGCAAACTCGCCAGGGTAGCGCCTTGGGAGAATCCATTCAGGAATGTCGTGTTGTAACCAGCAGCAGTCGTGAAGACGTTACCCGCCGCAGCTGGCGACAACGGCCCTCCCGCAACCGTGAAGCCATTCACATTCGGGGTGTTCAGGGCAAAGCCCTGGAGAATGCTCTGCGGAATGAAGTCCCGGAAATTTCCAATTCCGCCTCGAATCACCGTGCCAACGCCGCCCAAGGGTGACCACGCAAATCCGAAGCGAGGTTCGAACGCGAGTGGCGTGAAGTTGTAGAGGTTATTGCTGACTCCGGTGGTGATTGCCTGGTTGTACGGGATGGTCGGATCGTGATTAGAATCCTCGAACGGCGTGCTGAGCCTGGCGAAGCAATTCGTCCTGCAGGTGATGTTCGACTCCCTGTCGAAGCGCAGCGTACCGGTCAACTTCAAATGGGGCGTCACAGCCCAATCGTCTTCCGCATAGAAGCCCAAATCGTACGCCGCGAACGGCTGGTGCAATGCGTTGGGGAAAGATTGAGTGTAGTTGGTCACATTGCCCGCAAAAAAATCGGCAAGAGATGCCGTCGCGGTTCCAGCTGTATTGCTCCCATAGAAAAACACGTTGAGGTCATCACGAAGGAAATCGGCCCCGAACTTGAAGGTGTGCTTGCCGGCGGTAATCGAGAAGTCATCCACAAACTGGTATTGCGTAATGTGCCGGCCTACCGGATGAGCTTGGCTCTGGCCCAAGGTAGTAAAGCTTCCGCCAGAAAACACGAGCTCCGTTGGAAACGCCTTCAGTGTCGCGGGATAGTTTGCCGGGCCGAAGAGAATTCCCGACCACTGAAACGCACCCACGAATTGATTCACCGCATGGCTGTTGAAAGTGTGGGTTTCGTTCAATTGTCCCTGCCATTCCGGCTGTGGACTCGTCAGGTCGAAGGCCGGGTTGATGGTATTTGTCGAAGTGGCTTGCACGCCGTGATCGGTAAATACGTGCAGAAAAACCTGATCCTTGGTGCTAATGATCTGATCAATTCGCCACGCCAACAGCCACTCCCCGGTGAAGTTGCTGGGGATGGCCTGAAACTGCAGAGCGCAAGGTCCTCCGCCGGGCACAACAAAAGCTGGGTTGCCGCAGCCACCGTTAGGTAATACATTCTGAGCGCGTGCCGCGCCAGGCGCATTGTTGTAGAGGGAAAAAATCTGATTGTAAAAGGGAACCGAACCGGGACTTACGGTCGCCAAGTTTGCGAGGGTAGCGGATTCGAACTCCGGGCTGGGAACATTTACCGAGCTAGTCGTCGGCAACACAATCCGCAGCCCCTCGTTGTTCACGAAGAAAAATGTTCGATCCCTCCAGATCGGACCCCCAATCGACGCAGCCCACTGGTTCACGTTGTCGAAAGGCCGTGGCGTGTCGCTTCTGACGTTGAAATAGTCGTTGGCATTCAGCGTCGAGCCATTCCAGTCGTAGATCGCATTGCCATGAAATTGGTTGCTTCCCGACTTGCTTACGAAGTTGACGTTGGAACCAACCAGTCGGCCGTAGTTGCCCGAATAACCGTTGTTCACCACGGTTACGTCCTGCATCTCGTTTGCGCCGAGACTATTGTTGGTCGCCCCTGACTTGTTGTTGTCCCCGTAGCTATTCAAATAATCCATTCCATTGATGGTGAACATGTTCGAGTAGCCCGGCAGTCCGAAGACCGAGAAATTGCCGCCGCCGTTCTGCGTGTTCATCACGGCCCCCGGTGCGGTCTGTGCGACGTAAGTGAGGTCCTGCCCTGGATTCGGTACCAAACGGATTTGTGTCTCGTCGTAATTGGTGGCAATGTTTCCGCTCTCCGTTTCGATCTGCGCGACGTCGGCCTTCACTTCGACCCGGCTTTCCGACGAGCCCACTTTAAGCTGCGGATTTACGGTGGTCGACTGACCCACTGTCACTGTGATGGCCTCCTGCCACGTGCTGAAGCCGTTGAGCGCTGCACTGAGGACGTAGGTTCCGGGGGGAACAAAATCGAAGCGATAGCCGCCTTCGGAGTTGGTGGTTGTACTGAGGCTCAGCTTCGTAGCCGCGTTCACCAACCTAACTGTGGCTGCCTTCACCACGGCGCTGCTGGGATCCGTGACCGCGCCGATCACAGATCCCGAGATCGTCGATTGGGCAAACAGGTTCAGAACGCCCATGAGGGTGAGCGAAACCAGCAGAGTTGCGAGAAAGAGTTGGCGGACTACGCGCCGCGTGATTGGGAAAGTACGCATAACACCCTCCGACTGAGTGAATCACCGGCGTTTTTGTGTTCCGATGAGCTCGACCTAGTTTTTGGCTGAGAGGCGCCGAATGGAACCAGAGCGTCTTCAGGTGGGCTGATAGTAAGAAATATTTTTCCCAATGTCAAGTAAGTCGATCGACATAGTTTTATATGCACTTCTGTCCAGGATATGAACAGGGGGAGTGGGCTAGGCAACGCTTAGCTCCGGGGTCGAAAGCTAGTCCCATTTCCGCTGACCTGCGATGATCCGTAAATTTCCGAATCCCGGCATTATTTCTCCTAATCGAACTGCTAAAATGTAAAACTTCACATGCCTTACTTGCCGCAAGATTCTAGAGGCGGCTGCACGCGTTAGTTAGGTGAGCCGGTATGAACGAGAAGGCAAGTTCCAAGCCGATCCGACACCTGCCTCAAGAAGACGATCCCAAAGCCGTCTCCAGGCGCAACTTCATCAAAGGCGTCATCACCAGCGGCGTAGCGGTCTCTTCCGCGGGCTACCTGTTTCGCGCTTCCTCGCTCCTGCATGGCCAGCAGTTGCCTGCCGGCCTAGGCGAGCGACTGATCACGCTCAACGTCAACGGTCAGCAGCGGCGTGTCGATGCGATGAAGCAGGAGACCTTGGCGTCGACGCTGCGTTACAAGCTGGGCCTGACCGGCACCAAGCT
>Ga0181537_10000474_pt1 | contig 37729 bp, 30 predicted proteins | sample PEATcosm2014_Bin_39_FD_119765 | JGI IMG/M metagenome (GOLD analysis project Ga0181537, IMG submission 119765) | Peatland microbial communities from MTU Mesocosm Facility, Houghton, MI, USA - PEATcosm2014_Bin23_10_metaG | ecosystem: Environmental > Terrestrial > Soil > Wetlands > Peat | place... | reverse complement strand
TGCGTTTCCGCAAACTGTTTTTCGTGGAGATCACTGGCCAGCGTCACATCGCCGTATCCGAATTCCTTGAGCGGAGGGGAAGAGATAGCTGCAGCGAAGCCGGGGATAGGACCAGAGATATGAAAGTTGGGAAGCAGGCACGCAACCGATGCCAGCGACGCCGACCGCACAAACTTTCTGCGGGAGATTCCGTGTAAGGAGAACATCCGAACTCTGTCTCCCGAAACCGATTACAAAAGGAGGCCGTTACCAGGGGAAACTCTTCGACGCACCCTCGCAAACCTGATCACACTCGCTCGGCCAGCCTATCGCTCGTTCTCGCCCTCTTTATACATGTATTTGATGGCGGGCTTGTAGATCAACAGGTTCGGTCCGCCGTTGTCGCGGTTCACCTTGATGCACTGCCGGTCGTACCACTCAATGATGCCATGCACTTCCTCGCCGTCCCGCAGCACAATCACCATCGGAGTGCGCGACTGCATCTGCTTCTGATAATAAAAATTCTCCGCATTGGTCTGTTCCGGAGGCGTCAGCTTTCGTCCGCCGCCCATCGCCCCGCTCCCCATCCCAGAACCCCGGTCGCCGCGGTCCCGGTCGTGCCGCTCCGGACGTTCTGCGCGCTCCCTCGTTTGCGATGGAGGCGAGTTGTGGTTGCCGTGGTTCTCCCCGCGCGGCAGCGTCGGCCGGATCAGCTTGCGGTTCGCAAAGTTTTCCTTCTCAGCGGATTCACCGGCAGGGACAGGTTGATCCATAATTTCCTTCATAAAGTGACGCCACTCCGACTACATCCGTTCGATACACGCATTTCCCAAGCGCCCTCGCGCAAAACAACGTCCGAAACCTGTGAATGTAATTTACGAAGGCGTGGAATTTTCACTTACCGTACCACAGGAGCCTCCCCGAAACAATCCTGTCGTGCCCCGCCTTGCCCTGCCTCCCAGCCGTGTGCCCAGCCTCGCAAGTCTGCCAATCTCGCTTCAAAAGCCAACGATCTCCTGCAACGCGCGCCCCTTGGCCTTGGTCAGGCTTCTCTGCGTTTGATTTTGGGTGGCGCAGCGCTTCAGCGCTGCGATAGATAGGCCACAGCCGAAGCAGCTTTAACCGCTGAGCGTCCCTACGGTCAGGGATGATTCCTTCGGCAATCCCCTTACGCCTGTGCTCGACAAATCCGCGCCTCTTCGTTCCTTCCCGCTCAACGTGACCACCGCCACTAGCGATGCCACGATTACCACCGTCCACGACAGCACCGGTGGAAAGCTGCCTCCAAAGCGCCGTTCCACTAACTTGGCCTGCAGCACCGCGTTCCGTGACGCGAGCAAGTTCCCCAGCTGATAAGCGAATCCCGGAAACGTGCCGCGCACCGCCGGCGGAGAAAGTTCATTCAAGTGCGCGGGAATCACTCCCCACGCGCCCTGTACCATGAACTGCATCAGAAAGCCGCCCACTGCCAGCATGGCAACCGTGTGCGAATACGCCCACAGAGGAATCATGGGAATCGAGAGCAGCGCCGCAATTGCAATCGCCCGGCGGCGTCCGATTCGCTCCGACCACGTGCCAAAACAAATCCCGCCCAGCAGCGCTCCGATGCTGCCGATTATCGAAACTGTTCTCACCGTCTGCGGCGCGAACAAATGATTTTTCTCGAGGAACGTCGGATAGAGATCCTGCGTGCCGTGACTGAAAGAATTGAAGCCGAACATGAGCACGACCAGAAAAAGAAAACTGCCCAGGTAAGTGGCGATGTCCTTGCCCACGTGCCGCTCCGTCGCGCGCGTTGCGCGGCCTTGCAGCCAGGCCGGCGATTCGTCCACTTTCGTCCGAATGTAGATCACTAGAAATGCCGGCAGCGCCCCAATCACGAACATTCCGCGCCAGCCCACGATGGGGAACAGCGTTCCGTAGACCGCTGCTGCCAGCAGATTCCCCACCACATAACCTTCCTGCAACAGACCGGAAAAGAATCCCCGCCCTTCCGCCGGCAACGTCTCGAACGCCAAAGCTGCGCCCACTCCCCATTCCCCGCCCATGGCGATACCAAAGAACACTCGCATGATCAGAAAAAACTTCAGCGAAGGCGCGAATGCTGAAGCCAGCTCGAACACCGAATAAGCGATGATGTCGACCATCAACGTTGGTCGCCGGCCAAACCGGTCCGCCATCCACCCAAACAGCAGTGCGCCCACCGGCCGCATGGCCAGTGTCAGAAAAATCGCTTCCGCAATCGCGGACACTTTCGTCTGGAACTGCGCCGCCAGAGCGTTCACGCAGAAAATCAAAATAAAGAAATCAAACGCATCCAGCGACCACCCCAGAAAACACGCGATAAACGTATTCCGCTGTACCGGAGTAAGCCTGCGAAAATGTCCGACAAATTCCATTGTTTTGCAGTTCCCCCAAGTCCTGCGGATGCTAGCATATGTTTCTAAATCAGCAATCAGAAATCAGCAATCAACAATTTTCACCCATGCCCGAACTCGACTCACCCCAGCGCCAGACGCCCGATTCGCTGATGCTCCCGGGCTTCTGGTATCGCGCCTTGCCCGCCGACTGCGTCGTGCGCAACCAGCTTCATCCCGCCACGCTTCTCGAAATTCCGCTGGTGGTCGGTCGCGACCGCCGGGGCCGCCCCTTCGCTCTGCGCGACGCCTGCCCGCACCGCGGCATGCCGCTCCACGATGGTCACTTCGACGGAACCAACGTCGAGTGCCCCTACCACGGCTGGACATTCGACGCTCACACCGGCCAGTGCCAGCTCATTCCTTCGCTCACGGCAGACCAGAATTTGAAAGTCGATCGCATCTACGCCGGCAGTTATCCCTGCGAGGAGCAGGACGGTTTCGTCTGGGTCTACATTCCCGAGCCCGGCCCGCAAGGCGCGGGATTCATCAAGTCCACCGGCGCTCCGCAGCCCGCACCGCAAGTTGAAAAGTTCAGCCCACACTACAAGCGCGCGTATCTGACCGCCGACATGCCCGTCAGCGTCGATCACGGCATCATCGGCCTCATGGACCCCGCGCACGGACCGTTCGTTCACCAGGCGTGGTGGTGGCGCAGCCGCCACAGTATTCACGAGAAGCAGAAAAATTTCGAGCCCATCCCCAACGGATTCCGCATGAGCGCCCACACTCCCAGCTCAAACTCCGCGCCCTACAAGCTTCTCCGCCTGTATGCCGCGGCCGATTCCATCACCACCACCATCGATTTCGTTTTGCCCAACCTGCGCAGCGAAACCATCCGCGCCGGAAAATTCTGGTTTTCCTCTCTCACCACCGTCACGCCCATCACGCGCAACCATTGCCGCATCGACGTGGTCGCCGCCTGGAATATTTTCCGCTGGGTACCGTTCGGCCCGGAGTTGTTGAAGTTCGTGTTCGCGAAATTTGTCGAACAAGACCGCCGCACCATGGAAATGCAAGCCGAAGGCCTGAAGCACAATCCGCACCTCATGCTGATCGACGACGCCGACCGTCCCGCCAAATGGTATTTCCAGTTGAAAGCTGCCCACTTGGAAGCGAAGCGTACGGGCGAAGAGATGAAGCACCCCATGTCCGGCCCAGTCACGCTGAAGTGGAGGAGTTGAGTACCAGCAGCTAATCTTCAGCGCCGACGCTTCGGAAGGTCCCCCAGAGTACGATCGGGCAAACGCAACTCGTCATCACTTACCAGCCAGTCCATCGCCTCTTCTCGCGTCTTGAACGTGGGCAGATCGCGCTGCGAAAAACTTTTCAGATGTTCATAAAATATGTGCGGCAACGTCTCCGTCCCCACCCACGCCGAGCGCTTCAGGTGCGGACGGTCAAGCACCGTATCCCGCTTCAGCCGCTCGATCGCGCTGCGCTCAAACTGCGCGCCCGTAAAATCCGCCAGCAGCAGCACCGACCCCTTAGGTTCGGCCGTCACATAACTGGGAACCAGCCGGGACATCGTTTCCAATTCCTCAGCAGTGCAGTGCGAACAGTCCGCCAGCAGAATCTGCTTCCCCTTATGCTCGATGAACCGAATACGCTCCTGCATAAAAAACCCCAGACAAGGAATGGAAACTGGAAACCGAAACTGGCCCCTGACCCCTGCTTTCCTCACCCCAGCAGCGAATCCACCACCCCATACACCCCGTCGAGCGCGGTATCCAGCGCACCAGCATCTTTCCCCCCAGCTTCCGCCAGATCCGGACGCCCGCCGCCCTTCCCGCCAACTTTCTGCGCCACGGGACCAATCACCTTTCCAGCTTGCACGCGCGCAGTCAAATCTTTCGTGACGCCGACGATCAGCGACACGTTCCCATTCGACGCCGACCCCAGCACCACCACGCCCGATCCAATCTTGTCGCGCAGGTGATCGACAAGCGTTCGCATCTGTGCCCGCTCCAGATTGTCTACGCGATGCGCCAACACCTTCACGCCCTTCACTTCCTTCACTTTGTCGCCAATATTGGCTGCGCCGATCGATGCCGACTTCATCCGCATCTGATCCAGTTCACGCCCCAGCCGCTTAATCTCCGCGTCTTTCGTCTTGAACTGTTCATGTAGGGCGGTGGGCAAGCGCCAATGGCTCTCAAGCTTGAACTGATCAAGGGAACCATCCACCTCCTCGATTTTTGGAGAGGGCCCCTTCCGGTCTGTTGAGATCCATTTGCGGGCCTCTTGTTCGGTGGCATACGCTTCTCGGAAATGCCGTAGCGATCCATCGCCGGTAATCGCCTCCACTCTCCGCACTCCCGAAGACACGCTCCCTTCCTTCAGAATCTTGATCAGCCCAATCTCCCCGGTCGCGGCCGTGTGCGTGCCCCCGCAAAGCTCCGTCGAAAAATCGCCGATGCGAACCACGCGCACCTTGTCGCCATATTTTTCCCCGAACAGTGCCATCGCGTGATACTTGTTGATGGCCTCGTCGATGGGCACGTCGGTAAGCGTCTCGACTCTTATATTGCGCAACACTTCCTTGTTGATGATGTCTTCAATATCCTGCAATTCCTCGTCTTCCACCGCAGCGAAATGCGAAAAATCAAACCGCAAATGATTCGGCGCCACCAGCGACCCCGCCTGTTTCACATGCTTCCCCAACACCTCACGCAGCCCGGCATGCAGCAAATGCGTAGCCGTGTGATTGCGCATGGTGGCCTCGCGAACGTCGGTATTCACCACGGCGTCCACTTTATCCCCCACTTTGAGGGTGAAATCTCCCGGATGCTGGGTGGCCCACCCAACGCGGTTTTCGTTGGGTGAGGTTTTTGATGTCCCACCCTTCATCACCACCTGATGCGCCCGCACGCCTTGAATCGGGGAATAACATCCCTTCACCTCGGCGACGATGGTGTTGTGATCGTCCGAATAAAACCATCCCCGATCCCCAACCTGCCCGCCGGATTCGGCATAAAACGGTGTGTGATTAAGAATGACCTCGCCTTCCTCGCCCGCCGAAAGCTGTTGTACCCCCTGCCCATTGCGAATAATGGCCAGCACCTCGCACCCGTCCGACCGAGTCTGCCAGTATCCTTCGAATTTAGAAGTCGGCAACTTTTGATAGGCAGGGTTAGCCGTCTGCTTAGCCGCACCCTTCCAGGAAGCGCGCGCACGAGTCTTTTGTTCCTCCATCGCGCGGTCGAAACCGACCTGATCAAAGCCCAATCCTTGGTCCCGCGCGGCATCCTGAATGAAATCGAGAGGCATTCCGAAAGTGTCGTAGAGCTTGAATGCGTCCGCCCCGCCTAGCTCGGCTCGTATGGAGGCTGCCTCGGCGAGACGATGGTCCACGATCCGCCTGGCCGTCGACGAAACATCCAAATTAGCAAACAAGGACAACGGCTGTTGGGCGCCGGTCGAATAGCTAAGTAAAAGTGTCTCATCGGACAGGACACCGACTAGGCGTTTCACGTCGCTGGACTGTTCTGGATTTAGGCTTACTTCGTCGATCGCTTTTTGCAAAGCCACTCGCACTGGGCTGATCTTAGTTTGGCGGATTATCTCGTCGAGTTTTTCCAGGCCGATCGCCAGTGTATGAGCGAATCGCTCCTCATCCGCTAGTACGACCTTCGAGGCGCGATCCGCGGTCTCCCTCAACTCCGGGTACGCACCTTGCATTAGATCGCGCACGCCAAAAACCATCTGGTACAGGAACGGCCTCGTCTGCCCTAACAACCGTCCATGCGTGATGGCGCGCCGAATGATTTTTCGCAGCACATAACCACGGCCCTCGTTCGATGGAAGAACCCCGTCAGAGATCAAGAACGTCGCCGCGCGCGAGTGGTCGGCGATCACTCGCAACGATGCAGCAGATGATTTGTTGGTAGCCTCGTGTGCGACTTCCACCGTGAAGTCAGTAATCTTGCCCCGTCCCGTCAGTTCCGCCGCCCTCTTAATCAGCGGCACAAACAAATCCGTCTCATAATTCGAAATCACGCCCTGCAGCACCGCCGTAACCCGCTCCAGCCCCATTCCGGTATCAATCGATGGCTTGGGCAACGGATTCAACTTCCCGTCGGCATCGCGGTCAAACTGCATGAACACCAGATTCCAAATCTCCACGTACCGTCCGCAGTCGCACGGAAACGCACAGTCCGCGTGCCCCTGATCAGACGCTGCTGGCCCCATGTCGTAATAAATTTCGCTGCAAGGGCCGCACGGCCCGGTGTCGCCCATCTGCCAAAAATTATCTTTGAGCCCCCCGTCGAAAATGCGATCCTTCGTCACGCCCTGCGCCACCCACAAGTCATAAGCCTCGCTGTCGCGAGGCACAGGCATCGGCTCGCCCGACCCTTCAAAAATCGTCACATACAACTTCTCCTTCGCAATCCCAAACCACTCCGGCGAAGTGATCAGCTCCCACGCGTAAGCAACCGCATCTTTCTTGAAGTAATCGCCAAAAGAAAAATTCCCCAGCATCTCAAAAAACGTATGATGCCGGTTGGTGAACCCCACGTTCTCCAGATCATTGTGCTTGCCCCCGGCGCGCACGCATTTCTGCGAGGTGGTGGCACGGAAGTAGTCGCGCTTCTCCAGCCCCAGAAAAACGTCCTTGAACTGGTTCATCCCCGCGTTGGTGAACAGCAGTGTGGGATCGTTCTGCGGAACGAGCGACGACGAGTGGACTTCCCTGTGCGGGCGTTGCTTCTGCTGCACAAAAAAATCCAGGAATTTGCGGCGGATTTCCGAACCGGTCAACATGAAGGATTAATTCTAAATGAAAACGATTTTTTCCCCAGCTGGTTGCGCGCAAAGAGCTGAACAACAGCGGACACAGAGCGATATCGAAACCTCTGCGTCCTCTGTGGTCACTGCCTTTCCGCTACTTCGCCGCGTCGACGGAATTCTCCGTCCCTTTTTTCACGCCGCTGCCCGTGGCCTTCGCATCCGTCTTAACCGCGGCGCCCGTTTTGGTTGCGGCTTTCGCGGTGACCTTCCCGGTCTTGTCAGCAGCTTTCTCCGTGTCTTTCGCGGCGGGCTTAGAGTCTTTTTCCGTGCCCTTGGTCGCCGTCCGTGTGTCGTTGGCCACGTGCTTCGCGGCGTTCTTAGTGGCGAGTCCGAATCTCTTCGCCGCGCCCCCGATAACGCGGCCCGTATCGGCGGCAGATTTCGCCGTGTCTTTAGCGCCCGACTTGGTGGCATCTTTCAACGAGGTCCCATCGCCGCCTGACTTGTCTTGGCCCGAACTCGCCCTGTCCTGCCCGTAAACAGATACCGCTGCCGTCAACAAAGCAGCCACGAGAATCGCTCTCCAATTCGTTTTCACAAGATCCTCCTCAAGCCCTCGCGGATCGGTTTTGCAGTATGCAACACTTCCACAAATCGGCGCAAATCGAGTTCACGCGCTCTCACTTTCGAGAGCACTCAAAGTTTCCTCATCCACGTCCCATTTCTTCAGGACCACGAAAATAGTTTTCGTAGAGAAACCGGCCCGCGCCAGCTGACGAAAAATACGCGCCGTCTGCTTCTGATCTTTCGGCTTCTGCAGCCGCTTCTTGCGAAGATATTCCCGCGCCTGCTTCTCGTCACTCACTCCTTCGTACGCGGCGTCCACAGCCTTCTCGATCACCGACCCATGCACGCCCCGTGTTTTCAAATCCGTGACCACGCGCATGCGTCCCAATTTCAGATTATCGCGACGCAGCGAAGAGTAATACGCCGCATAGTGCGCGTCGTTCAAATATCCCTGATCCTTCAACCGCCGGATCACCAGTTCGATCAGCGTCTGTCCATACTCCGACTCCGCCTCTTCCACGCGTGCCCGCATCAGCCGTTTCAACTCGGCCACAGTCCGCATGCGCCGCCCCAACGCCCCCACGGCATATTGGTAGAGCTGATCTTCAGAATAAGGTTTTTTCTTCGGGCGCGAGAACGTCATGCCCTAACGATAACCCTACCGAGTCCCGAGTCGCCAGTCCCGAGTCCCGAATCGCGAACGCGATAGAGTTGCGAAAAAAAAGGGCGCGCAGAAGCGCGCCCAAGAAAACGAGTCAACGAATGAAGAAGGCAATCTCTGATGCCCGAAGGCTGGAGCTACCGCCCAAACCCCGCCGACTGCATCGACTGCCGCGAGATATCCGCCGTCGACGCAATGCCCTGCATGCGCAGCTTGAAGTCGTCGGCATTGGAAGCGTTCTCCAGCGCGGTTTCGTAATTGACCAGCCCGGCGCGGAAAAGATCCCACAAAGACTGATCGAAAGTCTGCATGCCGTATTGCGATGTGCCGGCCGCAATCGCGTCGCGAATGGCGCGGGTTTTTTCCGGCACCAGAATACATTCGCGAATGTAGGCCGTATTGATCATCACTTCCACCGCAGGGACTCGGCCCTCGCCGTCGCAGCGCCTCACCAGGCGTTGGCTGACAATCGCTCGCAGCACGGCCGCCAGCTGCATGCGGATCTGCTTCTGCTCCGGCGGCGGAAAAATAGAAATCACGCGGTTCACGGTTTCTACCGCGTCCAGCGTGTGCAAGGTTGAGAAGACCATGTGGCCAGTTTCGGCCGCGTGCAGCGCCGTCGAAATCGTTTCCAGGTCGCGCATTTCGCCCACCAGAATCACATCCGGATCCTGACGCAGAGAAGCGCGCAATGCTGCTCCGAACGAAGGCGTATCCACGCCGATCTCGCGCTGGTTCACGTAGCCCTTTTTGTCGCGATGCAGAAATTCGATCGGATCCTCAATCGTGACAATATGTTCCGCGCGCGAAGAGTTCACCCGGTCCACCATCGCGGCCAGCGTAGTCGACTTACCGGAACCCGTGACGCCCGTCACCAGCACCAGCCCGCGCGGCATGTCGCAAATCTGCTCCACCACTTTCGGCAAGAACAATTCGTCGAGTGCGCGAATCTTGGTGGGAATCACGCGCAGCACCAGTCCCACGTTGCCGCGCTGCTGGAAAATATTCACACGGAAGCGGCCCAGTCCGGCAACGCCGTAGGCCATATCGATTTCCGTGGTCTCTTTGAATTTTTGTTTTTGCCGTGCCGACATCATGCTGAACGCCATGGTCAGCATGTCTTCCGCGCTAATGCGCGGCTGGTCGGTCAACGGCACCAGTTCGCCGTCAATGCGCAGATGCGGTTAGTTGCCTACCTTCAAATGCAAATCCGAGGCTTTGCGTTCTGTCGCAATCCGCAGCAGATCATCAATATTCATCGAAGAGTTTCCGTGAGAGCTCTTCACTATGATGACCCGAATCGTCACCTTGCCCAAGATGACCTAGGTAACCGCCGCCGATCCGCGTTCGGACACAGCCTTAAGTTCCACCGCCGTCTTGTCATCGCGAACGGGGCCAAAGGCCTGGTGAGGGATCATATGTGAGCCGAAAGCCCCATCCGCAGTCGGCGGGACTGGCTTCGGGTGCCCCATTTCTCGCGTCTTCTGCGAGAAGTGGGGATTTCCAATCAGCTTCAGAATCCTCGTTGTCGCCGGCCTTAACCATCTGCTAAGCGTGTCGACCAGCCGCTGTACCCTCCCCCTCCCACTTTCTCGACAGCCCTTCCAATTGCGCCAGCACCTTCTCAATATCCTTCATCCGTTCGGTAATGCCGTAAGTCACCGCCGGAGGAATCGTTGGCTCATAGTGCCGGAACACGAATTTCTTCTCTTCCAGCAGGCGCAGCCGCTCCGTCAGCACCCGCGAAGATATCCCTTCCACCTGCCGTCGCAACACTCCGAACCGCATCGGCCCGTCGTGGCTCAATGCCCACAAAATATGCAGCGTCCAGGGACGGGTCAGCACCTCCAGCATCCCGCCGATAGAGCAGGGAGAATGCGCGACCGATTTAACGGTACGGCGTGCCATGATCAAGAGATTTCCTCCGTGATACTGAGTGTCCTCAAGTGGTTAAAGTTTCCCGCTTCCACCATCGATGCGTCAGCTACAATAGATACTAAGTTACTCAAAAGTACCTGGTATGTAAAGAGCCAATAGTTATTATTTGTAACCAATCGCGGAGCAACCTGATCTAAGGATTTGAAAGCAGGAGGCCCTATGAAATTGCTTCGCATCGATTCCAGCGCTCGACGCACCTCGGTTTCACGCCAGCTCACTCAACGATTTGTGGAATCCTGGAAAAGGGAAAACCCCGCGGGAGAAGTTGTCGAGCGCGATTTGGCCACCACCCCGCTGCCGCTGATTACCGACGAGTGGACGCTCGCCCTCCACAGCGACCCGGCGAAGCGCACGCCTGCTCAACAGGAAACTCTCGCGCTTTCCGACCTGCTCGTCGAAGAACTGCTGGCCGCGGACACGATCGTGATTGGCGCTCCCATGCACAACTTCACAGTCTCTGCTCTCTTGAAAGCCTGGATCGATCAGATCGTCCGCTTCGACCGCACCGTCGCCTGGGGCGCGAAGGGTCCCGAGGGCCTGTTAGAGGGCAAGCAAGTTGTAGTCCTCACCTCGCGCGGAGGTTCTTTTCGCCCCGGCACTCCGACCGCCGCATATGATTATCAGGAGCCGTACCTTCGGCACATCCTCGCGTTCATCGGTTTGACCAGTGTCACTTTCATCCACGCCGAGAATCAGAAACCGGGAGATCTCGCCGAATCCGCGCGCAGCTCGGCCATTGCGCAACTTCAGGCCGCCGCGCAAAACCGTTTCATCGCCGCACCCGACCTCACCGTGTAGTCTTTGATTGGGGGGCGCAGCACCTTCAGCGCTGATAAAGGGGTAGGCAGTTGATCCCAGCCCCGGAGGGGAGTGGTGAAAACAAGTATTCCCAAACCAAATCAAGGAGACAACGAATGGCAGTCAGCAATTCCACCTCTCAATCGCAATCCACAACCTCGCAACAAGGCTTCGGCCCCATCGTCTTGCTCGGCCGCTTCCTGTTCGCTCTGATCTTCGTGATGTCCGGACCGCGCCACTTCACAAGTCCGGTCATCGCCTTCGCCGCGTCGCAGGGCGTGCCCCTGGCCTCCATCACGGTCCCGTTTTCCGGGGTCCTCGCGCTCGTCGGAGGCCTCTCCATCCTGCTCGGCTACCGTGCCAAAATTGGCGCCTGGCTCATCGTCCTGTTTCTCGTTCCAGTCACGCCCATGCTGCATAACTTCTGGGCCGTCACCGACCCCATGATGCAACAAATACAAATTGCCATGTTCTTCAAGAACGTCTCGATGCTCGGCGCCGCCCTGCTTGTCACGCAGCTAGGTTCAGGTCCCTGGAGCCTCGACGCCCGCAAAAAGTAAGGACTGATTCTGTCGTCATCGCCGCTGATGGTGCGTTAGGCCACTTATCATCCGAGCGAGCGCATTTGCGTCGCGAGACGCGAAGAACCATGTGGGGACAGCCGCCGCCGGCTGTCCAGTCGAGCAACGCTCGACTCGCTCTTGGCGTGCGGCTCTAACGCTCGTTGCCCGGCCACGCCGCCGTCTGAGAAGCCGGGAATCTCGCCCGAGGTAAGCCGACCCAAGTATTCTTGCATAGACTTAGTCCACAGACTTAGTCTATCCTGTGCACATGGAAGTCAACATCCACGCAGCCAAGACTCACCTGTCCCGCCTACTGCAACGAGTCGCCGCGGGAGAAGAAGTCACAATCGCCCGCTCCGGCGTCCCCGTGGCCCGCCTGGTACCCATCGAACCAAAGAAGGACAAAGTCCGTCCCCTGGGATTTGATCGCGGCCGGATTTGGATCGCAGACGACTTCGACGCCCCCTTGCCCGATGAGCTATTGAAACAGTTCTATGGTGGCGAACTCCCAAAACTCGAGAAGCCTCGCCGGCGGAAGAGCCGGTGAAGTACCTGCTCGACACCATGGTGTGGCTCTGGAGCGTGGGGCCGACAGAATTAATCGGACGAGCCGGTCTGGAAATTCTTAGCAGCGGATCCGATGAGATTTATCTTTCTGCTGCCAGTTCCTGGGAGATCGCCATCAAGGCAAAGTTAGGAAAGTTTCAACTGCCGAAAGCGCCCGGCCCTTATGTGCGCAGCAGATTGGCGAAGCAGGGCATCCGCTCACTTTCGATCACTCAGGACCACACGTTGAGTGTCTGCGATCTTCCTCTCCATCACAGCGACCCCTTCGATCGCCTGGTCATTGCCCAGGCACTCGCCGAGGATATGGTGATCCTCACTTCCGACTGCTTGTTTAAGAAGTATTCAGTCGACCTGGTGTGGTGCGGAAAATAAAGAGTCCGGCAAAGTTAAGATTTGTGGTGCGGGAGTCGATGTACGCCCGTTGCTAAAAAGGCCGCCCTGCGGGCGGCCTTTTTTAAATCTGTAATCAATCACCTTAGGCGGCGCTCTCAGCCGCAGCCGGCGGCTGGAACGGTTCGTCGTAGCTGCCGCCATAAATCGATGGCACTTTCGAGCCCATGGGCCGCAGGTAGGTCGCCAACTCGCCGCGATGATGAATGCTGTGATTATTGAGGAAGCTCAAATACAACACAGCCGGGAGGTTGAACATGCCATAAAACTTGACGGGCGTGAGCAGTTGCTCCGGCGTTAGCGCCGCGATACGCGCCAAGCCCTGCTTCATCCTCTCGTCATACCACGCCACCACTTCGGCCGAAGTCTGCGGCGGATGCTCCGGCGATTCCCTCGTGAAATTCAGGTGGCCAATTCCATCCAGAAACTGAATATCGCTGTTGGCGATGTGCCACGCCAGTTCTTTCGCCGTGCGGGCCTTAGGATCAGGCTTGTAGCTGGAGGCCGCGTCGGGCACGGCTGCAATTACTTTTTTGGTGATTTCCGCTTCACGCGTGATGCCGTCGAGCATCATCGCGCGGTAGCCGAGGGCAAATTCCGGACTAATACCTTGAGACATTTCTACCTCCCATGATGGTGTTTTTTGTGTAGTTTCTATTCTAGAAGCCGAAAGGGGCGCGGTAAGCGCCCCTCGCCCCGATTGCATCGCCAGCGGATTATACGCCGACCGGCTGCTTGCTGCGTACCGGAACCGGCGTCAGCCAGCCGTGGCGGTCGGATTTCTCTCCCCGCACGATGGCGTAAAACTCTTTCTGCAGCGCCTTGGTGATCGGGCCGGTTACGCCCTTGCCGACGTTGATCTTGTCGACGGAACGAATCGGTGTGACTTCCGCCGCGGTGCCGGTGAAGAACGCCTCGTCGGCGATGTAGAGCATTTCGCGCGGAATCATCTGCTCGACGATCGGAATGTTCAGGTCGCGCGCAATCTGCAGCACCGAGTCGCGCGTGATCCCGGGCAGCACCGAGCTGCCCAGCGGCGCGGTGATCAGCTTGTCTCGATGCACCAGGAAAATATTTTCTCCGGAACCTTCGCTGACGAATCCGTTGATGTCGAGCGCGATGCCTTCGACGTACCCGTTGACGATGGCTTCCATCTTGATGAGCTGCGAGTTCATGTAGTTGGCCCCGGCCTTGGCCATCGCGGGCAGAGTGTTGGGAGCGAGGCGCGTCCACGAAGAGACGCACACGTCGCATCCATCGGTCTCGCCGCCCAGATATTTTCCCCACGGATAATTGATGATGTAAACCTCGGTCGGCGAATTGAACGGGTTCACGCCGGCCTCGCCGTACCCGCGAAGAATGATGGGACGCACGTAGCAGGGCCACGCACCGTTGTGGGCCACGGTTTCGAGCATGCCCTTGATGATTTGCTCGCGCGTGTAGTCCACGTCGATGCGGTAGACCTTGGCGGAATCCAGCAGCCGCTGAATGTGTTCCTGGGCGCGGAAAATCGCCGGCCCGGTGGGCAGATCGTAGCAGCGAATGCCCTCAAACACCGACGAGCCATAGTGGATGACGTGCGACATCACGTGGATGGTGGCGTCGTCCCAGTTGATGAGCTTGCCGTTGTGCCAGATCTTGTCAGTCTTCTGGATTGCCATGCGGACTCCTTGTGAACATTATAGCGGAGTCGCTCGCGCCTCTCAGCTGCTGGCTCTTAAGCTCTTAGCGAACCCAACCGCTCCACGGCTCAGGTGCGGGTTCATCGACGGCAGAAAAAAGGGCCGAGGCCTTGGCCGCAACCCCCCGCAGTGGGTCCTTTGTTACACCTGTGGGGGGGATGGCGGAGTTCAGAACCTAAGTCTTAAGTCAAAGGCGACGGACAGGAGTGTCCATCCTACGTGCTTGTGGGAGAGTTCCCTGCGGCGGGGGCGAGGGGTGTGGTGTGGGCAGGATCGTTCGGGCAGGATAGTTCGACTGCGGGTGGTCTTTGCGCTTGGGGCGCAAAGACCGCTCCTCGCTAAGGATGACAATCCGGGGCTGGTGGCGACGGGGATGGTCCTGTCGGCAGCGGTTGGGGGTTGCGGCCCGACGCAGGGTTCCTCACCGGACCTTTGGCTCCGGGAGGACATGCGTTCGCAGTAGGTAGCAGCCGAACTACGAGCTAGCTATTGCCCCGGCAACAGGGCGGCTTTTATGGTTGCGGTGGGAAGTTCGTCGCCGCGGAAGAATTTTGGTTTGGCGGGGGGAGATTCTTTGCTGTCTTTCTGGTCGGCGGCTTTCATTTCGGGCATGGCTTCGTAGGGCTTGCTGTAGTCGTTGGCGGCGTTCCAGAACAAGAATCCGATGCCGCCTTTGGCGCGGGCGGTTTCTACCTGAATCTTTATGTATTCGGGGGAGTAGGTCTTGGTGCGCCAGCGAAAGGCTTGCAGCCAGGGGCGGATGACGACGCCGGTGGAGAGGTCTCCGTTGGGATGGGTGATGAGTTCGAAGCGGGCCATGGATTCGCCGATGAAGTGGGCGGGCTCGTCGCCGGGGTGGGCGATGTTGTCCATGCCGAAGAAGTGGCTGGGGTAGATCATGGGGCTCAGCACGTCGCAGTAGTGTGCCATGCCGACGATGTCCTGTCCGGTGTGGGAGAGGTCGACCTGGCGCTGCCAGGCCATGACTCCGAAGACGTCGAGGGACAGTAAGGCGCCTGTGGGGTGGATCTCGGCGTAGGCCTTCTTTAGGAAGGCGGTGATTACGTCGCTGCGTTGGGGGGCGGTGGGGGCGGGATGGGCGACTGCGTGATGTGCAGATTTTGGGGTCGGTTGTGATCCCGTTGATTGCTGTTGCGATATTGGCTCACGTAAGGTCCCTCCCCCTGCGCTTTGCGCAGAGGTCGGGATGACATCACTGTTATTTGCGGCAGGGGTGGCTACGGGGGCGGTTTGCGCGGCGGCGTCTGCGGGTTGGTCTTTTTGGAACACGAAGGCGGCGTCTTTTTGGTCGCCTTCGGCGGGGAAGCGGACGTAATCGAACTGGATTTCGTCGGCGCCTAGCTGGGCTACGTGTTTGGCCAGGGCGATGTTGTAGTCCTGCACCTGGGGGTTCGAAGGGTCGGTCCAGACCAGCTTGCCGTTCTCGCGCCATGGCTGCCCGGTTTTGCGGGAGTGAACAGCGAGGTCGGGATGCTCGACTACCATGCGCTCGTCGCGGAACATAGCGATGCGGGCGATGGCGTGCATATTTTGCTGGTGCAGGAAGCGCACGAACTTGGGCACGTCGTGAATATAAACTTTGTGCTGGCCGAGCAGCGGGTGCTCGAAGGGAATGTTGACGCTGCCGTCGGAGTCTTTGATGTCGAAGACTACGGCGTTGCCTCCGACTTCGCGCCAGTGGCGAATGATGCGGAGTCCGTGGTCGCTGGCGGCCATCACGCCGGTGAGGTAGATGGCGCGGACTTCAAAATCTTTGGGGACGCCAATGGTCTTCTCGATAATGGGCGCGGCGAGGATTCCCGGGATGATGATCGTCTCGTTGGCTTTGAGAATGTTGCTGGCGTCGGATTTATGATTCGCGGCGCGGATGGCGTCGGCGAGTTGGGACGAGGTTAGATAAGAGGTTTTGCCGAGGTAGCGTCGGGCGACAGTGGGGATGGCTTCTCCACGCTTCGCGGTGTAGATTTCGGTTCCCGGGGCGGCGGTGGGCTGAGCGGGAATGCTAGTCGGCTTCGTTGCGACTGAGATGGTAGCGCTTACGGGATGAAGCTGTGCGGCTTGCGCGGATTGTGCCGCGGGCGCTGGTGTGGCGACGGCGGGCAGCGCGGTTTGCGCTGGCGGCTGCGGCTGGGCTGCTTGAGCTGATGAAGAGTGCGAGTTCAGCTGCCAGGCGGCTGAACCGAAAAGAATGCAAGAGACTGCAGTGATGGTTAGAACAGACGAGCGGCCCAAGGTTCCTCCCCGCGAGAACTTCCCGATTGCGATAGTAGCTTCAGCTTGAGGTGACTGCCAGTTACGGCTGGCCAGGCACGATTGACTCTCTATGTTCGCCGGTTGGTTAGATGTTCTCTTGAAAACGACGGTTACGGATTCCGTGGTTCGTCTTGCTGGAATCGAAGGCGAGTTTCGTTTGAGCCGGAGGGATGGTTGGGGTCTGGGAGACTTGGTTGCGTGGTTGGTTCCCACCTTTGCCGCAAAGGGCGGGGCAAAAGATCGAGGGACACCCTCGCCGGTGGAGATTCCGCCTCGCTGCGCTTTGGCGGAACAGCCGAGGCGAGGTCGTCACATGAGTCGTTATGATCGTTCCGTCCGTTACTGGTTTCTTCCTCGATGGTGCAAAGTATTTCTCTTTGGGGGCGTGCGGGACTGAGCCGGGGGGCTGGCAAGGGCCTTCGATTGGCGCTAAGTGCAGATAGATACAGGAGTTCTAGATTGGGTCGATTTGCGGGCGGCGGTGGCGAACCGCTTGCTTATTGCTAATCACCCGGGCACGCCGTTGTGATGAGCGGTGGGCCAGATGACGGGAATCCGATTCAGGTTCTACAGACTGGTTCCGGAGTACGGGGGCGAAAAGGGTGAAACAGCCCGTAGTATCCCCTAACTGCCGGAAAAAACGTGGTAAAGAACTGAAAGAACTGGTAAGAAGACTGGTGACTGAAAGGAACAACGTCCGATAATGCGGGCGACGACCCTATGAGAACGAATCTTGCCACAGTGCTGGATCCGAACCGCCGCAGCAGCGATGCGGGAGAATTTGAAGCTTCGCTACGCCGCCGGATTGTCGGTCAGGAGCAGGCAGTCGAAAAAGTGGTCCAGATCTACCAGATGTTTCTAGCGGGGTTGAATGCGCCGGGACGTCCGGTGGGGAACTTGCTGTTCCTGGGGCCAACGGGATCGGGCAAAACGCGCGTGGTAGAAGCGATGGCAGAGTCGCTGTTCGGCGACGCGCGGGCGTGCATCAAGATTGACTGTGCCGAGTTCCAGCACTCGCACGAGATCGCGAAGCTGATTGGTTCGCCTCCGGGATATCTGGGGCATCGCGAGACGCATCCGCTGCTGACGCAGGAAGCGTTGAACCAGTGGTACACGGAAAAGCTGAAGCTTTCGATCCTGCTGTTCGACGAAATTGAAAAGGCCAGCGACTCGCTGTGGCAACTGCTGCTGGGAATTTTGGACAAGGCCACGCTGACGCTGGGCGATAACCGGCGCGTGGATTTGTCGCAGTGCATCATCATCCTGACCTCGAACCTGGGCGCGGGAGAGATGACGAACCTGGTGGATGGCGGGTTTGGGTTTGCGCCGAAAGTGGTGGAAGTGGACGAGTCGTTCGACGACAAGATTCAACGCACGGCGGTGGACGCGGCGCGGCGCAAGTTTACGCCGGAGTTCATGAACCGGATCGACAAGACGGTGGTATTCAAGACGTTGCGGGACGAGCATCTTTCGCAGATTCTGGATATTGAACTGGGTATGGTGCAACAGCGCGTGCTGATGGCAGCGGGCGCCAACCAGTTTGTGTTCAATTGCACGGCGAAAGTTAAAGAATATTTGCTGAAAGAAGGCACGGATCCACGGTATGGGGCGCGGCACCTGAAGCGCGCGATTGAACGGAACCTGGTGTTTCCGCTGGCCAATCTGGTGGCGACGGGGCAGGTGAAGCTGGGCGACTTCGTGCGCATCGATATGGCTTCCGAGGGCAAGATGATCTTCGTGAAAGAAGCCGAGAACACCATGGCTCCGGTGCTGCTGGAACGCTACGGGGCGGCCGCTGCCGCGCAACCCGCTGTGCGGGCTGCGAAGACCGCGGTTAATAGTCGCAGGGAGTTTGGAACTGGGCCGAGTCCATCTGTGGCGGAGAGCAAGTGAGGCTTTTAACTTTTGGCTCTTAGCTGTTAGCCAAGAGCAAAACTAATTTTCTTCTCGCTTGACCGCATCTCGCGAGTCGTATGGGGTACTCGATGGCGCCGGATTTTTCCGGCGCCATTTTTTGGTGGGGATTCTTTCAGGACGTTCGCTTTCGGGGCGGCCGCGTCGCTTAAACAGCAAAATCTCCGCTTCTCGCAAAAGATGCGAGAAACGGAGCACCCCGGGGCGGTGACGGTTACGGAATGGCTCATGGAGTCGGGGCCGGGCGCTGCTAGGGATGCTTCGACTGCCCCGGGAGGATCGCTTTGCGATCCTTCTGGCTGCGCTGCGCTCTGCATGACAGAGTGTATTTATGTGTCGAATCTCAGGGCAACTGCACTGGCCGGAATACGTTCGCCGGAACGCTATGCGGCGGGACACTGCGTTAGAACGTCAGCCTTGCCGCTAGCTGTCCGATGCGGGGGGTGGGGCCGCGGAAGCTGCCTGTTGTGGTGATTTGGCCGAAGGTGGAACCGTTGATGTTGGAGGCGCCATCGAGGACGGTGGGTTGTGCGAATTCGGGGTGATTCAGGGCGTTGAAGAATTCCAGGCGCAATTCCAGGCTGACGTGCTCGGTGAAAGCGGTGGTTTTGGCCAAAGCTACGTCGAAGTTTGTGAGGTGTGGTCCGCGAAGCATGTTGCGGCCGAGACCGTAGGTGCGGTCGGCGGGATTATTCACCGGATCGAGCTGCGGGAAACACGGGTTGCCGCCTTCGTAGTAGGCGTTGTTCTGCAGGGGAATGTTGGAAAAACTGTTGGGATCGAAAATGAAGTGGCCGCTGACGGGAGCTCCTGAGGAGATCTGGCAATTGCCGTTGGCGTCGGTGCCGTAGACGGTGGGGATGATCGTGGTTAACTTCCGGGGGTTGAACGTGCGGATGGGCGCTACGACGGCGGCGTGGGAAAGACCGGGATCTCCAGCGCCTGAGGTTCCGAAGTTGGCTGGATCCGTGGTGTCTCCAAGGCCCGCGGGGATATCAAACGGGAATCCGGTGCGCCAGGTCACGATGGGATAGAGGCTCCAGCCTTTGGTCAGCCGTTTTGGTCCGCCGGCCCAGGCGCGATCGAAGGGCAAATCCCAGCCGCCGCTGAAGCTGACGCGTTGGCGAACGTCGCTGTCTCCGGAGCCGTAGAAGAAGTCGGGGCTATAGGCGGGCACGGCGTCGTTGCGTTGTTCGAAGCCGGAGGCGTTGTCCATATTGTGGCCCCAGGTGTAGGCGAACGTGTAGTAGGCCACTCCAAGCCGGGAACTTTTGGGTTGGCGGGTAAGGCTGGCTTCGAGCGCGTTGTAGTTGGAGTTCGATACGTTCTGGAATTCTGGAAGCTGGCCGTAGCAGCCGGAACAAATGCTGTCGAGAGCACGGTTGGTGGTGCCTAGCACCATGGGGTTGATGTCTTTCAGTGAGGTCAAGCCACGTCCGGAACTGCCCACATAGTTTGTTTCCAGGACGGTGTCGGCGAAGAGGTTGCGCTGCAGACTCAAGTTGTACTGGTAGACATACGGAGTACGCAGGTGCGGGTCGACTACGAAGACGGCGCCGCTGCTGTTGATGGGTAGAAACTGTGTGAAATCGACGTCGGCTGCGGGCGGCGTGGAGGGAAATGGGTTAATTGCTCCGGCCGACGGAAACGGCTGGCTGAGATAGCCTGGCGGCGCGTTACCGATAGTGTTGAAGAAGAGACCGGGTTCGGCATAAAACGGGACTTCGCCATTGAATTGCAGGTTATCTTCACCCTTCAGGATGTCGTAGAAAAGTCCAACACCGCCGCGAAGGCTGGTCTTGCCGCTTCCGGTGGGGTCCCAGGCAAAGCCGAAGCGCGGGGCGAAGTTTTTCTTGTCGGGGAAATTGACTCCGGTAGGAGCGCCGGGATCGCCCGGAAACACCATTCCCGGTGGCGCGTTCACAAAACGCTCGGACTGCAATCCCGGAATTATCGAAAAGCTGCGTCCCTCGGTATCGTATTTGGGCTGGTTATATTCGTAGCGCAGACCAAACGTGAGGACCAGCTTCTTCGTGGCATGCAACTCATCCTGGGCGAATAAGTACGTGCTCTTGCTGCGAATGTTGGAAGCGGCAAGCGGTCCCTGGAAGTAGGCGGACGCGCCTCCGAGAAGAAAATCGGCGTAAGGGTTCCCCGAAGCGACTGAACCACTGTCGGAATAGAAGTCAAATTCTCCGTTGGAGTAGTAGTTGTAGGACAGGTTTTCCTGATAGGGAGAGAATCCGGCGCCGAACTTCCAGTTGTTTCTTCCTCGGGTCCAGGAGAGCGCGTCGGTCCAGGAAAAAGTGTTTTCCACGAAGGTCGTAGGACCGTTTTCGCTGGGACCGAACTGGTAGCCGGTATCGAAATAGATGTTCGTGGGGCCGGTGGCGAGGTCCGGAGTAACGCCGATGCCGAGGTCGGGCCCGGTGGGCAAATGCTTGGTCACGGCGTCCTGCAGATAATTGCTGCGATGGGCCAGAAAGTGAAACTCATTCAACAAGCTTGGTGAAAAAATGCGGGTATAGGCCAGGTTCCCGAAGTAGTAGTTAGCGGTGGTCTGGCTGGGGAATCCAGGGACGGTGGCGAAGGGAAACGGATTCAGGAACAGGGTGCGATTCCAGCCGATGGTGGCCGAGATTTTGTCTTTTGCGGTCAAGTTGAAGTCGAATTTGCTGGTCACTTCGTCCGCGTTGCTGGTTTCCTCCAGCGAAGTGGAGTAGAGGCCGGAGCATACTCCGGTGCTCGAGTTGCAAACCGTCTGATTGGTCGGGGAAGTAGCAACCAGGTTGGCTTTGATGTAGTTCTGGGCGACGGGATCGAACGTGGCGGGGTTGATGATCGCGTTGAGCGGGTTGCCCTGCGCGAAGAATGTGTTCTGTGAGAGGAACGAGGCGACCAAGGGATCTGGGCATCCGGTGGCGCTTGCGCAGGTAACACCGCCGTTGGTCAGGCCTCCTTGCGGGACCGCCTGAGAGAAATCTCCAGTGAGTTCATTCGGCGTGTAGACGGGGATGTCGATGTCGGGCACTGCCTGAATCTGTTTTTGTCCCTGATAGGCGACAAAGAAAAAGGCCTTGTCCTTGCGGATGGGGCCGCCCAGCGTGCCGCCGTACTGGTTGCGCTTGAGATCGAGCCGCGGAATACCCTGCGGAATGTTGAAAAAGTCGTTGGCATCGAGGACACGGTTGCGGAAGAAGTCGAAGGCGCTGCCGTGAATCTGGTTGCTGCCGGATTTGATGACTTCGCTGATGATGCCTCCGCCGTTACGGCCATATTCCGCGGTGTAGTTGCTGGTGAGCAGGCGGAATTCGGCGATGGCGTCGGGGTTGGGATCGAGCAGATTGCTGTTGTCGAGGAGATCGTTGTTGAGGCCGCCATCGAGCAAGTAAGTGATGGAATCAGTGCGTCCGCCGGCGATGCTGTAGCTGCCGGCGCCCCCATTGTCGTCGTTGCTCTCCGTGACTCCGGGTTGAAGCAGGGCGAGGTCGAGCGTGTCGCGGCCGTTCAGGGGCATGTTGAGCAGAGTGCGGCCGGTTACGGATTGGCCCAGCGTAGCGCTGACGGTTTCTACGGGCGCCGCTTCCGCGCCGACGTCAACTTTTTCGCTCGCGGTTCCGACTTGCAGTTTGAAGTCGACGCGCAATGCTTGATTGATGAGGAGCTTGTATTCGGTGCTCTCGACCGTACGAAAGCCGTCACGGGTTGCGGTGACTTTGTAATTCCCAATCGGCAAGGCCAGAACCTGATAGAAGCCGTCATGGTCGGTGGTAGCTTCGCGGCTGATCTGGGTCGCGGTATTGGTGACGGTGACCTGCACTCCGGGAATCACGGCTCCGGTGGAATCGGTGATAGTGCCGGTGATTCGGGCGGTCGCGTCTTGAGCGCGGCTGAGGCCGGGAACGAAGAGCGCGAGTAGAGCCAGAGTGGTGAGGAAGCGAAGGGAAGGCCGGGAGACATTTGTATAGATCTTTGTCATGGGAGGCTGTTAAGAGTCGGGCCTATGTTAGGGGCGGAGAACGTGCATCGTCAAACCGGTTGGGTCTTCGGGGATGGGCGCAGGTGAAAACGGCACCATTACAGGCTTATTGGGGACGTGGCGCAGTGGCTGGTGGCTAGTTGCCGTAAAACCTGGGCCGCGTTTGCTTTGACTAGTGACTCGCCAATCGCCACTTCTCTCTTGCGGAAGCCTTCGGGGTGGGGTAGGGATGGTTCGACTGCGCCGGGAGGATCGCTTCGCGATTCACCCGGCTACGCTCTGCATGACAACAACGCTGAGTGCTGTCTCTAGCGGTCGGCGACAGGGCCGCGTTGCCGCGTTCTACTGCTGGGCGGTCTGCGCCAGGTCGTTTTTCATGACGCTGACTTCTACCCGGGTTCCGCTCATGCGCTCCGCGGACGGGTTTCCCAGGGCGAGAACGAACATGCGGTAGGTGGGGATCTCCTGGTTCTGCACCAGGTAACGGACGACGGCGTCCGCCATTTTGCGGGAGTTGGCGATCGCGGCCTGGCCCTTGCCGGAAGAGAAGCCCTGCACTTCAAGGATGTAACCGTGCTGGCCCTTGAGCTGGGCGGCGACCTGGTCGAGCGCATCCTTGGCTTCTTTGCTCAAGGCGGTCTGGCCGGGGCGGAAATGAAGTTCGGTCTGCGCGCCGGCTTTGTATTGATCGAGATTGCGGACTGTGGTTTCGTCGGCGGAGACGCGGTTGTCGAGGGCGGCGACGGTCAGATGAGCCATTTCAGCCTTGTTGGCTGCGTCGGTGGCGTGCTGATCGGCCAGATTGACTTTTTCCGAAGCCAGCTGGAGACCGTGCTGGGCGCGCGCGTCGACGTCGCGGATCATTTTCTGATTGGAGGCGGTGATCTCGTCGAGTTCGTTGAGACGGTCACGGATGGGCTCGGTATGCCGCCTGACATATTCCTTGGTGGCAAACGGGTGCATCAGGAGCGCGGCCAGGCCGGGCTCGTCGCCGTCCCAGAAGTCCGGAGCTTTGGGAGCAGGCAAGTGTTCCGGCTCGGGCGCGGTCTGTGCCGAAGCTGGGGGTTGCGCGCTGGTTGAGTTGGCTTGCTGGGCGAGTGCGGGAAGGGCAACTGCTGTGGATAACAGCAGCGCGACGAACAGGCGATTCTTCATAACATCTCCGAAGTCCGGCAAACTTTAGCGGGCACTATTGTAGCGCCGAAAGGTGGGTTCTTGGACGATAAAATCGCGGGGAAGAGGCTGTTCTTGGGGTGTTCCGCGGGGTGGGGGAAAACCCCCATGTCTCGCAAAACCGTCGCGACCCGTGCGTTACTAAGTCAAGCCTTCTGATGCAACTTGAGCAGGAAATAGGCTGCGACCAGCAGAGCTAGGCAGGTCAGGCCGCTCCAGAGGTTGACGATGGGGGAGAGCCAGGTTTGGATTGTGGCGATGGTGACCAGGGCGAAGCCCACAGGAGATCCCCAGTTGCCGAGCGGGGAACGAAGAGGTAGGGCGGCGAGTTGTTGTGGAGACTGGCGGCGGCGAAAGCGGATGTGGGCGGCGAGGGAAACCAGCCAGGCGAGAATCATCCCGGTGAAGGCGGCGCCGATCAAATAGCGGAAGGCATTTTGCGGAGCCCAGAGTGCGAGTGCCAATGCGACGAGAATTCCGTAGGAGGAGGCCACGACCGCGAACTGCGGCGAGCCGGAGTGGTTCACGCGGCCGAGGCTGGCGGGGGCCCATCCCGTGCGAGAAAGAGAGAAGAGGATGCGGGAGCCGGCGTACAGCGCGGCGTTGGCTCCGGAAAGCGCGGCGGAGAGCACGACGAAATTCATCAGGCCGGGAGCGCGGGGAATTCTGGCGATGCGGAAGACGCTGACGAACGGACTTTCGGTGACTCCCGCGTGGTTCCAGGGCATGACGCCGAGCAGAACGACCATAGCTCCAAGATAGACGAAGGTCAATATAAGAAATGTGAGCCAGACGGCACGGGGAGTGTCTGTGGCGGAGCGCGATTCGCCGGTCGTAACCGCGACCATTTCGACTCCTCCGAAACTGTAAATGGCGAAGGTCATGGCGAGAAGCGGGGAGAGCGGGCCGTTGGGGAGCAATCCGCCGTGGGCGCGGTATTGCGGGGCGACGTGGCCGCTGAATAACAGAAGGCCGCCGATCACGATGAAAGTCAGGATGGTGAGCACCTTGATCATGGAGAGCCAGAACTCGAAGCGTCCATAAGAGGCGACACTGCGCAGGTTGACCGTGAGCAGCAATGCCCCGAAAGCCAGAATCCAGATGTAAGAGCGCACCGACGGAAACCAGTAGGCCATGTAGGTGGCCGCGGCAATCATTTCCGCGCCGATGTTCAGTCCCATCCCCATCCAGTAGCCGGCGCGGGCAACGAAGCCGGCGAACGGGTCGAGATAGAGACTGCCGTAGACGCCGAACGACCCGGCGGCGGGATGCGCGCACGCCAGTTCGCCGAGCGCCATGGCGACGGTCCAGCTGATGAAGGCGGCGGCGAGAAAACTTAGGACGGCGGCGGGGCCGGCGATCTCCATGGCAGCGCCGGAGCCGAGCAGCAGGCCGGTGCCGATGGAGCCGCCGACGGCGATCATAGCCATTTGCCCGGCACTGAGCTGGTGGCGGAGTCCCTCTTCGTGAATTTGCGGAGACGCGGGCTCCGTGGGCATGCAGCACCATAGCATCTTCGACACCACGTTCAGCGGCGGGGTTACGCAATCGCCCTGCGGAACCCGCAGTACCGTCTTCGAGTTGAGTCCGTCCGAAAATGGAAGCTGGGAGAAGACAATCCTTTCTGGAACAAGCCTTTCCTGCGCCCGGCGTGACTTTCGTAATCGCGCCGGGGCGTTACCGCATTGCTGCGGTCTGGTAGGGCTCCTAGAATCGAGGCAGGGTTACTCCGCCCCGTTGGCTTTGACACGTTAACCCAGTGCCCACACATGGCTGAAACCACCAGACGACCGGACCGAGTCGAGATTGCACGGCGCGTCGAGCGTGCGGAAAAGCTCCTGCAGAAGGGGAAAACCGCCGAGGCGCTGGAAGAGTATTTGCTGGTCCTGAAAGACGATCCGGAAAATGATGTGGTGCGGCAATTGTCGGCCGATCTGTGCCTGTCGCTGAGCCGGAATAAGGAAGCGGTGCAGTTGCTGGGGGATTTGTTTGAGCGGCAGGTGTCTGCCGGCGACGCCACCCGCGCCAGCCTCACCTACAAGAAGCTGGCCCGGCACGGGAGCCCCACGTGGCAGCAGAAATATCGTTTTGGACAATTGCTGGAGGGGTCGAACCGCAAACTCGCGGTTGTCACCTATGAGGCTGCCCTCGCCGATCTGATGAAGCTGGACAATAAAAAAGATGCGGCCACGCTGCTGGAGCGGGTTGTGGCGATGGAGCAGACCATGGCGAATTTCCAGCGCTTTGCCGAGCTTTCCTCGGAACTGGGAAACCGGAAAGTGGCGGCGGCAGCATTCCATCGCGTGGCGCAACTGGCGGCGGAAAGCGGAGAAGAGAGTGCGGCGTGGTATGAGCGTGCCTATCAGGAAGATTCTTCCGATCAGGGAATCGCGCTGGCCTACGGCAAAAGCCAGCTCGCGCAGGGGCAGGCGGGCGCTGCGATTTTTATTCTTGAGCCCCAGGTGAACTCAGGGCAGACCAGTCCCGAGTTGCGGGATGTTTACACCGAAGCGTTGATCGCGGCGGGCCGGGTCGCCGAAGCCGAGCCGCTGGTCTGGCAGATGTTCGAACTGAACCCGGCGCGGGTGCAGCAAGTGATCGGGCTGATTGGACAATTTCTCGACGTCAATCAGGACGATGCTGCGGTGGCGCTGGCGCGGAAGCTGGAACAGTTCCAGCGGCGGCGGGGCGAGCGGCGGCAGTTCATCGCGATCATGCAGGATATTACGGCGGCCCATCGCGCGTCGTCGCAGATGCTGGAGTTTCTCAGCGAACTTTATAACGCGTCGAACCGTGAGAATGAATATTGTCTGACGCTGCTGAAATTGTTCGATCTCTATTGCAGCACCGGTGAGTATGCCAAGGCTGCGGAATGCCTGGACCGCTCGGCGGAAGTGGATCCGTATGAAGCCGGGCACCTGAAGCGGCTGGACATGCTGAAGGGCAAAGTGGATGACGCGCGCCTCAAGCTGATCTCGTCGCGCTTTTCGCCGATGACCAAGGCGTCCGAGGAGCCATCGCATCAGGAAGCGCCCACGCTGGGAGCCTCCACGCTGCAGGACCTGATGCTGCAGGCGGAAATTCTGGTGCAGTACGGCATGCGCAACAAGGCGGTGGAGCGATTGCAACGCATACAGGAAATGTTTCCGCGCGAAGAAGAGCGTAACGAAGATTTGCAACGGCTGTATCTGGCCGCGGGAATCACGCCGCGCTATGCGGGGTCGGCGCCCTTGCCGCCAGCTCCGGCTCCGCTGCCGGGCATTCCCCCTGCGCCTGCACCCGTTGCAGATCCGGCGGCGGACGTTCGCAGCTTTACGCGCGTGGCCGAGATTACGCGCAAGCTTTATCACCAGGGAACGGCGAAGGCTGTGCTCACCACCGCGGTGAAAGAAATTGGCGGTCACTGGGAGACCACGCGGTGCGTGGTCGCCATGGCTAAGCCTGGTCTGCCGCCGACTGCGCTGGAAGAATTTTATGCCGAGGGACACAAGGCCGCCAGCCTTGCGACGCTGGCAAAACTGATTGTCTGCGTGCAGGAATCCGCTCCCGGACCGGAGGCCTTGATTGCTCCGGATGCGGCGAAAGCACCGCAGCTGCAAACGGCGCAGAAATGGATTACCGAACTGGACGCGGTTTCGCTTTTGGCGATTCCTTTGACGGACGGCGAAGAGCCCGTAGGCGTATTGCTGCTGATGCACGCCAGGCCGCGGGTTTGGCAGCCCTCGGATGTGGTGGTGCTGAAAACCGTGGCCGACCAGATGGTGATCGCGCTGAACAATGCCGGGTTGCGGCGGCTGGTGAAAAATCTTTCTGTGACCGATGAAAAATCGGGGCTGTTGAAGCGGGCCTCCTACATTGACCTGCTGCTGGCGGAAAGCAAGCGAGCGATTCAAAACTCGGCTCCCCTTTCGCTCCTGCTGTTGCAGTTCGGCCGAAGCGCCCCCATGGTGAAGGAATACGGCGAAGCTGAAATTGAAAGCGTGCTGGGCAAGATTGGGCAGCTGTTTGCGGCAAACATTCGCTCGAACGACCTAGCCTTCCGCTATGACACCACCACGATTGCCATCATTTTAGGAGACACGGCTACCAAGGAAGCGACTCTGGCAGTCGAAAAGCTGCGCAAGATTGTTTCCGAGGTACGGTTGCCCGCGAAAAACGGGGCGGAAAAAGGTCATCTCGCGCAATTTTCGGCGGGGCTGGCTGAAGCGGTGGTCAGGCAGGATTACGATCCCGTGGATATCGTCACCGAAGTGATCAACCGCGCCGAACACGCGCTGGCACAGTCTCTAACGCAGGGCCCAGGGAAAGTTGTGGCGCTGTCGGCAGCACTGTCCGCCGGGGCGGTCGCGTAACCGCGTCTTCACCACGGAGACACGGAGTAAACAAAACGCTTTTGTCTGCTTGATTTCTTCCGCCGAGTCCGCATTTCCGCGGCCGTTCCGCGAATAAGCATTCATCCCAATTGCTTTTCCCTCTGCCTTCGCGTCTCCGTCGTGAAATCGCTCTACGCGCTTACGCGCTCTACAATTCGCCAAGTACCTTTGCCCGCTGCTAGACTAACCAGTTTGATTGCTCGATTTCTGTTTGAGATCTGCGTGGTTGAGCGGGTGAGCAATCGTGGAGCCCCGGACGCCTCGTCCGGGGGATTGCGCTACGAATCTCACCCTGGGCACGTGCTGCTGGCTGGGCGGGCGAGGGCGTCCGCCCCTGCACGAGAGTTCCGTCGCAATCGACGTCAGGAAAATCAATGTTGAAACCGGGAGACATCGCCATTGTCAGCGGGGCGCGCACGCCCTTTGGCCGCTATTGCGGAAAGTTGAAAGATTTCACGGCGCAGGAATTGGGCGCGATCGCGGCAAGGGGAGCGATTGAGCGATCGGGGATTGACGCGAAGGAGTTCGACCACGCGGTGTTTGGCAATGCGCAGCAGACTTCCGGCGACGCGCTGTACGGCGCGCGGCACGTGGCGTTGCGGGCGGGACTGCCGATTGAGACTCCGGCGCTTACCGTCAACCGGCTGTGTGGCTCGGGGATGCAGGCGATCGTGTCGGCGGCGCAGATGATTCAGACCGACGAGGCGAAGATTGTGCTGGCGGGCGGGATGGAGGCGATGTCGCAGGCTCCGTTTGCAATTCGTGGACGCGACGGATTTACGCTGGCTCCGGGCGGCAAGCTGGAAGATTCGCTGATGGTGGCGCTACTCGATACGTATTGCGGGCTGTACATGGCGAATACGGCGGAACTTTACGGCGAGCAGCAAGGAATCGCGCGGCAGGCGCAGGATGAGTTCGCGCTGCGCTCGCAGCAGCGAGCGGAGGCGGCCTACAAAGAAGGACGCATTCAGGAAGAGCTGGTTCCGGTGCCGCTGCGGAATTCTAAGGGTGAGTTGACGGGCGATTCGCTGACGGAAGATGATCACCGGCGACCGCAGACTACGATGGAAGGGCTGGCGAAGTTGAAGCCGGCGTTTGGCCCATCTTCAGGAAAGCCTGGAACCGTGACGGCGGGGAATGCCAGCGGCATTGTGGACGGGGCTGCGGCGGTGGTCGTAATGTCGCTCGAAGAAGTTCGCAAGCGGAACATGGAACCGCTGGGCAGAATCGTGAGCTGGGGCATTGCTGGAGTTGAGCCGAAGGTGATGGGGCGCGGTCCGGTGCCGGCGACAAAGATCGCGCTGCAGAAGGCCGGGCTGAATTTGGACTACATCGATTTGATTGAAGTAAACGAGGCGTTCGCGGCGCAGTATCTGGCAGTAGAAAAAGAGTTGGGATTGGACCGCGAGAGGGTAAATGTGAATGGCGGCGCGATTGCGCTGGGGCATCCGCTGGGCGCGACCGGGACGCGGCTGGTGATTACGCTGCTTTATGAATTGCGGCGACGGAAGAAAAAGTACGGGCTGGCGTCGGCGTGCATCGGCGGCGGGCAGGGGATTGCGATGGTGGTGGAGAGCTTGAGCTGAAGTCTTAACCAGCGGGGACGCAGGGCGACACAGAGGAAGCCGATCTGGCGACGATACTCATGATGGAGTTGGCTATGGATGGAGCGACATGGAACAGCAAGGACGACGTCTATGACGCGTTCTTCAGCGTCGTCGGCGCGCCATCTTGGCACGGGAGAAATCTCGATGCCCTGAATGACAGCATCGCGAATGGTCAGATTAATGAGCTGGAGGTTCCCTATCGGCTGGTCATTGTCAATTTTGACTTGATCGGCGCAAGCGCGAAAAAAGCGGCTCGTGATTTTGTGGATTTGATTCGCGAAATCGCAGCACGTGGAATCCCAGTGGATATTGTTGTCCATAATTCGCAGTAGTCCCCGTGTTTCCTGTCCCCGGGAGGTGTTTATGGAAATTAAAAAAGTTGGCGTTCTCGGTTGTGGTTTGATGGGCTCGGGCATTGCGCAGGTCTGCGCTACGGCTGGCTTTGATGTGACTGTGCTGGAAGTTGAGCAGAAGTTTCTCGACAAGGGGTTTGCCGGGATTGAGAAATCTTTGGCGAAGTTTGCTGAGCGGCCGGTCGACAAAGGCGGGATCACTTCGCAGCAGAAGGATGCGATCCGCGCGCGACTAAAGGGGACGACCAATAAATCCGACCTCGCGGATTGCGACATTGTGGTTGAGGCGATCATCGAGAATGTGGAAGAAAAAAAGAAGATGTATGCGTCGCTTGATAGCGTCGTGAAGAAGGATGCGATTTTCGCGTCGAACACGTCTTCGATTTCGGTGACGGAGCTTTTGACTTCGCTGAAGCGGCCGGAGCGGTTTGTCGGGCTGCACTTTTTTAATCCGGTGCCGTTGATGAAGTTAGTGGAAGTGGTGCGGACCATCGCCACTGCCGACGACGTGTACGAGACGGCTTACGAGTTCGGAAAAAAGTTGGGCAAAGTTCCGGTGCGCACGTCGGACAAGACCGGATTCATCGTAAACCGGCTGCTGGTGCCGTATCTGCTCGATGCCATTCGCGCGTATGAAGAGGGCGTGGGATCGATTGAGGATATCGACAACGCGATGAAGCTGGGGTGCGGATATCCGATGGGGCCGTTTACGCTGCTCGATTTCGTCGGCCTGGACACGACTTACTACATTACGCATGTGATGTATGACGAGTTCAAAGAGCGTCGGTTCGCATCGCCTCCCCTGCTCAAACGGCTGGTGATGGCCGGGTGGTACGGGCGGAAGTCAGGCCGCGGGTTTTATGATTATGCGGACCCGGAGAAGCCGAAGGCGAACAAGCTTTAGCCACGGATTTGCGCGGATCTACACGGATTGGAAGGCGATTCACCACGGAGGCCCAGAGGCGCGGGGAAATCTTTCCCTGCTTTTCTCTGCGGCTCCGTGTCTCCGTGGTGAAAGAGTTTTATGAACTTTGAAAATATCATTCTCGAAAAGAAAAACTCCATCGCTTACGTTACCGTCAACCGGCCGAAGGTGCTCAACGCGCTCAACATGGCCACCATGGAGGAGCTGCGGGCCGCCTTTCATGACATCAAGAACGACGCCGCGATTCGCGTCGTAATTTTCACCGGCGCGGGCGAGAAGGCATTTATTGCCGGCGCCGACATCGGGGAACTGGCGCAGCAGGATGCGGTGACTGGCAAGGAGTACACGCATCGCGGACAGAACGTTCTCAACCTGATCGAGAACCTGGGCAAGCCGGTGATCGCCTGCATCAATGGATTTGCTCTGGGTGGCGGATGCGAGATTGCCATGGCATGCACCATGCGCCTCGCGAGCGAGAACGCGAAGCTGGGGCAACCGGAAGTGAAGCTGGGGATTATTCCTGGCTACGGCGGCTCGCAGCGGCTGCCGCGGCTGGTGGGCAAGGGGCTGGCCATGCAGCACATCCTCACGGGCGAGATGATCACGGCGCAGGAAGCGCGTCGCATTGGGCTGGTGAATGAAGTGACGGCGCCGGCTGATCTGATTCCGCGGGCGGAGGCGATTGCCGCAAAGATTATCGCCAACGCGCCGCTGGCCGTGCAGTATGCGATGGAGGCCGTCAACAAAGGGATGGAGATGACTTTGGCCGAGGGGCTCTATCTCGAGGCTGTGCTGTTCGCGGTTTCCTGCGCTTCGGAAGATAAGAAGGAAGGGACGTCGGCATTTCTGGAAAAGCGGGCGGCACAGTTTAAGGGGAAGTAAATTCTCGCCTCGGATTTGCACGAGTCAGGAAAATTCTCACCACGGAGTCACTGGGTCACGGAGAACAACGTCAATCGCGATCGGGCTTCCAATCATTCTGCTGAACTTTCCGCGGAACCCAAGCTGCGTGCGGTGGAAGGGGAGTTGAATGCTGCCGGAAAACGCTTCGGCATTGCGGTCGCACGCTTCAATGCCTTCATCACGGAGCGGCTTTTGCAGAGCGCTTACGACGGGCTGGTGCGCTGCGGAGCGGCAAAGCGAGATATCGCAATTGTGCGCGTGCCGGGCGCGTTTGAAATTCCTTCGGCGGCGCGCACGCTGGCGGAGACCGGGAATTACGATGCCGTCATTTGCCTCGGCTGCCTGCTGCGCGGAGATACGGCGCACTACGACGTGATCGTGAACGAAGTCACGCGCGGCATTGGGCAGTCGGCGCAGGAAACCGGCGTGCCGCATGCCTTCGGGGTTCTTACTTGCGACACTCTGGAGCAGGCGATTGATCGCGCCGGGCTGAAGATGGGGAACAAGGGATTTGAGGCGGCGCTGGCCGCGGTGGAGATGGCGGCGCTGAAGGAAGTCATCAGCCGCCAGTCGTCAACCATCGGCGAACAGAAGATTCCTCGCTCCGCTCGGAATGACAAGTCGGAAAGGGGACCCAGGCCCAGGGTGAGTCGTCGGAATGACAAATCGAAAATCAAACCTGCGAAAAACAAACGTGCGAAGAAGAAGCGCACATAATCCTCCTCGCTGCCGTAAACTGGCAACTAACCACTAGCCACTGGCAACTGACTTTGGGTACCCGGCGCAAATCTCGCGAAATGGCGTTGCAGATGCTTTTCCAGGCTGATATGGGGAAGCAGGACGCCGACCACGTGCGGCGCACCTTCTGGGGCGAGCATGACGGGACCGGCGCCGACGTGCGCGGATTTGCCGACGATCTTTTCCGCGTGGCCACTGATCGCGGCGGAGAAATCGATGGTCTCATCGAGCGCCACGCTGAGCACTGGCGCATGGAGCGCATGGCCGCGGTCGATCGCAATCTTTTGCGGGCCGCGGTGGCGGAGTTGCTGGCTTATCGCGAAACTCCGCGAGCCGTGGTGATCAATGAAGCGCTGGAGATCGCGCGCAAATTTTCTACGCCGGAATCCGTGCATTTTCTGAATGGCGTACTGGATAGTATCGGCAAGGAGCTGGAAAAACCTGCGTAGTAAATTCGGTCGATTACAGCGAGACTCGCTCTCTCCCCAATATTGTCTGCCGGTTTTGAATCATGCTGCGCGCCTGCCCTACGGCCTGACGCTCACCAAATCCAACGTACAGGCGATCGTGCTAGCTCCAAATCCGCAGAAGGGATTGTTTACGTTGGGTAGATTGGGAAAGGAAATTTCCTGCAGGTCCGTGTTCGAGATGGTGTTGACCTCGTGCAGAGTGCCATCGTTGGCCGCGACGTAGACCAAAGTTCCATCCTCGGTGAATGACGCGCTGACAGGAATGGCATTGTTCGCGAGCGGAATGCTGCCGCTGAGCGATCCCGTGTTGAAATTGAAAACCAGAATGCTGCTGAAGTTGGTGGTGACCACGTAGGCTTTGCTACCGTCTGGGTCGACGAAAAAGCTGATGGGATTAAAAGTTCCGACTCCGAAGTTAAAGTGCTCCGGAGGGAACGGCACATGGGTGGTGGGATTCGAGGCCTGCTCAATGAACTGCGAGCACGGCGCCGTCGGAGTTGGCGGATAGCCGAAACCGGGCACGATTGCGTCGGTCGCAATCAGGTCGATGCCGGTGTTGTCCAGAGCGACGAGCACGTCCAGTCCGCTGGCATTCACGTCGGGAGTGAGCAACGCGCTTACCACTGGAGGCGGCGCGCTGGCTGCCGGCAGCACGCGCAGAAACAGTGGCGGCGCTGGCAGGTTGATGAGCAGCGGGTTGAGCGCGGGATCCGTTGAGAGCGCGTTATTACAAGTGTTGAACGTAGTCACTGAGGACCCAGTGGTAACGAATGCGAAAGCTCCGGAGGAAGAGAACGTGACCGCACTGGCGGGCGCGCTCAATGGGACGGTCTGCATGGACTGCAGTGTGGAGTAGACAAAAATTGTATTTCCCGTGGTGCTGCTGCAGGCCGGGCCGCCCGGGACGCAGGCCAGGATATAGGCTTTCAGGCTATCGGGCGAGAAGGCGGCGGCTACCGCCCCGGAAATCGTGAAGCTGCTGAGGGTTGGGGAAGTGGCATTGCTGGAGTTAGTAATGAAAACCTGGTTTGGCGTATGGACGGTGTCAGAAAAAACCGCGAGCTGGCCGTTGTAGGAAACCGCCAATACCTTTCCGGTGAAAGTTCCTAGACCACCGAAGGGATTGCTGGCACTGCCGATATTGGCCGGGTTGATGGTAAACACGCCATAGTCGCTGCCCACATAGGCCTTATCCCCACCGACGTCAAAGAGCAGAGAATTGGGCGCGGTCGGCATGCCGACTGGGTTGCCCGGGACATTGGTGGCAGTCGATACGTCGTAAAGGGAAACGGAACACTCGAAAGTCGTATCGCAATCCAGGCTAGAAGTGATCACGCCGGTGGTGGCGGGCGTGCCGGTGACCACGCCGGAGACTGCCGTGGCGGCATAGACGGGCACGGGGATGTAGAGGTCAGAAACATTCTCGGGAGCCAGCGGGAATCCAATATTGCAGCTGGGCGGAGTGCACGAAGCGGTCACGATTCCAGCGCCCGGGGCGGGGGTAGAGGCGGAACAGCTGAGCAGGTTTATGCAAGTCGCTGGCACGGAGATAGCGCCGGGTTCGGACGAACCCCAGGTCAACGGTGGCTTTGCCATGAGGTTCCCGAGAACGTCGTAGACCGTCGCGTTCACCGTCTGGGTTGTTCCCTTGCTCGAGACGAATGTCGTGACACCGCTTTTCTGGGACCCAGCCGTGCCCAGTTGCAGGACAATCTGCTGCACCGGACAGGTCTCAAAAAAGTTCCAGGCTGGACCGCCATTGTTGAACTGCTGATACGGAGTGCTGGTTACGCCGCTGGCAAAGGCGAAAATCTGGGTGAAGCCGGGCGCGGCCGCGGTGGCGGTGGCTTGATTGGTAACCACGTTATAAGAGGAAGTGATGACAGGAGTGATGGTGACCACGCCCGGCGCGACCGCGGAAAAATTAAACGGACCCACCGAAGAAGTCACGTCCACACCCTGGCTGTAAGCCGTGGCTTTCAGGCTGATGGTCTGGCCCTGCGAAAGACACGGCACCGGGTTAGTGTACGGCGGGGAGGGCGGCACCTGGTTCACCACGATATTGTCAATGGGCGGGTGGACGAAGACCAGAGTGGGCGAGCTGACCACTCCGTCAGCCGTGGCCGTAACCTGAACCGCACCCGATCCGCCGGGAACGCAGACCGTGAAACTGGTGGTCCACACGCCTGCGCAAGCTGTTCCGCCGGGAGCGAAGTTGAGCAGGCTGGTGTCATTGGACTGGAAGGTAATCGGCACGTTGACGCTGGCGTTGGCGCTATTGGTGGCGCTGGCGGAAAACTTGAGCGTGCTGCCCAGTTGCAGCGAAGTGCTGCCCGCGGGGTTAAGACTGATCCTCGCCGGGATGGCAGACCTGGAGACGGACGGATGTCCGCCGCAGCCCCCGAGAACGACCAGTAATCCCACGCCTATATTGCACAATGCTGCCGCGCGCACCAGACGACCCGTCCTCGACCTGCCCATGAACCCTTTCTCCTCGTCCTGCGCCGTGATGTCCTGAAGCACGATGTCCAGAAGCACGACGTCTTGCACCAGGCCAGGACGAGCCGTTCTTGTAAATTGGAAAAACCAGAGTTGCGACAAACAGAGTTGCGAGAACCGGAACTACCTGAACGATTGCGAACTCCGACCAACTGCGAAATCTGGATGAGCTGCAAAACCCAATGAATTGGGAAACCTGTAGTCTAGAGGCTCAAGGCAGAATCGGCAAGCGCCGCGAGGCAATTCCATCTCCGCAGCGGTTTCCGGTTCAAAAATTGTTCCTGTTTCGGCCTCCGTTTCTGGGATGCAAAAACACGGGTTGACGATGTTCGGATGCGCTTGCTATAGTAGATTGGTTCCGCGAGATCACCCAGGCTGACTGTGCGTTGTCGCTTTTTTGTGCGCGCAATTCACGGATAGGCTTTCGAGAAACGCGTTTCCGGATTGAGCAGTAAGTCCGGAAATTTTCCTCGCTGAAATGCTCCTGCGGTGCCTTCCGCCCTTTTGTGGAAGGATATGCAGGGGAAGGCTGACGAAACGGAGCGCCCCCGGAGTTTGGCCGGGTGCCACCGTCGGCAGCGTAAGTCTGAACGGGAATCCAGAGTCTCTCCGGCATTTTTGTGCGGTGAGAAGTCATGGCTGGGCGTAGTTAGCCATGTTTTCCGAAATGTTTCGGACATGTTTTTCAGAAGTTGCGTCGACGACACGATATTAGTTGCGTCGACCACAGGATGAAGCTGTGTGCTGCCTGCCCGCAAGGACAGACTGGCCCACTGCTAAGGAGCGGCGAGTGCCTACGTTTAATCAATTGGTGCGTGACGGCCGCAAGCGGCCCCGTTACAAGACGGCCAGTCCGGCGCTGCAGGGATGTCCGCAGAAACGCGGAGTTTGCACCCGCGTCTATACGCAGACCCCCAAGAAGCCGAACTCGGCTTTGCGGAAAGTGGCGCGCGTGCGGCTGACTAACGGCATTGAAGTGACCACTTATATTCCCGGCGTCGGCCACAACCTGCAGGAGCACTCGATTGTGCTGATCCGGGGTGGGCGTGTGAAAGATCTGCCGGGCGTGCGTTATCACGTGATTCGCGGCACGCTGGACGCAGTAGGCGTCGCCGGCCGCATGCAGGGACGTTCGAAATACGGCGCCAAGCGCCCGAAAAAAGCGTAGAAGCACTGGCTAGTGGCTAGTGGTCAGTAATTGGCTGCCAGCAGTGAGGAAGCTCAAGCTAGAAGCTATGAGCTAGGAGCTAGAAGCTTACATGCCTCGTAAAGGACATATCGCCAAGAGGACCGTTCCGAACGATGCCGTCTACGGCTCGGATCTGGTGACGAAGTTCATCAACTCGATGATGTGGCAGGGCAAGCGCTCCACCGCCGAGGGCATCTTCTATGAAGCCTTGACGCGCCTGGAATCGAAGGGTGGCGACGAGGCTCTGAAGTTGTTCAAGAAGGCGGTCGAAAACGCCAAGCCGCTGCTCGAAGTGAAGACCCGCCGCGTGGGCGGCGCCAACTATCAGGTTCCGGTGGAAGTAAACGCCGACCGCCGGACGTCGCTTGGGATTCGGTGGCTGATTACTTACGCCCGGTCGCGCGGCGAAAAAGGAATGATCGACAAGCTCAGCAATGAATTGCTGGACGCCGCCAACGGAAAAGGCGCGGCCATCAAGAAGAAAGAAGATGTGCACCGCATGGCGGAAGCTAATAAAGCGTTTGCACATTACAGGTGGTAAGAAGTTGCATAAGTCCTTCGCGGCAAAGAACGCCGCTCAGGATGATAGAGAGTGTTTGTTGGCTGAGAGCTGACAGCTGATTTCAGAGCCCAGAAAGAGTTAGAACGTCGTGCCCAGAACAGTCCCATTAGATCGCTGCAGGAACATCGGCATCATGGCCCACATCGATGCCGGTAAGACCACTACGACGGAGCGCATCCTGTTTTATACGGGAAAGACGCACCGCATCGGAGAGGTGCACGAAGGCACTGCCACCATGGACTGGATGGAGCAGGAGCAGGAGCGCGGCATCACGATTACTTCCGCCGCGACGACCTGCACCTGGCGCGATATCCGCATCAATATTATTGATACGCCCGGCCACGTCGATTTCACCGCCGAGGTGGAGCGCTCGCTGCGCGTGCTTGACGGTGCTGTCGCCGTGTTTGACGCTGTGCATGGCGTGCAGCCACAGTCGGAGAAAGTCTGGCGGCAGGCCGATAAATACGGCGTCCCGAG
>Ga0181537_10000473_pt1 | contig 37744 bp, 38 predicted proteins | sample PEATcosm2014_Bin_39_FD_119765 | JGI IMG/M metagenome (GOLD analysis project Ga0181537, IMG submission 119765) | Peatland microbial communities from MTU Mesocosm Facility, Houghton, MI, USA - PEATcosm2014_Bin23_10_metaG | ecosystem: Environmental > Terrestrial > Soil > Wetlands > Peat | place... | reverse complement strand
TCTTCCCTTCAAACTCACGCACCGCCGCTTCCACTTCCCCCGTGTTCTCGCGAAGCTCCGGCTCGGGGTACGCCATCTTCAACGCTTTATAAATATCCTCCTCGGTGCGACTCGCGACGCGCGTGCCTTCCTGCTCCGCGCCTTTCTTGGTGGATCCTTTTTTGATCTTGAAAAGGCCGTACTCGTTGAGCGTGAGGCCCAGCTTATTCGCGCGCGCGCGGATGACCACATTATGATCTTTTGAACCGGTAAAATAGTTGAGCGCCGCGCCATAGGATTCTTTCGGCACCACGCGCAGATCGATATTCAATCCCGGCTTTATTTTTATCGACGACTTGGTCGGCCCGTTTGCGATGACGGTCATAAGGCCCGGCGTCTTTGAAACGAACTCCTTCATGATAAGTTCCGGTTTTGACGAGACCGCGAGAATGTCGAGATCGCCCATCGTCTCCTTGCGCCGCCGCGCCGATCCGGCAACGGTCACCTTTCCCACTCCCGGCACGGCTGCCAGTCGTTTTTCGATCTCGCGGATCTGCGGCAGCATGAGGCCGGTGATGAACCGCAGGCCGGAGCCCTTCGCAAACTCGATGCCCTTCAAGATCTTCTCCTCGCTTTTTTTGCCGAAACCTTCGAGCACGCCGATCTTCCCCTTCTTCGCTGCCGCCTCAAGGTCTTTCAAATTTTTTACGCCGAGCTCTTTATATAACTTCTGGATGGATTTCGGCCCGAGCCCTTCCACGCGCGCGAGCTCGTCCAGGCGCACCGGCGTCGCCTTCTTCAAGTTTTCATATTCAGTACTGCGCCCTTTTGTGACGAGCTCCTCTATTATCTCCGCAATGGACTGACCCACGCCCGGAATTTCTTTCAGCGCCTTGATGCCGCCGTTTTTATAAATCTGCGCAACCTCTTCCGTGAGCGCGCCCACCGTCTCCGCCGCCTTCTCGAACGCGCGCGGCTTGAACTGCACGTGCTGCATCTCTAAATACTCGCCTATCTGGCGGAGGACTTCGGAAACGGATTGATTGGACATCTCAGCCATATATAAATAGTACCACCCCGCCACCTTCCGAATAGCATTGCTAATAGGCGACCGTTCGTATATATTCCAAGGCAGTAACAGGGAGACAAAAATGATCCTTGCCCGTAGTAAGATAATGCTTGGGTTTCTTATCCACTTTCAGCTCGTCGAAGCCATACTCGAGCGACGAAAGGTCATTCGGTACGTGAGGGATCAGCAAGGAGACGATCGCTGTTTCCTGGATTATTACCTGATCTGGGAATTCATCATCAGTTCGCCACGCATGCCTCGGTTTACCGCGGAGGAAGGGATGAAGCGCTGCAATCTTTTTTTCGAGCACTGCAGGGCCGAGACCCCCGACACAATCCCATTCAACACGATGTGCGAGATAAAAAGGTGGGACGCCAACCTTCGTCTTCTTTCACACGCGGAGCTCGTCGAGGAACTCTTTGCTGTCCAAGAAGCAATCGTCCGACATCGCGATGTGGAAACCGATGAGCAACGCCCGAGAACGTGCGACGATGATAGGGCGCTCTTCCTTGCCACACTTCCAGAACTCACGCCATGCGACTTCCGGCTACCAGCCCGAGAAAAATTCCTGATCAGTACGACTCCTACGAGTGGTTGTCCGGCATTCTGGCAAAGCCACGTCGGATGCGATAATTACTGCAACCTTCACCAATGGGGAGCATGCAGATCGTTTTGATCAAATGACGGCGCAGAAAAATCTGTGGCCGTTTTTATTTACGCTACCAGATCCCCCGGCTTGCGCTCCTCTGCTGCTTCGGCAGCGTTGACCGCATCGCGGGTGGAGGTCGTGGGTTTTGGCAAAATCAGATCCGGCACGGCCAGCAGGACGAATGCGGCGATGAATGCCATGATCCCCGCCCCCACGAAGACCACGTCGTAACCGAGCGTGCCGGCGATGACGCCGCCGAGGAATCCGGCGACGCCAGCGCCGATTCCGCTCACCGACGAATCGAGCGACCAGTCGAGCGAGATCGCATTCTTGTCCAGGTGCCGCGAGTAGATCGTGGGCCACGATGCGTAATAGAACGCGAAGGCGATGGCCTGGACGGCGTGGATCGCGTAGAGCTCCCACACCCGCGCGACCCAGCACATCGCGATCGCGGAGATGCCGACGAGCAGCAGGCCGCCGACGAGCGCCATGAAATCCGCGCGCTCGCCCTGGGTCGAGTCAAGATAGTTCGCGATAGGGATCTGCGCGACCGAACGGACGATCCAGTAGATCGCCGCGGCGATGCCGACGACGAGGAGCGACCCGCCCAGCACGCGCTGGACGATGAACACCGAGAACACAGGATCGATGAGCCCCCATCCGGCCAGCAAAAAGAAATCCGAGATCACAAAATATTTTACGAGCCGCCCGACTTTTACGTTGATGTTTACTTTGATGCGCATGGCTACTGGCTCACGAAGTCAAATTTATCATCTTTGCACACGCATTGTATCTTTGCGCCCTTCGCGATCTTCTTCGCGAGCAACGCTTCGGAGAGCGGTGCGCGGACGTATTCGTCGATGGCGCGCCGGAGCGGCCGTGCGCCGAATGCGGGATCGTAACCGAGCTTGGCGATCTTCGCCACGGCCTCCGGACTGAACGAAAGCATGATTCCCTGGGCGTGGAGTGTCGTGGTAAGTTCATTCAAATTGATCTGCACGATCTGCGGGAGCTGGGCAAGCTCCAGATTTCTGAACACGATGATTTTGGAAAAACGATTGAGCAGTTCCGGTTTCAACACATCCGCCAGCCGCGCCTTCAGATAATCCGCGATCTCCGCCATGGACTGCCCTTTTGCGAGCGCGTCGTTGATGATGTCCGAGTGCGCGTTCGACGTGGCGATAACGATCGTGTTTGTGAAATCGATGACGCGGCTCATGTTGTCGGTGAGGCGCCCGTCGTCCAGCACCTGCAGGAACAGGTTCAAAATATCCGGATACGCTTTTTCAAACTCGTCGAGGAGCACCAGGCTGTACGGCTTCTCGCGGATAGCATCCGTGAGCGCGCCGCGCACGGTGCCGTCCGGCGAGCCGATGAAGCGGAAGAAGCTCGTCTTGTCCTGGTACTCCGTCATGTCAAAACGCACCATCAGCTTCTCCGATCCGAATTGGATCTCCGCGAGCTGTTTTGCGAGCTCCGTTTTGCCGACACCCGTCGGCCCCACGAAGAGGAAGCTCGCTATCGGGCCGCCCTTGCGCGCAAGCCCGCTCCGGTATTCCCGCAGCGCCTGCGCGACCGCCTTCACCGCCTCATCCTGCCCGATGATCCGCTCGTGGATGATCTCCTCCATGTGCAGCAATGTTTCCGCTTCGTTCCCTTCCGCCTCGTGCATGGGGATGTTCACTTTTTCTTCGGCGACGGCCGTCACGCGGTCGGGCGTCACCACTTTTTCCCCGCGCCGCTCGGCATCCACGACCGCGCCCTTCAAAAGATCCTCCGCACTCGAGGGAAGACGCTTGTCGTGTAAATATTTCTTTGCGAGGACCACCGCGCGCTTGATCGCGCCGAAGCTTACCGCGATCCTGGATTGGCGCTCGAGCAAAAAGCTCTCATAGATCAGTATCTTCTCCGCATCCGCTTCGCTGATCTCGTTCACCATGATCGTCTCGAAGTTCCCGACGAAGTCGCTGCGCGGCTCGATGAACTCCTTGAACTCGTGCGGGTATGAGGTACCGACGATCGGGAACCTGTTCGAGGTGATGACGGACATCAGCGCGTCGGCCGCGGAAAGATACGCGGCGCCGGACGTGCGCACGAGATTATGGATGTCCGGGATGAAAAGAATGATATTCCCGGCGGTGAGGATCTCGTCCACCACATTCTTCAGGCGGGCATTCAGCTCTTCCGGCGCCGCGCCGGCGATGAGGTTCTGCATCTGCAGGCCGACGAGTCGCCGGTCAAAAAGTCCTTCCGGAACATCGTCCTTCGTCAGGCAATAGGCGAGATGCCGTATGAGCGCCTCCTTCCCGCTTCCCGGTTCGCCGATGAGGATCGCATTGGGATCGATCGGCTTGCCGATCGCCTCGATGAGGTGTTCGTATTCCTGCTCGTGCCCGATGAGAAATCCTGCCTGCGCATCCCGCGCGAGATCGGTAAAATCGATGCCGTACTTGTCGAGCGTCGGCGTCGGGCGCGACGTCCACGCACGGTTCATGATGCGGTGCGGTACCACGCGATGCGTCTCGCGGGCGAATCCGCCCACCACGTCCGGGATCCGCGCGAACGGCCCTTTCTTCGCGGCGAGTGCGCTGAAGATGAGCGCAAGTTCAAGGTCGCCTTCCTCTATATAAAAAAGCGAGAAGAGCCGGTCGAGCGACTCGTCCGCCATCGCCGGAAGCGCGGAAAAAAGATCGGCGGGTGTGATGAATTCGTGTCCGGCGCCGGCCGCGGAAACGAACGCGCGGGTGACAAGCGGCGTCATGGCGTCGAGATAGCTCATCCCCGCCGGGGATTCCTGCATTAGCGTATCAAGTTTTGTCTTGAACGCCTTCGGGTCCACATCCAGACGCTGGAGTCCGTTCTGCACCTGGGGTAATTCGAAAAGCCGGGCGGTGAGCTCGAGAAGAAAATTCTTTTTTGTGATAATACTCCGGTCGACGGCGCGCTCGATCACGGTGAACGCCGGCACCCCCATCGTCTCCGCAAGGTTTATCCTTCCCGTCTTCGGCAGTTCGGACACCGGCGTATCCCCTTCGCCACGATGGACCAGAAGGTCGACAAGCACGAGCACGAGGAACATCCCCAGGTAAAAGAGCGTGGGAATGTCGCGGGCGAGAAGAAACACTACTGTCGCAACGATAAACACCAGATAGGAAACATAGCTGATGACGCGGACGAGCATCCGCCCCGCGATCGTCATGCGCAGACGCGGGTCGTCGAAGTAAAAATCGTACTTAGAGGTGTTTTGCGGCATAGAAAAGAATGACTGCGGGGATGGCAAGCCAGACAAGGTAAACAAGGGCGAACATGAGCGCGATCAAAAGATAGACCACCCCTCCGATCGCAACGCGCACCGTCCGAAATACGATTCCCAGGATCCTTCCGATCACGCTGTAATCCTTATAGAGCGGTTCGAAAAAATGTCGCAGCGTGATCGCGACGGCGAATGACTGGTCCGCGACGGTAAGCGTCGCCATAAAGCGCCGCCCGATCACCCGCGACCCGTCGATATACCAATGATGAAAAAAATCTAAAGAGCGGTAGAGAAAGCGGCGCGCAAGATAGACGACCGAAAAATCCATATCCTAATGATACCACTCTATCGCCCGCTAAAAGAGTCCCGCCTGCTTCGGCTTTTCCCTCTGCGGCGTAACGCCGCGAGCAGGCGGCAGCTCTATCATCCCGAACTCACCGGAGAGCACGCTTGGTATCTTTTTGAAATCGCCCCGCAGGGTTTCCATCATCTGCGTGGAACGGAGCGCAGCTGCGGGATGGTAAACGGGAAATATCGTGCGCCCATCGACGAGCAACGGCCGGCCGTGGTCACGCGTGATCTTCGCGTCCGGCAAAAAATAATTCATGGAAAAACGGCCAAGCGTGACGATGAGCTTCGGATCGATCACCTCGATCTGCCGAGTGAGATAGGGCTTGTACGCTTCGATCTCGTTCGGCAACGGGTCGCGGTTCTCCGGCGGACGGCGCTTGACGATGTTCGTAATGTACGTGTCCTCACGCTTCCAGCCGAGTCCGCGGATCATATCGTCGAGCAATTGCCCGCCGCGCCCGACGAACGGCCGGCGCAGGCGGTCTTCGTTCACGCCCGGGGCCTCGCCGATGAACATTACCGCGCAATCAACGTTCCCTTCGCCGAACACGAGGTTCGCGGCATCCCGTAGCGGCAACGCCGTATTCGCGACCATGTCCGCCTCGATCTTCTTCAATTCCAAGACCTTATCCATACGAGCATTATAGCGTAATTAAATGGCGACCATAAAATACCCGATCCACCGGATCGGGCATTTTATTTTTATCGCTATTATCATTACTGATCCGCCTGAAGTCTCTGTGAGAATGCCGCGAGATCGCTCGAAAGCTGAGCCTCGCCCTGCGGGCTCGGGTTCGCGCTATACTGCGCGTCCCACTGCTGTATTTCCGCGCTGAACTGCGAAAGGTCGTTATTTAACGCAACCGTATTGACCGGCTTGGGCCGCGTGAAGATGTAAACCAATAATCCGATCACCACTACCGCGAGCACGATCGAAACGTACATATAGATATTCTTAGTCGTGTTCATGTCGTTCTGTGATTAAGGTTTTTATTATTCCGCCGAAGCGTTTGCCGAGGCACTTGTTGAGACACTGGTGGAAGCAGTCGTCGCGGCAACCGCCTGAGCCTGCAACGCCCCCGTGACCGCGTCGATCACCCGCGCCTCATTCTGTAACCGGATCGGCGCATCGGCCTGGGCGTCGAAGCTCGCTCCGGACTGCGCGATGGCGCCGGCAACCGACGCCTGCACCACGGCGGTATTCTTCGTGTAAAACACAGACCACCACGGCAACCGCACCACGGCATTCCCCTGCGCATCCACCGTCACGTTGCCCGTGATCGAGGCCGGAAATATGCCGAACAGTTTGGCAGGCTGTGAATACTGGATCGCGATGGTGTTATTCGTATTGTCGACGTTGATCGCGGCGACCACCGGCCGCGCCCTGACCACAATGTCATCGTACGTGTTAAGGTCGGCGGACGTCATGATGGGCATCGGCTGGCCCACCAAAAGCTCGGCTGCTGCGGTCGTCGTCACCATCGCTGTCGCCGTACTCGCAGCCCCCGCCGACACCGATGACGTCGCACCACCAGAGGCAGCGCCTCCGACTCCCACCTGAAGACCACTTGCCGCACTCCCCGACAGGCCTAATGCATATGCATGGCCACCAACTGCAAACACCGCCGCCCCAACCAAAGCAACCCCCAACCATGTAATGTTTTTCTTCATGGTGTGTAATACGGGGCACCGGCAAAAACGTTAAAGCTTGATCGGAGGGATATAAACGTGAACGCCCGCCGTTGACGTAGAGACAATGGTGGTAGTGGCGGTTATAGTGACCGTCGCTGTAGTGTTGGCAGTAATGTCGGTATTTGACGCCGTGGCGTCGCCAGCGCCAGGGAAAGCTCCTGCGTGGTCAGTGCTCGAAACGGACGATGTCGTCGCGGTGCTTGTGCTCGTATTTATTGAGTGATGGCCATACCGGCTGGTCCCGGTTCTCGGGCTCGGATAGGCGGACGATGACGCATCCTTCCCGCACTGTTTGTTAAAATCTATCAGTCCGTTCGGACGAAGCGCAAGATTCTCCTCCAAATGACCGATAAGAACTCCTGACGTGCTCTCTTCGAACGCACTGCAATACACATCTATCGGCCCCACAATGACGGATGTCGGCACAGAGGCCGATGCGGGAGCCGGCCGCGATGATGTGGGTGTTGGAACTATCACTGTCACCGTTGTTGTTGTCGTAGATTGAGCCGATGAGGTGGCTTCTGCGACGCCGAGCGAAGTATTAATATCCTGATCGAGTTCGGACGTCAGGCGTGGGATGAGCGTGCTTGACGGCGCCGACACCTGAAGGGCAGCGATCTCGTTCGCGCGCCGCACGGCGAACGTTGCCTGGAGCTGTGGCTTCTCGGATGCCGGCGCGAGCGCGAGTTGAACGCTCTCACCGATGCGCTTCAATGGATAAAGAGGGTTCGTGGCAGAAACATTGGCGGTATCGGCATATGCGGAAAGTCCCACGCCGATACAAAGTAGGGCCAACACGCCGACGCCGATCTTAAAGAAGGTCGAGCTGTATATGGGACGGGCCGCCGCGGCCCGCGCATTTCGCGCGAGTTCGCTCGCGTCAAAAGCCGCCAGGAAGCGCTGCTTCCCTTGCGTTATAAATTCCTTACGGGGCAGAAGTCCTTTCTGCGCCGCGTCCGGGAGCTTTTTATTTTTTGACGTGAAAAATCTCATTGTTTGAATTCTTTATGTATCTTTTCCTTAAGGCGCAACGCCGCAACCCGCAACGTGCCTTCCGGTTTCTCAAGAATATGCGCAATATCTTTATAGGACATCTCGGCGGCAAAACGCAATTCGAACAATTCCTGTTCCTCCGGCGTGAACGTGCTGACGACCAGCCGCAAGCGGCGATAGGCCAGCACGTTGTCCGTGTCCGGGATCTCCCCCACCGCCATCCCGGCCACCTCGTCGTCTTCGAATTGTGAAAATGGCACAGCCTTCTTTTGGCGATAGTGATCGATCAGCGTGTTGCGCGCCATCCGCCAGAACCATACCGTGAATCTTCCTTTCTTCGGATCGAAACTGCCGACACGTTCGATAAGTTTTATGAATATTTCCTGCGAAAGATCCTCCGCGGCTTCCCGGGACCCGGTGCGCGAGAAGATGAACCCGTAGAGCTTGGCGGCAAGCTCGTCGTACAACGCCCCCGCCGCGGCCCGGTCGCCTTTTTGCATCCTGGCCACAAGGCGGTCGAGGCGGTCTCGTTGTAGGTCTTTGAGTTCCATTGTGTGATACGAAATAGGCCCTTTTTTGTTACTTAAAATTACATAGTACCACGTCAATCGCCCAAGGGAAGGGAGGGCGGTGGCCCGTCGGCGCGGGTAATGTTTTTTTTAGAGGATCGTATCATCCAACGGCGAGGGATGATGTCGCATTGCTCGCCTCATAGCGTATGGTCGAAGAAATAAATTAACTTCGCAAAAAAAACACTCGTGTCAAAAAAAATATTATCGATCGCCATCGGGACGGCGATCGCAATGGCCGGGTTCGTCGCAGCGGGTTCGTCGGTGCTCGCGCAGAACACCACCGCGGCAGCCACCTCGGGATATCTCCAGATCGATGATCTGACGGTGACCGGCGTATTCCCCTCTTCAACAACGCCCGCGCAGATATTCGCCGCGGACCTTTCGTATCCCACGATGGCGAACGGCACCGCCATGGCGACGACCACCGCGGCGGTCACGTGCCAGCAATTCGTCACTGACAGCTCGCCGGTAGGGATCCCCGTCACCTGCCCGGTTCCCTTGATCGCGCCCGTGACCACGACGACCACGGCGACCAGTTCCTCCGTTTATTATTCTCCCTATACCCTGGAGATAGATGCAGCCACGCAATTATTGTTGGCCGGCCGCGCGCCTGCGGTCTTGGGCAACATCACGCCCGGAGATATCGTGAACGTCTACGGTTATTTTGACGCCGCGAATGGCACCATGAATGCGGAGATCGTCCGCGACCTTTCCAAGCCGGCCGGCCCGTTAACGATCACGAGCAGCTCCTCGACCTCGACGTCGTCTTCAACGGCTATCGCGGTCGCCACGAGCTCTGCCGCGATCGCACAACTGCAAGCCTACATAGGCCAGCTGGCATCGGTCGTTGCGGAGCTGCAGGTTGAAATAGCCACCGGCACCCTTACCGCTTCATCCACGGCATCCGCGCCGATGATCCCCGCGACGGCGTACTAGCTAGCCCATCCCGCATAACACGAATAAAAACACGCAGCACGCTGCGTGTTTTTATTCTCTGTCATCGCGGGAGGTTATTGAAGACGCGCTCCTTAACTATAAGGGGGCGATTCTCGTAGTGTCTCACGATAGATATTTCTTGGAAAAGATAGTTATCGATCGGACGCTACTAATTCAGAATGGAATCGCCCGATAATATGGGGACTCGCTCTACGGGAAGGATTACTATCAGCGGTTGCGGTTGAAATTTGTTAATATTAAGCGATGTGGAAGAACTTAGCTCCAAGCCTTATTCGCCAGCGCGTGATCATTGAAGGCACGACGGAGAAAATCGTCGAACCCGAAAAGATTAAGGAGTATCTCAAAGCTTTGGCCGACGTTTGTAAAATGGAAGTTCTTGCTGAACCCGAAGCGCATTCAGCCCATGATATGGGTTATGGCGGTTGGATTCATTGGAAATCATCCGGTGCAGCATTTTATAGCTATCCTACCAATCCGCCTCTCTTTACTGTTGATTGTTATACCTGCAAGCCATTCTCCGCAGAAGAAGCTGCGGAGTTCACTAGGAAGTTTTTCAATGCGATTGATCTCGTTTGGAAGGAGGTCGAGGTATAGAACTCACGAAAGGAACCGAGGAGATATAGCGCCCCAAAAGGGACGTTTTTTAGCCTAAAAAGCAGCAATTTAGCTGCATATTGACATAATTCCATATATTATGCTATAATATATCCGTAGTCAGACCTTTGAAAAGGAGGGCCTATGCCCCGCAATAACGGATTCTGGAATTGGGTAGTGCTTGCCGTAACTGTGGGCGGATATGTCCCTCTGGTAATCGGAGGACTTCATCACCACAGCGAGATTAATCTTGCCGCATACAGCCTTTGGTCTATTGCAATGGCCATGGCGTTCGGCTCAGCGTTCTACATGAAGTACGACACGTGGCGGCTCGCACTTGGATTCTTCATCGGCAACGTGACGATGATTGTCCTCGGACTTTCCGTCGGAGGGTACACCTTCAACCACCACATCAACACCTTGCCTCTGCTCGCGAGTTTGAGCCACGCCGGTTTGATGAGTCCGACGATCATCGCGATAAACGCGATGAAGGATAAAAATCCGAAAGCTGCACTCATGGTATTTTCTTTTCTTATTTTACTTCGACCTTTTGAGAAAGCTCGCTGTGCTTCCAACACAATTGATGCCGCAACGGCAATGGAAGTCCATAGTCTTAGAGCCGCCCAATTTTACTGCCGCATTGTGCCAGACTGACTCCCTCAGCGTATCACAATATCCAAAATTTGGATATTGGCTTTTCGGATATAGCGTGATAGGTATGGTGAAATCAATCCAGACTAAGGAATACGCCTATCTCGTGGAGCGTCTTCGGAAAGCCCGCATAGAAGCGGGGCTTACTCAGGTGCAAGCCGCCAAGAAGATTGGCCGTCCGCAATCTCACATTTCAAATATTGAATCGGGGCAACAGCGGATAGATGTCATTGAACTTAAACGATTCGCCGGACTATACGGAAAGAAAATGGGCTACTTCATAAAGTAGCCCATTTTCTTTATTCCGGAGCTTCAACCTTCTTATTCGATTGTATAATCAGCTTCGTGTCGGCATTCATGAGCATACCCGCGTACCGCCGCCACTGCGGCGACGATCGTTGCCACGGCGGTGGCGGCGGATACCCACACTTGAACGACGTCTAATGTTGACGATGCCATGAAGCTACTTTACTCCACTTAGCATCACCTTTTCAAGAAATCGCCGCGCGACCAGCGCCCCATGAAATCTCCGCCACCGCCGGAACTCCTCCCGCCGCTCGGCGGAGGAATATGAATGCCGGGACCTCCCGACGATGACGATGGGCCGCCGAGTGAGCTTGGAATATGGGGAGTTCCTCCGCCAGAAGAACCGGAAGAGTGTGTCGACTTCGGCGTGGAGTCGCCGTTCGAGAGGATGCGGTCCGCCACATCCCGCATGGAACCCATAAGCCGATCTTGGAATCTAACCCCGCTCGGTCACACTAGCGGGTTAGGCTTATAAAATATACTCAAAAATATTTCTAGTTCGATTCCTATCGGGGTGCATCTTGACTGACTCAAAAAAGAGTAGCATTGACGCACCCTGATAGGTCTCACATGCCTGTGCTCTCGACAGGAATCGAACCTGTACCACCTCCTTCGGAGGGAGATATTCTATCCATTAAACTACGAGAGCGAATATTGCGCGGCGCGGCGCGTGAGCGTGTACGCCTGCGTTCTCTTTATACTACGAAATGCCAGACCTCGTAAACCGCAGCGAGGATGAAGGCGATCGCGACGACATCGAGCAGGACCTTCTCGCGCGCGGCGAGCGCGAGCGTCCGGCGCCCGACAGAGAGGATCAGAAGATATTGCGTGCTGATAAAAATGCCTCCGGCGATGCCGACGATCGCGAGGAAGTCATTGAATCCCAAAAGTACCGCGGCGAGCGGCAGCAGGATGATGGCCGCGCGCGAAAGAAAGCTGTTCCACCCAAGATCCTTTTCCATCGCTCCGCGGATCTCGCGCGCGATCGGCACCGATACGACCGCCACCGAGAACAGCCCCACCGCGGCGAGGATATCCTTCCGCCACAACGGCCAGCTCGCGATGCCGGATATCGTGTCGGTCGTCACGTGCGGCACCGTCCCGATCACACCAGCGGCGAAGAGCCAATAGAGCAGCCCCGCGAACGCGGTACCGAGCGCGAAAAGCATGAACGTCCCGGGGATCGGGGCGCCGCTGCCGGCGTTCTTCTTATACGCAAGCTCGTACACCGGCTCGACGCTCGTCCATCCGGCGAGCGCGAAGATCCCGACGCCGAACGGGAGGAAAAAGTTGGCGAAGCCGGAAACCGCGAGCGGCACGCTCGCAAACACGGACGCGGGATGGCCCGAGAAGAATATAAAAAGGATGGCGAACGAGACGAGCGCGATGCCGACGCCCTCGAACCATGCGATCCGCCCTTCGCTCCCCCATACGAGGACCGCGAGCAACAGCCAGAATATCGCGAGCGCGGCGTTGTGCGAGATGCCCGGGAAGAGTATCTGGAGGAACTGCGTCCCGAGCACGAGGTAGGCGACGAAACCGAGAAGCAATCCGATGACGATCGCGACGAATCCGATCCAGAATCCCGTCATGCCGAAATATTTCCGGGCGAGGCCGAGCAAGCGCTCCTTCTCGTCCACGGCGGCGAGCGTCCGCAGATACAGGATGTGGGCGACGGAAATGATCGCGATGATCGCGATGAAATAGCCGAGCGCGACCAGCCATCCGGACGACTGGATGACGTATGGCACCGCGAAGACGCCTTCCCCGATGGTCGCCGCGGCCACGATCGCCGCAATGGTGAAATGTTTGATGGACATGCCGCGGTGCCGATGATTACGCTTTATAGACCATATCCCCTTCGCGCACGCGCTTTTTCAATTTGATGCCGATCAATTTCTTCGGCATCGCGGCGGCCACGGGCTTGTGGTCGAACTGCATGGATTTTGATGCTTCCGTAAAATCCGTCGTCGCCCCTTTGAAATAAAGTTCCGTGCCGGCCTTCACTTTGGTATTGAATTTCACGATCGCCACTTTTATGTGGGCGTAATAATGCGTCACCTTGCCGACGGGCTTCGGCTTCTTCGCAGGCGCGGACTTTTTCTTTGCCGCCGGCTTCTTACTCGATTTCTTTTTTATCTTCTTCTTCATGGATGAGTTCTATCACTCTTTCGACCAGCGACTTCGGGTCGTCATCGAACACCGCCTTGCCGTTGCCGCGATGGGCGATCTTCAAGATGTGTTCGAGCTCGTCGCTCGTGCCGCCGGTATGCGTGAGCACGCCCTGCGGCTTCTTATCCTCGAACGCGATCGTGAACTCGTTCAGCGTGCCGATGCGGCCGTAGATCGTGATGACCGCGTCCGCCGAGCGGGTGAGCAAAAGGTTGCGGCCCGAGTAGCCGAACCCGGTGTAGATGATAAGGTCGTGATAGTCGAGCGGCAGGCGGTACGTGCGCTGATGCGCCGCCTTGGATTCCGCGGGCGAGAGGCCGATGACGATGCCGCCGGCGAGCTTCGCACCCTTCGCCGCATACCACGGGATGCCGGTCGTCGCGCCATCGACAAGAACGATACCCGCTTCGGCAATGAGCTTGCCGATCAGCTCCGCTTTTTCCACCGTGCCCGGCGGGGCGTGCTCGATCTCCGCCGCGCCCGAAATGCAAATTTTATATTTAAGGTGATATGCCGTATCGATTTTTTTAGTGGCCATGGTATTTATTTATAGTGTAACACTCTCGTTCGCGTGCGGCACCTCCGCCGTCACGCCGAACTGGTCGATGATCTTGTGCGCCAGCGTCTCGCTCGACGCCTGCTCGCCCTGCACCACGAACACTTTCTTGAGCGACCCCTTCATGGAGCTCAGCCAGTCAAGCAAGTGCGGCTGGTCCGCGTGCGCTGAATACCCCGGAATGTCGATCTTCCGGCACCGCACCTGCACCGGCTCGCCGAAGATATGCACTTCCGTCGCCCCCTCGAGCATCTCTCGTCCCATCGAACCCTCGGCCTGATAGCCCACGAACACCACCTCGCTCTTCGGATCGGGAAGATAGCGAAGTTCGTGATGCAAGATGCGCCCGCCATTCGACATCCCAGAACCCGCGATGATGATCTTCGGCGCGGGAATGTCATTGATGCCCTTGGACTCGTCCGTTGAAAGCGTAACGCGCAAGTCGGGGAAGCTCAGTATCTCACCGCCTTCGGATTTCATAAGATTCTCCACTTTATCGTTGAACGCGTCCTCATGCTTCTTAAAAAGTTCCGTCAACTTGATCGCGAGCGGGCTGTCCAAGAAGATCGGCTCGTCCGGCAATTTGTGCTCTTCATAAAGCTGATGAAAATGGAAGAGCAGGTCCTGAGTGCGCTCCATCGCGAACGACGGAATCATGAGCACGCCGCCGGCTTTGAACGTCTCCTCGATCGCGCCGAGCAGCATCTCGCGCCGCCGGCTCACGTCCTCGTGCACGCGGTCGCCGTACGTGGATTCGATCAAGCAGTAATCCGCCGCCGGGATCTGTTCCGTCGGCTTGATGAGGGGCGACGGCACATTGCCGAGGTCGCCCGAGAACACGACCGTCTTCCCTTCGCACTCGACATGGATGATCGCCGAGCCGAGAATGTGCCCCGCATCGTAAAGCTCCACTTTGAACGGGCCGACATCCACGGGTTCATGATATTTTAATCCTTTCCACAGCGCCGTCACTTTTGGGATATCCTTATCAATATAGAGCGGCGGCCGCGCCTCGCGCTCAGCTTCCTTGGCGAGCAAGTGCTCCGAATCCTCGAGCATAAGTGTGGCGAAGTCGCGCGTGGCGTGCGTGGAATAGATCGTGCCCTTGAACCCCGCGAGCACCAAGCTCGGCAGGCGGCCGATGTGATCAAGATGCGAATGGGTGATGAACGCCGCCGACACGCTTTTGGGGTCGTACGCAAAATTTTCAAAATTTTCCCGGTCGGCGTAATGGCTCCCCTGGTGAAGCCCGCAATCGATCATGATCTTTGTCCCACCCGATTCTAAAATATAGTTCGATCCCGTCGCCTCGCCCGTTCCCCCATAGAAAGTAAGTTGCATATGGGGTAAGTATACGGTGGGTTGCGGCCGAGAACAAATGGTTATATGCTAATCAACAGAACGTCACTCGGAGAAAAGCACTATGGGAAAAAGGGTAGTTATGTCAGAGCGGGAACGCGCTCGGGCGACGGCTACAGCAGACGTCGCAAGCCCATCACCAGAAACAGCACCAGTACCCAAAGGCGCAATGAGGACTCGTATGGAAGAGGTCTTTCACCAGAGAAATCTCTCCGGTATACCGCCTCATTTACAGCGCCTGATGCTTCTGCAACAACTCTCTCCACCCCAAAACAACACCCGATCCGAGAAAGCGCCGTCATTCCCTTCGGCGTTTACCCAAACCCAGGCAAAACCACGTGGGCGGAGTCACCCGCCTCCGGTTTATAGGATGGCCTAGCCGAGCGCGCGCCATCCTCCTTCTGCACAGAGCCCCCACCATTACCGGATGGGGGCTCGACTTTTATTTCTTGCCATACTTCGCAAGCGCGGCTTCGAACACCGCGCGTTCGTTCCAAGGAATTTTTCGGTCATCGGCGACGTGGATCCAGTCCTCGCTTCCCTTGCCCGTGCCGATCACGACGTCGCCGTCCTCGGCGAGCGCGATAGCCTTACCGATCGCCTCCGTGCGGTCCACGATCTTATAGACATGCTGGCCTTCGCGCAACGGCGTCGGAATGCCGCCCTCGATCTCGTTCATGATCTCCTCCGGATCTTCGTCGTACGGATCTTCCGTGGTCAGGATGATCTCGTCGCAATGGTCCGCGGCAATCCCGCCCATCGCAGGGCGCTTCCACGTATCGCGGCCGCCGCCCGCGGCGCCGAGCACGCAGATCAGCCGCGGATGCGGGAAGTTCGGCGTCGGCTTCGGCGCCGCGGCCACGTATGCCGCTTCAAGCGAATCCGGCGTGTGCGCGTAATCCACGACCGCCGTACGCGCGCCCGCGTGGATGAATTCCATCCGCCCCGGCACTCCTTCGAACGCGAGGATCGCGTCGTCGATGATCTTGTTCGCGATGCCGAGCTCCTTCGCGATCGCCACCGCGACGGCGATATTCTCCTCGTTGAACGAGTTCATCAGGAAGTGCGGCGGTTCGCTATCACGCCGCATCTTCGTGGTGCGAATATGTGGCAGCGAGTCGTGGAAGAATTCGTCGTCCTTGGAATACGTGATGGGCTGGCTGTCGCCGAGCGCCTCAATAAAAAAATCAAAGTTCTTATCGTCGCGGTTCAAGAAAACCTTGCCCCCCTGCTTGATCACATATTTCAAAAAATCCAGCTTGGCATCGCGGTAATTCTCGAACGAGCCGTGCGACTCGATGTGCTCCGGCGCGAGATTGGTGAGCACCCCCATGTTCCAATGGATGAACCGGTGCCGGTGCTGAACGACCGCCTGCGACGTCACCTCTATGATCGCGTAGTTGCAATGGGCGCGCGCGGCGCTATGCAAAAATTTCTGGAGATACCCGCGGCCCGGCATGGAATTGCCCAGCGTGTTCTTGCGGCTCTCGTCGCCAACCTTCATGCGCAACGACGAGATGAGCGCGGTGCGCTTGCCGGCCGCTTCCAGGATGGCGCTGATCACTTCGGTCGTCGTCGTCTTTCCTTTTGTCCCCGTCACGCCGATCACGAACAGTTTTGTGCTCGGATGGCGGTGCAAATGCGCGCCGGTCCACGCCCATAAAAAGTGGTAGACGGAGAGCGGGTGGATAGTTCTGAAAAACTTTTTCATGAAGTGGATGGTACTGCGCCGTGTTATTTGTCGTTCTTATTCGCCAACACCGCGAGCGCGGCGCGCAAGCGCGCCTCCGTGCCCGTCACCTTTTCGTCCACCTTGCCGAGCGCCGCGCGCGCCTGATCGCGATGATAGCCCAAACTCATGAGCGCCTCCACAAGATCCGAGTCCGTCTGCATCTTCTCCACCACCGCGCCGGATTTTGAGGACTGCACTTTGTTGCGCAACTCTATAATAACGCGCTCCGCCGTCTTACGCCCGATGCCCGGCGCACGCGTGAGCAGATCGGGACGATTTTCTTTGATGGCCGCGGAAAGCTCGGTGAGCGGCCCGGTGTCCAAAATGGCGAGCGCGGAGCGCGGCCCGACGCCCGAGACGGAGATGAGCATCTCAAAGAACTGGAGTTCGCCTTCCGACGTAAATCCAAAAAGATCGAGTGCGTCCTCACGCACGTGGAGATGGCAAAAGAACTTGACGTCCGCGCCGACGGCGGGCAATCCCTCGAGCGTCAGCCGGCTCGCGAAGAGCTTGAGCCCCAGGCCGCCCGTCGTCACGACGGCAAAATGATCGTCCTTGAGCGCCAGCGTGCCATCAATGCTGTATATCATGGCTTCATTATAGCGCGGTTGGGGATTAAATAAATCGCTTGCAAAAACTACGATTCCTTGTATACTAGTCCACATGCCGATCACCAAATCCGCCAAGAAGGCGCTCCGCCAGAACAAGACCCGCAACACGCGCAACGTCATCCGGAAGGATGCCTATAAGCTTCAGGTCACAAGCTTCCGCAAGCTCGTGCTCGCAAAAAAGTTCGAGGATGCCGCGAAGGCGATCCCCGCTCTCTTCAAGGCGCTCGACAAGGCCGCGAAAGCCAAGGTCATCGAAAAGAACAAGGCCAGCCGCCTCAAGTCCCGCCTTTCTCAGCTGATCAACAAGTCCACCAGGGCCTCTTCGTAGTCCACTTTTCCGGACTTCACGGCCAGATCATATTCCGCCATGTGTGGGATTTTTTCTTGCCACTGGGACGCGAGGATATTGAATATCTTCGCCGGCGGGTCGTTGCCCGCGAGCATCGTTTCGAACGCGTACAGCCGGTTTTTGATATCAAAACTTTTCAGGCCATTGATGAGCCCCCAATAATTCGGCGCGATTTCCAAATCAAAAACATTCAGATCTTTTTTATCGATGAGCGCACCCGCTTTGAATCCTGCCAGTTTTTCGATCTCGGTGACGAGCCCCCACGTATCGCCTGCGTACACCGATGCCAGGAACTGCGCAGCGGCGGGCGCGAGGCGTACGCCGTTCTTTTTTGCCTCCGCGCCGATCCACGCCAAAAGCTCCGCGCCAGCAAGCGCCTCGAACTTTTGCGAGATCGTCGGCTTCTCGAGCAGGAACGCGAGCGCCTTCACCGGCTTGTCTTTTTCCGCGATCAGGATTGTTATATTTTTTTCTTCGACAAACAGCTTCAATAGTTTTGCGAGTTTCGGTGCGTCGAGTTCAAACGCATTATCCAATACCGCGAGCTTCGTCGTGTCAAAAATGGACTGGGTCTTTAGAAATTCCGCGAGCGGCTCGAGTGCGGCTTTGTCTTCCAGGTCAAAAACGCCGAGCCCAATCTCCGATCGTTTTTTAGAAAACTCCGCGATAAGCGCGCGCCTCTTCTCGGAGCGACGATAATCGTCCGGCCCGTAGAGGAAAATGATCATTTATGCGAAGCCCGTTCCTTCGCCACCTTCATGAACTCTTTGAACAGCGGATGCGGCTTCAGCGGGCGCGACTTAAGCTCCGGGTGGAACTGCGTGCCAAGGAAGAACGGATGCACCGAACGCGGAAGTTCCGCGACTTCCATAAGGCGGCGCGATGGCGACTGTCCGGAGAAAACGAGCCCGCCCTTTTCCAATTTTTTCACGAACTTAGGATTCACTTCATAGCGGTGCCGGTGGCGCTCCGAGACGCGCGTCTTGCCGTACGCGTTCGCCGCGATCGTTCCGCGCTTAAGCACGGCCGGATACGCGCCGAGCCGCATCGTAGCTCCATACTTGCTCTCCTCCATCAGCTTCCGCTGCTCCGGCAAAATGTCGATGATAGGGAATTTCGTCTTGGGATCGATCTCCGTCGTGTTCGCCTTTTTCATCCCGAGGACGTCCCGCGCAAACTCTACAGTGGCGAGCTGCATGCCGTAGCAGAGCCCGAAATATGGGATTTTCTGCTCCCGGCAATAACGAATAGCGGCAAGTTTGCCCTCCACGCCGCGCGAGCCGAATCCGCCAGGAACGATGATGCCGTCGTATTGGTCGAGCTCGGCGAGGTCCGCTTTTTTGCCGCTTTCGAACTGGCCCGAATCCAACCACTTGATCTCCGGCTTCACGCCCCAGAACGCAGCGCCGTGCTTGATCGCCTCGATCACGGAAAGGTACGAGTCCGCAAGGACAAACTTTCCGCTCGCAAAATATTTCCCAACGATGCCGATGCGCACCGTGTCCTTGGCGTAATGCACGCGCTGGGCGAGCGAGCGCCACTCCTTCATATCCTTCTTGCGCGGGCGCATCAATAATTTTTCCAGAATAATGTCACCGAGATTGTCTTTTTCAAAATTGACCGGCACATCGTAAATGCTTCCCGCATCCGGCGCGGAGATCACGTCCTTTACGTTTACGTTGCAGTTGAACGCAATCTTCTCTTTACGCTTGTCATCGAGCGGATGCTTCGCGCGCGCGAGGATGATGTCCGGCTGGAGCCCGACCGAGTTCAGCGCGCGCACCGCGTGCTGGGTCGGCTTCGTCTTCAGCTCGTTCTCGTCGTTCATGATCGGCAAAAAACTCACAAGCACGATGAGCACGTCCTTCGGATGCCTGAACTTCACCATGCGGATCGCCTCCAAGAATAAAATGTTCTCATACTCACCGGCGGTGCCGCCCACTTCCGTGATCACGACCTGCGCTTTCGCGAGCTTTGCCGCGCGATCGATGCGGTCCATCACTTCCATCGGGATGTACGGCACGACGCTCACCGATTTACCGCCGTAACCCATGCTCCGTTCGCGCTCGATGACCGTTTTATAGATGCTGCCCGTCGTCATGTAGTTGGCGCCGGAGAGGTCGCGGTCAAGGAATCGCTCATAGTTGCCCATGTCCTGATCGCACTCTGTGCCGTCATCCAAAACAAAAACCTCACCGTGTTCGGTGGGGTTCATGGTGCCCGCGTCGACGTTCACGTACGGATCGATCTTGATCGATGTGACCTCCAATCCGCGCGATTGTAAAATTTTTCCGATGGATGACGACGCGACGCCCTTGCCGACGCCCGACATCACTCCTCCGACGACAAAGATATATTTATGCTGTTTCTTCTTTCGCGCCGTGGCCATTTCGTATACCAGTGTACACAAAAACAAAAGCAAGGGGAAGGGGATTCCCCCACTAAAACAAATCCTCCGCCCCGACCTCGGTTTTGGGCACCAGATTTGGGTCGGTGGGAAGCGCAAAGGAAATGGTGGTGCCGCGATTGAGCTCGGATTCCGCCCAGATCTGGCCGCCGTGGGCATTTACGATGCCTTTTGTGATGTAAAGCCCGAGGCCCGAACCTTCCGTCTGGAGCTTCATGGCATTATCGGCCCGGTAGAATTTGTTGAACAGCTTTTCCATGGATTCCGGCGGAATGCCGATGCCCGTATCCTTCACGCTCACCACGATAAATGGCTTGTCCTGCATTTTATCCACTTTGACCGTCACCTCCCCGTTTTCCACGTTATAGCGAATGGCATTCTCTATAAGGTTGGTGATGGCGAGCGAAAGCCGCTTGGGGTCGATGAACACGTGGGGCAGGTCGTCCTGCGGCCGGTCGAAATATATTTTGATTCCCGCCTTCTGCGCGGCCGGCAAAATGTCCGCCAGCGCTTTTGCAATGAACTCGGAGATATCCGTGTCTTCGAATTTATATCCGAACTGTCCGTCCTCCATCTTTGCGATGTTCAAAAGGTCTTCGATGCGCCGCAACAAACTGTCGCTCGCCGCGAGCGCATTCGCAAGGATCATTTTATTCGTCTCGTCGAGAGCGGTCGCGGAATTATTCAGCGACTGGAGCGCCCAGCTGATGTCCGTCACCGGCCCGCGCAACTGGTGCGAGGCGACGGTCACGAACTCGCTTTTTGAACGCAGCGCGAGCACCTGCGCCGTCCGGTCGCGGATGATCTTCATGAACCCGAGCGGCTTCCCACTCGCGTCGGCCACCGGCGCGGTCGTCACGCGGAACTCGCCGGGGGGATCGGTGAACGAGATGTCCACCACCTGCGGATATTCGTTCTCCTTTGTGCGCGGGATGACGCGCGGCGCGAGCGAGGGGAAGACGATCTGGATAAGCACGCGCCATCCTTCGCGTTCCACGTCGCGCGGAGAAAAGATACGCCCGATCACCGACTTTGCATCAAGCTTGAAGATGCGCTCCGCCGCGGGATTGAAAAATATCACGCGGAAATCCGTCTCGTAGACGATGAGTCCGTCGCTCAGGCTCGCAAGGATGCTGTTCAGCTCGCTACGCTCCACGCTCGTATCGCGCTCGATACGCGCCGAGCGATAGACGCTCACGACGGCTAAAGCAAAAACGATCACAAGCAGGCCGCTGTTCACGAGCAGCACCCACGATGACTCAGAAACGTCCAGATCAAAAATGAACTCTACGATGACGATCGCGAGAAGGACCCATATCACCTGGAACTCGGGCCACAGGATGACATCTTTTATTTTGGAGGTCTGATTCTTCAATTTCTCTTTATTATAGCACTACCGAAGCGTATCCGAGGTATTAAAACAGCGATGTTTGTGCGTTATGCTGTTTTGCCGCCGCCTTGGGTCTTGCCTTCGGCTCCGGTTTTTCATCCGCGCCGGGCATAATAAGACGCTTGAGCAATGTCGCGAATCCCATTTTTTCGAAATATGCCGCCGCGCCATCAGTTCCTTGCGTAGGGGCAAGCGCCGCGATGGCGGGGATCTCGATCGGCGCGTGGCGCTCAAGCGTCACGAGCATCTCCGAGAGCTCCGCGTCCTTTTTGAACGCACCAAATCGTTCCTTTAGTTTGGGGTCTTCGTCGATCCTTTCATACATCTCCTTTACCGTGCCGAATCTTTTTATCAGCTCGAGCGCCGTCTTCGGCCCCACGCCCGGCACGCCCTTGATATTGTCCGACGAATCGCCGACGAGCGCTTTATAATCCACCATCTGCTTCGGCGCAATACCATACTTTTTGATCACCGCGGCTTCGTTATATATCGTGGTGTCGCTCACCCCTTTATTGAACGTCTGCACGACAAGCTTGTCCCCTTCCACCATCTGGAGCGTGTCACGATCACCGGTCAAAATCCTCACCTGGAGATCGGGCACGCCTTTAAATTTTTCCGCGAGCGTGGCGATCAGGTCGTCCGCCTCGTATCCGGCTTTCTCGAATGTTTTTATCCCGAACGCTTCGAATAATTTATGTGCCTCTATTAATTGCGAAACGAGCTCGTCCGCCGTCGGCGGCCGCTGGGCCTTGTACTCGGCATATTTTTCATCACGGAACGTCGGCTCCGGCCGGTCGAACAGCGCGGCGGCATAGTCCGGCCGCTCTTCGCGCCACAGCTTGAGCAAGATGCTCCCTAGCCCGTAGATGGCCCCCGACGGCTTCCCATCCGGCGCGGTGAGCGGCGGCAACGCGTGGAACGACCGGTGAATGATCGAGTTGGCGTCGATCAATAATAACTTCTTCATTTTTTTATCGTGATGATCCGCTGATTCTCTCCCCTTCCATGCTCGAACTTCACCCACGTCGTGTTTTTAGGAAGAAAATTTTTCGCCTGCTCCGGCCACTCTGTTAAAATGATGTTCCCAGGCTGGTTAAGGATCACGCTCAGCTCAAGCGCAGCAATATGCTCCGGCTTTTTCAGGCGATACGCGTCGATATGAAAAACATTCTTGAATTTCTTCTGCGCAGCGCCCTTGCCCACAACAGCACCGCCATCGGCGATCGCATGCCGCCTCATTAGGACGAACGTCGGGCTCGTTACGCGCTTCTTCGATCCAAGGCCTTTTAAAAATCCCTGAACGAAAGTGGTCTTTCCGGCGCCGAGGTCGCCCTGAAGGGCAAAGGTGGTCGCGGTGCTTTGGCCGGCGGCAAGCGCCCGCGCAACATCATATCCCAGCTTCTTCGTCTCCTCCGAAGAAGAAGTTCGATAGGTTTCTATTTTTTTGGATGGCATAGATAAAGAATAGCAGAAAGAACGACGCGACGCTCGCCGCGAGGATAATGAACGATGCGAGCGAAAGCTGCGGCGAGAGCGGGACGCCGAGCGGATAGTCGTTCACCATCACCGCTGTGTCGATCGTCTTGTTCGCCGCGCCAGGCGTGGGATATTCGAACGCAAAGTGCGCGATCGGCGCCGTGCCGTAATTCACGCGCGAGAAGCTCTTCCCTTCCGGCGCAGCACCGGCGAAAGTGGCGCCATCCACCACCTGCCCGCCGGGACCATATAACCACAATGCCCCGTCCGTGTTTTTTAAAGTCAGCTTGTCTTGCGCGTGATCCAAAACCAAATAGGCGCCAGGCGGGATGGTGTATCCGTTTAGCGAAAAAGTTTTCTTTGCGCCATCGCCCAGCGCATAGCCACTGAGGTTCGCCGCCGCGCCGCCACTATTATAGAGCTCGATGAATTCACCGGCCGCGTCGTTGCCAACTGGGTTGGGAAGCCATTCGTTGATATAAAGCATGCACATAATAATATGGCCCCACTATTAAAAAATGGTAAATTACCCCGCGTGCGTTGACATGTGTTCATATATAAGGGAATAATAGAAACAGGAGGTAGCCGTGAATATAAAAGCAGCCGTGACTGTAGTGGTAGTCGTTATCCTTCTTGTCGCTCCCGTCTTTGGGCCTGCGAGGATGGATAGATTTCACGGGTTGGTATACCCCCCAGCCAAACGACAATTGTCCGAGCTTCTCAAGGTAGATCTTCCCCGCAATGAACGGCCCGCAACTTCGGAGGTTGTCCACTATGTTCAGCCACCGACGGATAACGAACTCGTGCGCGCAATCGCCCAACAGGATGTTCGCGAAGGGATCCGCGCAATCGCCGTAAGGAGGTGGAAAGTTCGGTTCGCTTTCTATAGTTCGAGCAACGAAGGGGAGAATTATTCTGCGATCGCGACACGGAAAGGGGCTCCGGAATATTATTATTCAATCAAAAGGCGGGTAGTCCCCGGGGGCGTCCTAGTGTGGATCTCTCCCCCAATCACCATCTGTGCTTGCGCCGATGGCACAATGGCATATCCGGAGTCGGCGTGCAGTGACGGGAGCCAACCAAAAGCGGTGTTGGGGCGATAACTGTCTTCACAGGGCCGGGTCTAAGGATCCGGCTTTTTATTATTTTATAAAGGGGAGGAGCTACAACAACTCCTCGTACCCTTTTATCTTCAGGTGTCGATATGCCGCAGGCAGGACGATCCGCCCGGCGGAAGAACGCTGGAGGAAGCCAAGTGTCATCAGATATGGCTCGTATATGTCTTCGATCACTCCGCGATCGGCGGCAAGCGCGGCGGCGATGGTGTTGATGCCCACGGGACCGCCGTGGAACTTGTCTATGATGGTCATCAAAAGCTGGCGGTCCTGCGGTTCAAGCCCCACTTCATCGATCTCGAGCATTGCGAGCGTCTTCCGCGCGGCGTCCTCGTCGATCACGCTCTCGCCGTGTACCTGCGCAAAGTCGCGGGCGCGACGCAAAAGCCGGTTCGCCACGCGCGGCGTCCCGCGCGACGCGCGCGCGAGGATGTCGATCGCCTCCGGCTTTGCCTCCACGCCCAAAATCGACGCCGATCGCTTTAATATCTTTTTAATATCTTCGGGCGTGTAGTAACCAAGACGCAAAGTAGCGCCGAATCGCGAGCGCAGCGGCTGTGATAGAAGGTTCTCACGGGTCGTCGCGGCAATCAGCGTGAACGGCGGCAGATCGAGCGAGAGCGTCCGCGCCGACGGTCCTTTGCCGACGACGAGATGCAGCTTGCGTGCCTCCATCGCAGGATACAACACCTCTTCGATCATCGGATTTACGCGGTGTGCTTCATCGATGAATAAAATTTCGCCGGGAGAAAGGTTGGTAAGCACCGCGGCCAGGTCGCCCGCCTTCTCGAGCGCCGGGCCGGACGTCGTCTTGATCATCCCGCCAAGCTCTCGCGCGACCAGATATGCCAAGGTTGTTTTGCCGAGTCCCGCCGGTCCGGAGAACAAAAGATGATCGGCGGATTCGCCACGCTTTTTCGCGGCGCTCAGGATCGTTTTCAAATTATCTTTTATTTTCTCCTGCCCGATATACTCATCCCACTCGGTTGGCCGGAGGGTGAGGTCGATGTTCGGGTCTTCCTTATTATTTGCGCCGTTGGCGTGGGGTGTTTTTGGCATGAAGTGGGTGGTTTTAGGAGGTCTTGACAAATAATATTCTATATGCTAACATATCCCAGTGATTGATCGTACCTTATTAAAAGTAGCTGATTCAGATCTGGGGGCGGGAGTTATTTCTAAACATTACAGGATGGACCGGTTCCGGCTGGTCCACTCCTTTGAGTAATTCTAGCCTCTTTTATCATTAGATAGAAGAGATCATTATCCTTTCGCGAGGAATTGCCCCCAGGTCTGAGCCTACTACTTTATAGATTTTTGTAAAAGAAGCGCGTGTGGCGCTTTTTTTATTTCTTTTCTTTTTATTAATGAACGATCGTGGTGATGGTCTTTGTATTATCGGCGAACGGTCATCTGTCTGGAGCCGATAATACAAAGACCATCACCACACGAGGTCCCCCGTCGCTCCAATCACTTCATCAAACGTCGTCTTTCCCTCGAGCACCTTCAATATTCCATCCTGCTGCATGGTGACCATCTCTTGTCGCGCGGCCACTTCACGCAAAGAAACCTCGGACGCCTCGCGCAAGATAGTCTTCTCCAGATCCGGTCCGCCTTCCAAAAATTCAAATACACCGACGCGACCTTTGTATCCGATGCCGTTGCATTTCTCACAACCGACCGGCGCGTAGATCTTGTAGCCCTCATATATCTTCTTATCCACCTTCGCCGGCAATGCGGCGAGGAACTTTATTATTTTTTCCGTCGTCGCGGCGTCCGCTGGTGCTTCTTTTTTGCAGTCCTTACAGAGCACGCGCACGAGGCGCTGCGCGATCGCGAGCGAGAGCGCCGGGCCGATGCTCACCGCCTTTACGCCGAGATTGATCAAGCGCGGCACGGCGCCCACGGCGTCGTTCGTGTGAAGCGTGGATAAGACCAGGTGCCCGGTCAGCGCCGCTTCGAGCGCGATGTCCGCCGTCTCAAGGTCGCGCACCTCGCCGACCAGGATCACGTCCGGGTCCTGCCGCACGATAGCGCGCAGGCCATTGCCGAAGGTATATCCGGCTTCGTCATCAATCTGCGTCTGTTCCACGCCATCGATGCGGTATTCGATCGGATCCTCGAGGGTGATGATCTTCATCGTCGGATCGTTCATTGTGCGCAGGAAGGCGTAGAGCGTCGTCGTTTTCCCGGAGCCCGTCGGGCCGGTGTTCAATATCAACCCGTTCGGCTGGGATATTTTTTTCTTGACCAGTTCCAGGTTGTCGGCACGGAGACCGAGCTGCGGCAGGGTCACCATTGTGGCCGACGGATCCAAAATTCTCATGACGATCGTTTCGCCGAACTCCGCCGGGATCACGGACACGCGCATCTCGATATCCTTCGCTCCGAGCCCGATCGTGAACCGTCCGTCCTGCGCCGCATCGCGCACGTTCAGCTTCATTTCGGAAAGCAGTTTGATGCGCGACACGAACGTGTGATACGCCGGAAGCGGGATATCATCGAACATGTCATGTAGGAGGCCGTCAATACGAAAGCGGATCTTTGCCTTTTTCTCCTCCGCCTCGGTGTGGATGTCCGACGCACGCAATCCCATCGCCCCCGCTAAAATAATTTCGATGAGCGCCACCGGCGAAACATTCTCAAGCGGGAGCGCGGCGATCTCCTTGTGCACGGCGTCGATCGTCACGAGCTTTGCTTTTAGCGCGTCCAGACGCTCTTGCGCGATCTCCACTTTGCCCGTGATATTCCCCGACGCCGGTTTTACAAATTTATAAAATTGCCACGCCGCCTCCATGCTCGACGGCGAGACCACCACCGCCTTCACTTCATATTTTTTTGCCACCAGCTCTTCGATAAGCTGTTTCGTAGCGGGCAGTTCGGGATCGACCACCGCAAGCGCAACTTTTTGTGCTTTCAGCTCGATGGACGCGGCTTTTGCATCTTTTGCTTCGCTTTCTGATATTATCTTGACCGCCTCGAGCGACACGGGTACTTTTGCCAGGTTCACATAGGACAGCCCGAGCTTCTCCGCCAGCCTTTCGGCGGCACGCTCCTCCCCGTCGCGTCGCAATTTTGCGAGCTTCTCTTTTAGGTCACTTTGGGGTGCGTCAAGCATTTGATATGATGATACCCCTTTAAAAGCCGCCGTTCAAGCGCGATACTTGACATAGTCGTATTATATATGGTATAATGCCCAAGTTAGCAGTTCGTTCCAAAATTCAGTTTTTGCGCCCCGGCGCGGAGGGAAATCACCATGAAGAATGTTTGTATTCAGGTCCTGCACTGGTCGTTGGTCATGCTTTTCAGCGTCGGCACCATGGTCGCACAGCAGTCCCACGTCGTCACTTATGATGGAGATGCAAACGCAAGTTCGAAAAGGCCGCACTTCGCCGGCGCGCTCATCGCTGTTGACTTCGGTGGCCCTGCAGCAGAAAGAGCGACCACCCTCTTCAGACACTTGGGCGCGCGCCGCTTCAACGTGGGACACAATCCATGCGTTTCTCCGGAAAAGGTAATTGTCTGCGTCCGGATTGAGCAAGGAACCCCCATCCAGGCGTCCGGCTCTGGCCAATCGGCCAGCTACGGATCGCACGGCGGGTTTTCCAGCGGTGGCTCGTTCAGCGGTCAGTTCTACCCCATCACCTTAAGGGTCTTCCTCGTTGAGAACGAGGGGGCCACTTACAAGACGGTGCCCCTAGGAGAGGCAATGTGCTTTGCCTCCTCGGGAAGCGGGAGCGAGTACTCTTCCAGCTACGGGAATAACGGTGGTGGAAGCTACTACAGCAGTTCATCCGGCGGCCTGTCCATCGACCCCGCGGTCAAGCAGGATATGGACATGCTCCTACTGAAGGGCTCCCTCGCACACTCGCTGGATAAATTTCTTTCCTGGGGCGTGCAAGGGGGCTGGATCCCTGGAGCCGACCTGACCGTCAAGAATGCATTCGCGCATTAATTGCGCACAACCCGCCGGAGAGAAGACCAAACCAGGTCTTCTCCCCGGCGGCTTTTTTTTGCCCGCCCGCGGCGATATAATGCGAGGGATATCAATAACCATGTCCGGACATTCACATTGGGCGGGGATAAAACATAAAAAGGAGATCACCGATAAGAAGCGGGCGAAGATATTTTCCAAATCGCTCAAGCTGATCTCGGCGGCGGCGCATACTGAACCGAACCCGGACTTCAACCCCCGCCTCCGCACGGCGGTTGCGAAAGCGCGTGAAGCGGGCGTGCCGGCGGATACGATCGACCGCGCGATCAAGCGCGCCGCCGATCCGACGGAAAAGCTGGACGAATTATTATTCGAGGCATACGGACCGGGCGGCGCGGCAATACTCGTGGAGGCGCTAAGCGACAATCGTAATCGCGCGGTGCAGGAGATAAAAACTATTCTGCGCGACCATAGCGGCAAATGGGCGGAGTCCGGAAGCGTGCAGTGGGCGTTCGAGCATGAGGGTGGCCCGGCCGGAGAATGGGTAGCAAAATTTCCGCAGGATATTCCTGATGGCGAAAAGGAAAAGCTTGTGGCGCTCCTTGATGCGCTCGAAGAAAACGACGATGTGCAAAACGTTTATAGCAATATTAACTTCTCATGATCGCGCTCGGCATCGACCCGGGAACCCGGCGGATAGGATACGGCGTGGTGGAATGTAATGGCCCGGCGATCACGTACGTGACGGCGGGGATTCTTGCGATCACCTCCACAGACGACGTGCCGGCGCTTGAGGAGACAAAAAAAGGCGTTGATGCGCTCATAAAAAAGCACAAGCCGGACGTGGTGGCGATTGAAAAGCTCTTCTTCGCAAAAAACACCAAGACGGCCCTCGCGGTGGCGCAGGCGCGCGGCGTGATCCTTCTTGCAACAAAAGAGCGCGGGGTTCGTATAAAGGAGTACACGCCGAATGAAGTGAAGTCCGGCGTGGCGGGGTATGGCATGGCGGATAAGAAAGCCGTGCTCAAAATGGTTCGTCTGATCCTCGGCAAGCAGGACCTTTCTGTGATCGATGACGCGAGCGACGCGCTCGCGCTGGCCATTTTATCCACAGGAGACCGCTTGCTTGACAGTGCGCGATGATACAATATACTGGTTGAAAATAAAAAGGTCGTTAATTATTGGTAATCATGTTGACTGAATTATTTCCATTAAAGCTCGCTTTTCGAGGATTGAGCGATGAGGACGACGAGGACCCGACGGTCGTCGACGCCCCCGGCGACCTCGACGATGACGACGAGGACGAAGACGATGATGCGGATCTTGCCAGTGACGATGCGGACGACACCGCGGCACCAATAGAGTAATAAATAAAATACCCCTCCCGTATTCGAATACGGGAGGGGTATTTTATTTTGCCGCCGCGAAACGGAAGAATACAAGAAAAAGAGAAAAAGAGGTAAAATAAAAGTGCGTTTTTACCCATGAAGAGCGACTTTCAATACCGCAAGGACCAGAAAAAAAAGAAATATATCAAAATACTCCAGGTAGCCGGGGTCGTTGTGGCTGTTTTTGTGATCGCCGTGGCACTCGCGGTGCTTTATTTCGCGAAGACCGTGCCATCCATCCAGGAGATCGGCGCACAACAGATCGGCCAGTCAACGAAGATCTATGACCGGACGGGCACGGTGCTCCTGTTTGATATCGACAACGGCGACCATCGGACGCTCGTCCCGTTCGACCAGATCCCGCAAAGCGTTAAGGATGCGACGATCGCCATCGAAGACCAGAATTTTTATAACGAGCCGGCCTTTGATATAAAAGGTATCTTCCGGGCGCTCTTCGTGGATATCACCACCCATTCTTTCGCGGAAGGCGGCTCAACGATCACCCAGCAACTCGCCCGCACCGCGTTCCTGACGCTCGACCAGACCATCTCGCGCAAGATCCGCGAATTCATCCTGGCGGTCAAGTTGAATGAATATTATTCAAAGGACCAGATCCTCGCGCTCTATTTGAATGAGGTTCCCTACGGCCCGAACATCTCCGGCGTCGGCGAGGCATCCGAAGATTATTTCGGCGTGCCGGTGAGCCAGCTCAACCTCGCGCAAAGCGCCGTGCTCGCCGCGCTGCCGCAGGCACCGACATATTACTATCCCTACGGCACACACGTGGACGAGTTACTTCAGCGACAACAGCTGGTGCTCCAGCAAATGTATAACACCGGGAAGATCACAAAGACGCAACTTACCGCCGCGCAGAATTTCAAGATCGTATTCCAACCGCAGACCGCGAGCGGCTCGGGGATCCGCGCGCCGCACTTTGTGATGGCGGTGGAAAATTATCTCGTGCAGAAATACGGCGAAAATGAGGTGGACAACGGCGGCCTTAAGGTGATCACGACGCTCAACTGGACGATGCAGCAGCAGGCGGAAGCGGCCGTCACCGCCGGCGTCGCGCGAAACACGCAGCTCTATCAGGCGACGAACGCCGCGATGGTGGTGCAGGACCCCACCACGGGGCAGATCCTCGCGCTCGTCGGCTCGGCGGATTATTTTGATACGGCGAATGATGGCAACTTTGATGTGGCAACGCAGGGCCTTCGCCAGCCGGGGTCTTCGCTCAAGCCATTCGTCTACCTGACGGCATTCCAAATGGGCTACACGCCGGACACGATCCTGTTCGATGTGCCGACGGAATTCAGCACCAACGCACAATGCCCCGCCGTCCCCAATTTCAATACCGCGAATAGCAATTGCTTCCACCCCCAGGACTTCGAGGGAACGTTCGCCGGCCCGCTCACCGTCCGCGAAGCACTCGCGCAATCGGTGAACGTTCCGGCCGTGAAGATGCTCTATCTCGTGGGCGAACAAAACGCGATTCAGAACGCCTACAACTTCGGCCTCACCACGCTGACCGATCCTTCGCAATATGGTCTCTCGTTGGTTCTCGGCGGCGGCGCGGTAAAGCTTATCGACCTTACCGAGGCGTATTCCGTGCTCGCCGACCAGGGCGTGAAGCATGCGCAAAGCATGGTTCTCTCCGTGACCGACGCGACTGGCAACACGCTCGAGTCGTACCAGGACCAGACGTCTACGGTCGCCGACGCGCAGTCGGTGAATTTAATAAACGACATCCTATCCGATGCGGCCGCGCGCGCGCCGCTCATGGGCGGGAGCCAGGGCCTTACCGTCTTCCCCGGCTACGACGTGGCGTTAAAGACCGGTACGTCCAATAATTACACCGACGCCTGGTCAATGGGGTACACGCCTTCGATCGTCGTCGGCGTATGGGCGGGAAATAATAATGACGCGCCGATGCAAAAGGCGGGGTCAAGCATTTTGGCAGCGGTCCCGATGTGGAACGCCTTCATGACGCAGGCACTGCCCGAAGTCCCCAATACGACGTTTATTCAACCGCAACCGACGACGTCGACCAAGCCGGTCCTCACCGGGCAGTATGTCATTAATGGGCAGGTTCACGACATTCTCTACTATGTAGACAAGAGCGATCCGACCGGACCCGATCCGACAAATCCGGCAGTTGATCCGCAATATAATAATTGGGAGACGGGCGTGGAAAACTGGGCGAGGGCAAACGGCTACGACGACTAGCGCTAGGACTTCAGTATCGGCTTGAGGACGTAGAAATATGATGCATCACTGACCGAACGAATGAGAGCCGGCCCTGCGTCTTCCTGGAGGCCGAGGAACACATCTTCCGTTTTGATCCCCTTCATCGGGTCGGAGAGGTAGCGCCAGTTGAAAAACACTTCGGGGATGTCGCCTTTTATTTTTGCCGGGAGGATGTGATTATTCTCGCCAAGCGCCTGGTCGGCGGAATTGATCTCTATCGCTTTTTTGTTCTGATGGATCTTTATTTTGACCTCGCTGTTCTTCTGCCCGAAGACGCCGGCAAGCTTGATCGCGTTCAGGAATTCGTCGCGCTCCACCACGATCTCCGCGGCAAACTCGTGGGGAACGATCGCGGAGTAATCCGGGAAGCTGCCTTCAACGAGGCGCGAGATCATCTCTGTTTGCTCGGTCTTGAACAACACCTGGTTCTCGTCCTGATATATCCGCACCATATCCTCTTCCCGTATGATCCGCGCCACCTCGAGGCCGGTCCGGAGGGGAACCAACATTCTGAATGGCTCTTTTTTCTTCGTGCTAAAAGCGCTCGCGGAAATGGATTTCTCCGCCAGGCGAAATCCATCGGTGGCTGCCAGCACCAGGCTTTCGAGTGAGAAATTAAAAAGGATGCTGTTCAGCTCCGGGCGCAGATCGGAATATTGCGAAGCGACGGTGACCTGTTGGATGGCTTCCTTGAGGAAGGCGTTTTTTATTTCGATATAATTCTCGGTGTTTTTTATCTTTGGGGTGGTAGGAAAATCTTCGGCGGGCATGCCATTGATCACCGCGCTGTAATTATCCGTAGCGATCTCAAGATTATTCTCTTTCTTCTCAAAATTCAGCCGGTCGCTTTGGATATTCCCGATCAGACTCGAGAAAAGGGAGAGTGGGACCGTCAATCTCCCGTTTTCAATCACCTTACCCGCAACGCGGTGCGCTATCGCGATCTCTAGGTTGGTGGCAGTGAATGTGATGGTATTATCCTCCGCCTCAATCAGGATGTTTTTTAATATTGGGAGGTTGGTATTTTCCCCGGCTGCTTTTTCAATCACAGAAACCGCGTCCTTGATATTTGACCGTATCGCGATAAATTTCATCTCTTAATTATAGTTTATATTAAATACTTTTTATAAGAGTTGTTATTAGTAATGGTGGTTTTGGGGGATAACTATTTTTTATTCAACAACCATCAGTACTAATATACTTTTCCTGTGGGGATAGTGGTGGGATTAACTCTTATAGATGATATCTTTTATTGTTAATATCTTTTGATTAAGTGCTGGATTTCTGTTGATCTCGTTGTTGATCTTTTCGTAGGAGTGGATCGCTGTGGTGTGGTCTCTCCCCAGCTTCTCACCAATATACGGATAGGAAAGGTCGGAGATATCCCGAAGAAGATAGATCGCGATCTGGCGCGGCTCCACCACCTCCTTGCGCCGATTATGGCTCACGAGGTCTTCGACGGTGATGCTGAAGAACTCCGCGACCGCCTTCAATATCTGCGAATCATTGACCCGCTTGGAAAGGTTCTGGGTGGCCTTTTCTATGATCTCCTCGGCCATCTTCATGCTGATCTCGGTCTGCTTCCGCTCCTCATAAAATATGATCTTTTTGAGCACCCCCTCCAACTCACGGATGTTCTTACGGAGCTTCTTCGCGATGAGGTCTACCACCTGGTCGCTTAATCCCCGGTTCATTTCCTGGAGCTTGCTGCGGATGATCGCCACACGCATCTCATATTCGGGATAGGACACGTCGGTGATGAGGCCGCCCTCGAAGCGCGAACGGAGGCGCTCCTGGAGCGTCGGTAGTGACTGTGGCGGGCGGTCCGAGGAGATGATGATCTGCTTGTTGCTCTCGTAGAGCGCGTTGAAAGTATGAAAGAATTCTTCCTCCGTCTTTTCCTTTCCGCCGATGAACTGGATGTCGTCGATGATCAATACGTCGACATCGCGGTATTTTTTCTTCACGCTCTCGATCCGGTCGTTGCGCAGGCCCCACACGATGTCACGCGTGAACTGTTCCGAGGAAACATATTTCGGCTTTATCTTATTTTTATACTTCGCGACGATCTCATTACCGATCGCTTGGATGAGGTGCGTCTTCCCGAGGCCGACGCCGCCATACACAAAAAACGGATTGTACTTTTTCCCGGGCTCTTCGGTGATCGCATTTGCCGCCGCGAACGCGAGCTCGTTCGAAGGACCCACAACGAATGACGCCAGGGTGTATTTCGGGTTCAATCCTGTTTCCGGGTCGGTCCTGTTGAAATCCAGCTCCGCAGTCCCATTGCTCAATGCGTCTTTTGTGTCCGACGGGACCTTACTGACCGGAAGATTCTTATTCCCCACGACGAACTCTATCTTTTTGACCGACGTGTCCATATTGCGGACGATGCCGATGATATTTTTTTGATATTTTTCCTCCACCCACGTCTTCGCGAAATTGCTTTGAAGGGCGACGAACAGGGTGTCATCCTTTTTATCGATCGGCCGGCTATTTTTTAACCACGTTGCAAAGTGCGCCTTCGTCAGTTGAACCTCCATCTCTCCCAACGTCGACTGCCACATTTGTTCAAGGTCCATTATTAAAAAATAATTAAGTTTGGATTCATTATTATCTCTTCCGTTGCACAAGTCAAAGGGCCGTGAAGACGACAAAAGTTCTCTTCCTGGGGATTACGTGGGGAGAGCGCAAAGCATGGCAACCTGCCGCTTTGCTTTTTTAAAGTTGCGTGGTATCATCGAGGGAATGTCGTTTACATATAAGCCGAAAAAGAAAAAGAGGAAGACGACCCACGGGTTTTTAGTGCGCCAGGCCACGCCTACGGGGCGCCGCGTGCTTTCCCGCCGCCGCGCGAAGGGAAGGCGGAAATTGAGCGTCTAGCGCGGCCCCTTTTGCTGTTATGGCCATCAAAATAGCACGCCTTCCATCGGACCAGTTCCGCGTAAAGGGCTACAAAACGACCCCGACCCCGTTTTTTCTCTTAAAAACAAAAAAGAATCCTGGCGAAGGCGCGAGGATCGGGGTGGTTGTGGGAGTATCCGTCCACAAAACAGCCGTAAAAAGAAATTTTTGGAAGCGGCAGGCGCTTCACGGGCTCGCGCCGCAGGCCGCCGCCGGAAGTGATATCCTTATAATAGTTTTACCGGGGGTCAGTCGCCTTACTAAAAAACAATTTCAGGAAGAACTTAAAAAGGCATTCACGAGAACGCGATTAAAATAAAAAACCATGGTTTATCTTTACCAGCAAATACTTTACCGGCCAATCCTCAACCTCCTTATTTTTTTCTATAACACGATCGGATTCCACGACCTCGGTATCGCGATCATATTGGTCACCCTTTTTATCCGGCTCGTCCTCTACCCGTTCTTCCATACCGGCGCGAAGCAGCAGATGCTGATGCAGCGGATCCAGCCGAAGATAAAAGACATCCAGACAAAACACAAGGACGATCGCGACCAGCAGGCGAAGGCGCTGATGGAGCTCTATAAAGAGCACGGCGTTAATCCGTTCTCCGGAATACTCCTCCTCATCATCCAGATCCCGATCCTTCTCACGTTTTATTGGGCGATACGTTCCGGCGTCGGTACCGCACAGATCACGGGGCTATATTCATTCATCGCTTCGCCGCAGCACATCAACACCATCTTCCTCGGCTTTGTCGATCTCGCGAAGCCGAACCTCGTCCTCATTCTCGCCGCCGCACTCGCGCAATATCTTCAGGCGCGCCTCGCCATCTATCGCAGTCCCTCCAACACGAGCGCGCCGACGCAAGCGGAAAAGATCGCGCGCCAGATGGTGTTCGTCGGCCCGATCATCACCATCCTGGTATTCTATAACTTCCCCGCCGCGCTCAGCTTGTATTGGTTCATGAGCGCGCTCTTTTCCGCCATCCAGCAATATTTCGTGAACAAGCATCTGCAAAAGAAGTTTGGGGCCTAGAAAATATAAACAGAGGGAAAGGAATCTTACGCCGGCGTGAGACAGTGTAAGGCTTCTTTCCCTTGATTTTATATGTAAAATATGGAATGATAACGGGAACGCATGGATAACTGGGAATCATATATTAAAAAAACTCTGGACCTCATTGGGTTCGCCGATTATAGTCTGGAGATAAAAATAGAAGAGCGCCGCGGGTCGGTGTTCATTTATGAAGATCAGGAGATGGTGAAAGAGAATCTCCCGGCGATCGTAGATGCGGTGAACCATATTCTTCAGATGGTCGCCAAAAAAAATCAGACCGAGGCAATATTTCTTGACGTCAACAACTATCGCCACGATCGCGAGCGCCTGATCGGCGAGCTTGCTCGCGCAGCGGCCAAGAAAGCGGCGAGTACGAAGACGGAGGTCTCGCTCCCTGCTATGAACTCTTACGAACGGCGCCTGGTGCACGTGGAGCTGGCCCTGCACCCCGAGGTGAAGACAGAAAGCGCCGGCGAAGGCAAGGAGCGGTACGTGATCATTAAGCCGATATAAGCCCCATAAAAAAATACCCTGGGGTATTTTTTTGTTTATTAACCAGAAAAGGTGAGGCCGTACAGTTTTTGATCGTAGCGATTGACGAAGAAGAGCGCGTTATTGAAGAACTTCACATCAGAGACGTCCATGTTCTGCGTCTGGTCGTTCCAGAGCGGTTGTAATATGCCCGTTGCGGTATTTATTTTATAAATATCATCCGAGGTGAAGAGCGCCATCGTGTTGTAGTCGTCCGGCAGATGTGCGGAAGAAAAGCCGCTTGTACTGCGTGGGACGCCGCAGTAGAGCGCAAGGTAAGGAGTAGAGGTTGGTGCGTTATTTGCCGCGGCGACTTTCTTGGCCACGGTGGACGTCGTCGCTGTAGATGATGCCGTAGATGGTGGCGTGGATGCTGCTGCCGGCATCATCTCAGTATTGAAGGCGCACTTAGAAGGAAGTGTCGCGATGCTAAGTTCTTCCGTCGGCAGATTGCCTGAGAAAGCTTGCAGCTGGAGGGTGTTATTCTGCCCTTGGCCGGGCTGGTTATTGAAGAACGTCAGGCCGTAAGGGATGGCGGCATTGTGGCTCCAGATGCCCTCGGCACCCGAAACCTCGTAGATCAGCGGCGTCAGCGTCCCCGCAGTTGAGTTGAAGTCCCACACTGACCCTGCGTTTTGATATGTGGGCTTATCCGACAGGATAAATTCGTTAGCGGTCGCCCATTGAAGAGCCAGGTCGTTTGCGTTGAGGGTAAGGAGTGCAACCGGCGCTTGCTTTGGACTCGCGGCGTTGACGGTCGCGAGCGTGAGCACACCATTGCTCGGCGACGCCAGATACGCCAATAGGTAATTATTGGCTGGCGACCACTGAGGAGAGAACATGGTTTGAGAGACTTGCGTCCACGCGGTGGTTGAAGCATCAAAAATCTCCGTCGTCGGGCTTGAGGGGTTGCCGTAGCTCACCACTATCTTTTTCCCGTCATATGAGAAGCTGGCAGAGATAATGTCGTTGATCGTCGAAGAATTGATCGTCGTGGTTTGTCCGTTCGAGATCGAAATAATTTGGCCGGTCGGCTCAATGGCGATGATATTATTATGAGCGTCTACGAAATAATCAAGGACGGGATCGCTCGATAGTACCCCGAAATTTTGTACCGCCACCTTCCCGGCACTGCCCGATGTGCTGCTCCCCGTTATAGAGGCCAAACCGAGCGCCCCCACAGTGCTCGCAGTTCCGGAGCCGTTGCTCCCCCCGGCCCCCACCGCCGGCAACGATCCGTTGGTCGAAGTGCTCCCCGTATTGCCCTGCGAAGGAGTTGCTCCGTTGTTCTTTATGAGGAAAAGAATTGCGATCACGATCGCCGCCGCCACAACGATGCCAATGATGATGTAAATATAACGTTTCATATAGATTAATTTTATATCATAGGCAAGTATAGAGCTGGTCGCTCGATGGACCAAATGCGTCGTAATCAGCGGAAAGCTGGCAC